>Ga0310695_10015508_pt1 | contig 10138 bp, 9 predicted proteins | sample RumenRJG_04DNA_FD_203882 | JGI IMG/M metagenome (GOLD analysis project Ga0310695, IMG submission 203882) | Bovine rumen microbial communities from Lethbridge, Alberta, Canada - RJG_04 (v2) (version 2) | ecosystem: Host-associated > Mammals > Digestive system > Stomach > Rumen | place: Canada... | reverse complement strand
CAAGTGGGAATCTTTCAAAGATGTCAAGGTTATGGGATTCGTCATCTATCTCCTCTGGGTCTATACGAGTTGATAAAACCAAAGGAGCATCCATACTTCCTCCACGAGTGCTTGGCAAGTATGATTTTGAGAAATTGATCAATGCATCCAACAGCAACAGCACAGAATCCTCATCACTGTCACAGTTTCTCCTTTTTGCAGAATGGAAATAAGGGTGAGCATAACATCCTAAAGCCTTGGTGAACCCTACAATACGGCCCAATACTCCTGCAGATGTGTGGGGAGCAAGACCTGCAATAAGATGCCCAATCAAGTCATATTTGTCCTTTACATTATAGAACCTTTCCATTCCATAATATCTCTCAAGCAAATCATCAACGAAATTAGCTACACCTACCAAATACTCACCGCAATTATCGGAAACTACAATATCCTGAACCTTAAGTTCAATAATTTGGTCTTCACTAACAATGTCTTCACCATAGCAGTCTTTAGTATATCCCATTTCCAATAATTTAGGAACTGTTACTCCAATTTCTTTTGGAATAAAGTGAGTTAGTGGCAAGTCAGTGGAGTCATGACGGATAGTTCCTTCCTTAAATGTGAACACATTATTTTTAGCCCTTAAGATACCTTTTTCCAAAGGTTCAGGGAGCTTATCTTCAGAAATTAATCCAACAACCCCTTTAACTTCATCAACTTTACGAACTCCCACATTATTTGAAGCCTTGGAAAGCATATGGGCCAAATTAATATCTTTTTGGCCGGATTTCCCAATGACAGTAGGGGATCCGCAATGTGGACAAATGGCTTGGAATGAACTTAATCTGCAATCAGGATTTGTACATTCCCTTCTTGCAAATTCCACCTTAATCTTTTTCTTTTTGGCAGCTTCTGCAACCAAACGTCTGTTTCCACCATTGTTTCCAATAGGGAAGAGCACATGAGGAGCCGGCCTCATCAATCTTTCCTTGGATTTTTCAGGACGGCCAACCCTTGTACCTATATAACATGGAGCCTTATCCTTTATCTCGAAATCTATATTCTCATTGATGATGTCAACAACTTTCATCTTGTAATACTCATCAGCGAGATACTTTGAATAATCTCCATTTATAGTCTTAAGTAAACTAAAACCGTGATTTTTGTCAATTATTACTTTCCCATCCTTAAGCTTATGGCATAAGCCCATAACTTCCAAAATTCTTTTTTGATAGGATAAATCAAGTTCTAAATCCTCTCCATTTAGATATCCATTTTCCAAGTAGTCTCTTTTAGTATCCAACCACTGGCTTAAATCAACTAAATCCTTAATGGAGATGTCATTATAATAATAAGTGTATTCCGGATGCAAAGGCACATTAAACTCTTCAGTGATTTTAAATGCTTCTTCGACTGTGAATTTCTTGGTTTGCAATGAATTTAAATTGAATGCCTCTTTTTCCTCATCGGTGAATGATTGGTATTTTGCGCTATTTCTTATTGTTTCAATCCACCATTCCTCACACCAGCAAGCGCCTAACATTGGCTGGTTGTTCCTTAGGAATTCACCAAATGCAACAAGCATGTCTCCTAAAAAAAGGATTTCAACAACTTTTCCTTTAACCTTTCTTGCATCTTCAATGGAATCCAATCTGCGGACTTCACCTGATTTCAACTTAACGGTTGGACCTTCAATAGAATCTACAGGTACTACACAGTTACCTTTTCCAGGCCTTTCAATCTTGAGCTGTGTTCCAACCGCCAAGAATTCCAAGAGTTCCATTGTTGCAGGGTGAACCCCCATGGTTGCAAGACCAGTGTTTCTTGAACGGCCATACCTAAGCCTGAATCCTCCCTTTTCAGAAGGATATCCTAAAACAGGCCTTCCACCGATGATATCATGAGCATATTTGGAGTGTTCAAAGAGTTCCTCCTTATCAATGATATTGTCATCAATTTCCTCAACGATTTCCTCGCTATCAGATTGGGAACCTTCTTCTTCCTTAGAGGAACCTACACCTTTAGCATATTCAGCTAAAAATTCCCAACTGTCCAAGTTAAGTGTGTGAGCATATTTTAAGATCTTTTTGGATTTCTGAATAACTCCCTCTACCATCGCAAGAAGTGCTCCACCTCTAATGTTATTGGTCTCTACACGAGGCAAGTCTCTGTGAGACACTTCAACTTGGTCTGTTGGCTCACCGCTGACTTCAACTGGAATGCTTCTTGCAGCTAATCTAACCTCTTCAGGGGTTGGAGAGTATTGCAAGTTAGTAACTTCTGATTCGTAAAGCTCAACTTCTTCCACATATCTTTCTATCTCATCATCAGTAGGTTTATAAATGTCAAGTCCAGTAGCTACACGTATCTTATCACCTAAAAGAACGGATAAAGCAGCTGCAGTACCTCCTGCACTACGAATAGGGCCTGCAAAATATACAGCAACATACTTGCTTCCATCAGAATTGCTTTTGATCTTTACTCCAGAAATCCCTTCCAAAGGAGCTGCTACAACCCCTTCTGTTAAAATAGCTAAAGCGGTTCTAAGTCCTTGGTCTGCAAAAGCCTGTTTTTCAGCCTCAAGCTTAGCACCTGTTTCATTTGATTCCTGAGATGCGATTTCAGCAGCAATTTCAAATGCAACCTCTTCCCTAGACATATCCTTTTCCAATTCTTTGATACGCTTTGCAATGCCTTTAGGACCTACAAGCCCTTCCACTCTCTCTGCTAAGTCCTTTGCCAATGGAATTTCAGTCTCTAACTCAACATCAAACCCTTTGGATCTTGCCTCATTAGCTATCTCATAGAGCTTGAGAGTTTCACTTTCCAATCTTTCAAAATAATCCATTCCAGCATCCATTATAATCACTGATAATAAAAATAATAATCTGACTAAAAATTTACTAATAATTTAACAAATAAGTGAAGTAATGATTTAATTTTTTCCTTATTTTTTCTCTAATATTATTATATTCCTTATCATATTTAAAAATATTAAGAGAGCATATAAAAACTAATATGAAATTGAAATATCATGAAAAATATCCTGAGAACTATCCTGAAAAAATATAAAAAATAATAGTGAATAATTTAAAAAAAATAGAATTAAATAGAATTGAATAAATTAAATTGAGTGAAAAAATTAAATAAAGTAAATAAATTAAAAAAAGAAACTAGTAGAGCAAATACTCAACTAGTGAAAATAAGTTTAATCAAACTTTCTAAAAGTTTGTTTATACAGAGAATCTTAAGATGAAACAGAAGATTCCTAAAATTACACTAAGTGCGATGACTATTTCTGGAGCGATTTTTGGACCTACACTTTCGTCATCAAAATATCTTACTAAACCTGCCCCGCTCATAGGCATGCTGATTTTATTATCTTTTTTTGCCATAGATATCACGTTAAAATAATTGAATAAATTTGAATTTTTTTATTGAATTTTAAATTTGATTAATTAATTAAGCATCAATATACTATATCAATACACTATAATATTAATATAAATTTTATAAGTATTAACTATTTCTATCATTTCTTATATTAAAACTTTTAGTTTATAAAATTTTCAGCTAAAAATTCTAATTTAGAGGAATTATAAAAATCCTCCGAAGATTAAAACTAAAAGTGCAGCGATTGCAAATGTAATCAACCAAATAGGAATGCTCCAAGACATTACTTTAGAACCATCTAAAGGAGGTATCGGCAATAGGTTGAAAGCTGCCAAGAAGAAATTGATTCTTGTACCAAGAACGCAAGTCAATCCGACAAGATATCCAGTTTCAGTATATGCGAAATCCCCAAGAGATACTAAAATAAGGAAGAAGATTAAACCTAAAATGATATTTACAATTGGTCCTGCAATGGAAATGATACCATTTGTTTTCTTTTCCATACCATTACTATAAATAACAACTGCTCCAGGAGCTGCAAATATGAATCCGAAAAATGAACTGACCAACGCAATAATGAGTCCTGTAGGCCATAACTCATATTCAGCATAATATCCATAATGCATTGCTACGAATTTATGTCCTAATTCGTGGAAAATGAAACCTGCTCCCACTCCAATCATAACTATAGGGAAAACCAAGCCTATATTGCTGTAATCACCATTGGAGTAGAGAATGGTAAATCCTAAAGCAATCACTATAAAGGATATGATTAAATCTCTTATCTCTTTACCTGTAAATCTAAACATAACTTAAATTATATTTTATAGTCATATAAAGTTTATGATTATATAAATCAATGAAAAAAAAAATAAATGAAAAAGAAATTGAAAAAAAATATGAAAAAAAACAAAAGAAATAATCATATTATTCCATATCTTTAGGCCATTCACTGAAAATTGCCTTAAACAATACAAAATTAGAGACAATGGCTAAAATGATTATCAAGATAATTATTATCAAATTGGACTGAATCAAGTATTCAACTCCGCTTAATGCTAAAAGGAATGATAAGAGATTATTCAAAAAGTGAGCAAATATTGGCACCAATATGTTTTTAGACTTTATATAAAGAATTGAAACGCAAATACCGAATAGTATAGCTCCTAAAATTCCTCCAAAGTTATGGCAAACACCAAACAACACTGAAGAAATCAAAATAGCTAAAGTAACATCCAATTCCTTATTGAATCTTCTTAAGAACAATCCTCTAAACAATAGCTCCTCTATAATCGGAGAGAGCATAACTACAGTGAAAAAGTAAAGAGCCAATATTGCAATGCCCAATGCTCTGAAATCTCCAAAAAGAGGAGAATTGAAGCTAATTATTGACAAATTGCTTAAATATCTCAATATAAAATACACCGCGGAAACAAATAGGATATTTGCAATCACAATGAATGAGATGTGATAAATGTCAGAGACCTTGAATATTGAATCATATTCCTTTCTTAAGGCATCTTTAAATGAGATTTCATCAAAATCGATATTATTCAATGCATAAGCAAAAAACAGTAGCATTATTCCATACAATATGAATTTGAAAAATAAGCTTCCTAACTGAATCTTTAAGACCATAGGAATTAAGGTAAGAAGTAATATAATCAATAAAAAGAAAGATAAAACCTTTATTATGGATAATCTATCTAAGAAATCATTTAATCGAAGCATATTAAGTTCACCTTTAAAAACATGTAAATATGTAAATAATATTTATTTATTTAAATCTTTAGTTTTATAATATATAAGTTTAAACGAACATATTTTAAATAAATAATAAGAAGGTTTAGGTATAAAATCATGACAATTAGCTACATTCCCGAAGAATTTGAAATCAATTACAAGCACGATTTGAATGGAACAAAATCCATTAAGCTATTGAACAATTCTCTTTTGGTAAACAATCCAAATCCAGAATTGATTGACATAAAAAGAATAAGCAGTGAAAAGTGGATTCAATTTTGGGAAGATGTTGAAAAAATAGGTCTTTGGGATCTAGAAGAGGAATATCAATCCTGCACTTTAGAGGGAGGATTCACTTGGAGCATAAAGATCGTTTACAAATCCAAAGAACTCAATAGCTATGGAGCAAATATGGAACCTAAAATAGTCATTGGAGATAAGATTTATTCTGTATTAGAAGAGCTCTACAAGTCAATTGAAGAGTTGATTGACTTAGAATAAAAATAAAAAAATTAAAATAAAAAATAGAAAATTACTAAAATATTAAAAAAATAAAAAAACTAAAATAAAATAAATCTAATCAAAAAAAGAAAGTAAAAATAAAAAAATGAAAAAATAAAAACTAACTAAAATAATGATTTTAATTAGTAAAAGAAGCAGTTTCTGCAATTGATTTTAATAATTCCAAATCATTACCAGCAATTACAATTACCTGATTGTTATCTGGACTTTCAATGCAGATTGCATAGTCTGCATTATCAATATTTGAAATAATATCCCCATCAAATGAAGCATTTGCATCTACTGAATTTTCACCGTTTGAATCATTTACCTTTACGCCATCAGTTGAAATGGAAACATCATCGCCATTTGGATCTGAAACCGCCAATCCATTAGTGTTTAATGAAACTGTACTATTGTCATCACCAACAATATGAATTCCTTCATCTTTAGAAACCTGTACATCAGCATCTTCAGTTGTGACATTCACATTGGAATCATCTGAAAAGATTCCAGTCGCAAAGTTCCATAAGGTGTCAATGTCATTTCCAAAGCCAAAATCAAAGAAATCCCAATTATTTGCATCTTTGGTTTCTACAATGAAATACTTGTCATTTTCTTCTACGATAGGAGCATCCTTTTTCAAATCATTTATCACATCTGAAATGATGCTTTGATCTTTAGAATCGTCTTTCAAATACATGATGGCATTTACATCATTTGCATTGTCCCCATGGTTTGCAAAGACTTCCATGTTCATAGCCACATCACCAACATTCAAGTTAGTTGTTGCCTCTTCAGCAAAGTCACTGCCTGATGGAATGTCAATTGCAAAGTTAGCACTGCCTATACCATTGCTTACCAAATCAACTGCACCAACACTTGAAATTGCTATTGCAACAACAAGGAGTGCAGATAATCCTGCTAAAATTCTTGAATCAATTTTCAATTTATCACCCATTTTACAATTATTAGTTAAATCACCCATAGTTTCTAATTTTCTCATTTTTAGATAGTTTCTAATTCAGTTTTAGTTGCTTCTTTGTAAATTGATCCATAAATCCTGCTTATTACAATGCTGACATATGGATTGATAAGCAATGAATTAAGAATCATGTTGATTAAAGCCATTACAAATGCTGAACCCACAATAATGCTGATAATTCCAGCAATAGCTCCAAATATAAAGCTAAAGAATACGGAAATGATCATAATTGCAATAACAGTGAAGAGTAAAATTCCTATGAATCTTCCCCATCCTAAATTTTTAATTAAAGCTAAAATCTCTTTAAATCTGAATGCTGCAGCAAGTTCATCCTTATCAACCATATTGCATAATGCCATTACATTCACTAAAGAAACGAATATTGCAAATATGATAGCAATGAGCAATACAATTGCACCAATTGCATTTACAGAAGCGCCTACAGATTCGTTTACAGTTAACATCAATCCAAGGAAGAAAAGGATCATAGGCAAAATGGAATAAGCCAAACCAACAACGAATGCACGAAGACCTTTCACTAATAATCCTTTAATGTCACTGAACTCTGGAAGTTCAGATTTTCCTTCTATACCATATTTGATAACATCATAAATGTATCCTGAAGCGAATACCATCAATATAAAGGTTACAATCCATGACAAGACAATCAAAGCCATGTTGCTTGGAGGCATAGCTGATATTGCTGCTTGAACTGTATCAACAGGAGCCACATTCGCTAAAATTCTCATATTGTCAAAGACCAAAAATTCCATTGCCATTGAGACAAGACTTGAAACAAGGAAGATGATACCTAAAATCAAAACCTTTTTTCCATCATTAAAAGGATATTTCAATCCTTCCTTAACTACATCAGTAATACTAGCCATAAAATCACCAATTAAGAAAATAATAAAATATAACTTAAAAATTTTTATTTTAAAGATTTTTATTTTAAAGCTTTTAATTATTTAATGAAGATTGTATAATAAACCGCTTACTCTAGATTGCATTATCATGGTGTAAGGACCTACAATAAACAACATTACAAGGTAAGCTATAAAAAATCCTGCAACGAATATTCCACCAGCAGCCATAGCAAATCCTAAAGTTCCGGTAAATATTCCGAAGAATCCGAATACGAATAAGATCAAGAAGAAAACAACCGCAAAAATTGCTGAACAAATTATAACTAAACCAATGTAAGCCCCTAAACTTCTTGTAACGCCAACAGATTTTATGATTTCAATTATTTCCTTATAATCAAATGCTTTAGATAATGAATCTCCATTATTTGCCATGTGTGCTACTCCAAACATGCTCATTACATAAGCAAATAAGATTAACACAACAGTAATGACAGTGCCGATAGCCATTAATGCAGATTCACCATATCCTCCGATTGAACTGGATATCACTGCAAACAGGAAGAATATTATAAATGGAACTAGCACATAAATCAGATAGACCAGAACAACCTTTATACCATCTACAAACATGTCAATGATGTTATCAAATTCTGGCAATGGATCATTACCATTAATCATACCTTCTACAGAGATTTTGGTTACTCTGTAGGAATAACCGTAAATCAAGAAAATTGGAAGCAAAAGGAAACTTAAAAAGTAAGTTACTCCCAATACCAATAAAGTCTTTAAGTCTTTAGCAGAATACTCTAAAGAATCCTTATAAATATCTAATATCATTTTTTTACCCCTAAACAATATGTAACAAATAAACTTAAATCAAAGCATCAAACTTTGATATATTTAATTTTTAAAGTCGCCATCACTAAATTTAAAAATATCCTCTATGCTTAAATAGGAATCCTTATCTTCACCATAAGTGGCTTCATTCAAGATTCTTGTTATTTTATATGCTAAAAGCAAAGATGGATTATACCGTCCGTTTTCTAAGGCATTGATTGTTTGACGAGTAACACCAACAGATTCCGCTAAATCTTGCTGACTTAACTTAATCTCCTGCCTCAAATATCTTATAATTGTTTTCATATGATCACTTAAACAATAGCCGATTAAATATAGAAATATAAACATGTAACAAATACATTCCAAATGTAATAAATAAATTCCAAATGTAAAAATTATATTACATTTCTATATGTAAAAATTATATTACATCCTATATAAATGTTTCTATAAAAATAGCCAAATTTAAAGATTTAAAAAAAAAGTTAAAAAAAGTAAAAAAAGTCAATGAATTAATGCAAAAACATATAAAAAAACAATTTAAGCCCTTAATCGCTTAATCTCTTCAAAGATATAGACTATTATCAAAAGCCCTGCAATTACGGAAACTATTCCTGTAATAGGTGCAACTGGCATTTGGAACAGGAATGCATCTGCATTAACAGCTTCAAGAATAACCGCTACAAGATTATTTAAGAAGTGGATTGACATTGTCATGAGGATGTTATCTGTTTTCATATAGATTATGCACATACAGATTCCAAATACAAATGCACTGGTTATTCCACCGAATTCATGTCCAATAGCAAAGAGGGCTGAAGATATGACCATAGCAGCTATTATGCCAGTTCTTATTTTCAATCTGTTGAATAGAACTCCTCTAAAGAACAATTCTTCAAGAATAGGTGCCAATATGACTGAAGAAATCACTTCCAAAATGAAAGATAATGGGTCAAGAGCATTTGGAGTGAAATCCAACAAGGGCTCCATATCAGGATATACTGAACCGTAAAGTATGTCAAAATTTGCAAAGAATGCCACTATCAGGAATACAAATAAAAGATTTATTAGGAATATATAGAATATCTCTCTACGATTATCCCTTTCAAAAAGCTTTGAAAAGTCATCACTTAAGCCATGAGTGCCTCTTAAGGCCCAAATGAAGAACAAGAGAACAAAAATGAAAAGAGGCATGATCATTAAATTATCATTTTTCCCTAATGAAGGAAATATTCCAATTAGAACTACATTTAAGATAAATCCTATTGCAATAGCTAAAACTGCCTCCCTTAACCTGATTGTTCTAAGCCTTACATTAAAGTCAGTAACATTAAAGTCCATTTTATGCACCTAAGATTTAAAAATCATTTTGAATAAGTGTTTTAATATTACATACTACCCTTAATAAACTTTTTCCATTAATTTTAAATATGCTCTTATTTCATCTTATAAGTGAAATAAATAATATAAACTGGAATAAATATCAATGATGAAATAAGGAGCAAACCCATTAATGAACTGAATTCTCCACCTAAAATCAAATATTGCAATGGAGTGTACACAAGGAGATATGATAAAAGATTATATGCAGAATGCACAAGCATATTCAACAGCAAATTGTCTGTTCTTGAATACAAAATGCATAGAGTCATTCCCATTATGCAAGTATAGATAACATGTGAAATATGGTCCGGATAATTCAAATGGCACAATCCAAAAATGACTGATGAAACAACTAAACCAAAGACAAACCCTTTTCTGATTTTTAATCTGTTGAATAAAACTCCCCTAAAGAACAATTCTTCAGATATTGGTGCAATGATAATTG
>Ga0310695_10015507_pt1 | contig 10139 bp, 5 predicted proteins | sample RumenRJG_04DNA_FD_203882 | JGI IMG/M metagenome (GOLD analysis project Ga0310695, IMG submission 203882) | Bovine rumen microbial communities from Lethbridge, Alberta, Canada - RJG_04 (v2) (version 2) | ecosystem: Host-associated > Mammals > Digestive system > Stomach > Rumen | place: Canada... | reverse complement strand
CAAAAAAGTCGTTAACTCCCCATCTGAAATTCTATAATTTTAAACACATTGCTCTACCACGACTCATAATCAATTCCATCCAAATTTACGACATATTCAATACGGATGATGTAATTATAGGTAAGCGGTACATAATTTCTATCAAATGTATCTGGATTTTGATTATGAAGAAATTAAAGAAATGTAACTCTATAATTTACGCATTCCACAAGAGTGTAAATAATCAAAAATTGAATCATAATAAGCTTTATCTCTTGTTGAATCTTCTTCAGGATCAACCCCCTCAGGGACAAAAATAATCATACCTTGTCTAGCTCTTGTAAGAAGAACTCTATATGAATTTACCAAATAACGTTTTTGTTCCTCTTTATTTCTCTTATTCCACCTTGTTCCTCGGAAAACGTAATGCTCCCAAGCTTCTCCGTCCTTACTTCGTCGAAGATCTGCATCCCAGCATACGATGGTCCAATCCAATTCCAATCCTTGAACCTTGAACTCGCTTGCGACAATTTCAAGTTTGTTTGATGAACGAAGGTCGTCTGTTGGAGCCAAAAACCAGCTTTTTACATCAATTTCATTTAACACATAAATACCTTCAGGTTTAAGTCTTTGAGCACTACTACAAGCCAAGACTCCTGAACGTTGAGATCCTCTTACCTGTTCACGTATCCATTTTTTTGCAGTAGAATAATTTCTCGTGATGTATATTGGGTACTTTTCAAAAATCTTATCGCACACTTCTTTTGCTTTTTCAGGATTATTATCCAAAAGATAATCAACAAAATGACATTGAGAATCAGCTCTAAATGATCGAATAGATGTATTTAAATGAAGTTCTGGCACTGAATGGCAACGACTGCAATTAGTAATCATATTCTTATCTATATTCTTATCTTCAACTTGATTAAATATAGTTGGCGAATAAAATAACTCCCAATTTTTAAATTCATTTATCCCGCACTTAAACCATTCATTTATTCCAACTTCGCCATCATAAATATCTTGTCCTAGTCCCACTAAACAGATCATAACAGCCCAATCAGAATGACGATCCATAATGCTATATAGCAAATAAGGTTCACTAACGGCCATTAAAGGTTCGTTACTATGTTCTTTGGTCATTTTTTCACGGTTCCATACTCGTTGGGCTTCATCAAAAATCAAAATATTTTCAGGAGTAGGAGTTTTATGAATGCAATTATCCTTTTTAAAGTTATAACTGTCCTGTATCAGTGTTTTAATTGCTATTTCGGTATTATCATTGAATAGTTTTTCGAGTTTTGGAATCGTTACTGATTTATCAGCCTTTAGTCTTGCTTTCTTCCACAGTTCCTCTCGTTCTTTATCTGTTGCTTTAACACTTTTTTTAAGGGCTTCACGAAGAACTTTTACTAGAGAGCCATTACCCGACAGATATACACTTAATCCTTTAGATTTGTCATCTAAACTTTTAGCCACAACATCTAACCCAACAAGGGTTTTTCCTGCACCAGGAACTCCCGTTACAAAACATATACATTTTTTTTCATTATTACGTGCGTAATCAATTATTTCGTATATTTTATTTTCACATAAATCAATGTTTTCTTGACCAGCCTCTGATTGGGCAATTTGACTTAAATTATGAGATCTATATGCTTCTACGGCAGCCGCAATAATTGTTGGTGTCGGGTGATATGGAGAATTAAACCATTTTTCAAAATCAATTATTTCGTCGTCTCCATATCGATCAATAATCGAAGTCAGTTTCGGCGTGAACGTATCCATATTCTCCCTTTGGAGGAAAATCTGTTTGTCAGGATAACAATCTATAGATTGTTCTTTCACATACTGCGTAGGCGCATTAGTAGCTATCAGAATAGGGCAGACATATAGATCTTCTGATTCTTTATGAAAGTTCTTAATGTCTATTGCATAGTCTTCAGCCTGTTGAGCATCTTGTGCAACAAATATATTTTTTCCATTCTTAAACTCCAAGGAAAAGACTATATGCTTTATTAATAGTATTACATCTATTCTTTTTCCTAATCTAACTATATCGTATTCAAAGATAATATCTCCTTCCACGCCACATTCTTCGAGTTTTGTTTGCAACTGTGAAATCTGGTTGTCCCATGCATCTGACTGTTCTTTATTGACTTCAAAAGAGTGCCTTACTAATTGACCAATGATAGAAGCAGATTTGTCTTTCAAAAAGCCTGGTATAGAGTTGCAATAATATGCTTTTCCCGTTTGAGTTGAAAACGTATACTTATTCATCAAGACCTCACAACAATAAGTTACAAAACCTTTTCACTATATCTTTGACAATGTCATTAGTAATAAATCCTTTTCTGACAGCTATTTGAAGAATAACTAATCCTTGGTTAGCCTGCTTTCGTGAAGGTTCCTTATGTGAATATACATATTTGCCAAGTGTATATGCAATGCCGTTTTGAAAGGACTGAAGATTACCGGTTTGTTTTCCCCATGAAGAAATACCAAACCATATGGAAGAATCAACTTTTTGTATAGCCTCAATTAACAGTTTCTCCTTGGAATTCGCAGAATAAATACCCTGTGATACAGAGGTTGCAGTTCTCTTCCCCAAATGAATTAATTCCTTTTCCAACTCGGAAGATAAATCAACATTCAAGTTCTCTCTGATTGCATTCCAACACTTTTCTTTTTTACACCACTGAGTTACATTCATGCCAGTGCATTCATAAATCAAGTAATTGTAAACAGCATTCGCAACGTTTTCGGCTTGCTTGTCAAAAGCTTCAGTTGTATCTTGATTTCGCCAGATTTTCTGAAGATCAATTCTCTGTCCTGATATATAACTAATATAAGCTACCGTATAATCTGCAATATTAGCCCAAAAGCCCTGAAATCTCTGTGATTTAACAATTTTCCGAACTTTTCTATATAGAATAGTCTTTGCTATTAATTTCTGATAATAATCTTGATCCGGTTCAAATTTACCTCGTCCCTTTAACCTAAGTGTAAAATCTCTAAAACTAGCCTGACCACCTTTGCTAGTGATATGTGGCAATTGTTCCCATGCATTCTCATATCGTCCTAAATCAAGTTTGTCAAAATACTGACTCTTTGGATATATCGAATCAAAGTACTTTGTGCTCTTCTCACGAGAACGAATATCAGCATACTGTCCTCTTGCTCTTTCGTAGAACCATTTCGTCTGTTGCTCTCCACCTGTTTTCGCAGGCGCCCATACTGTTCTTGATAATCTTTCAATCGCTTGATGGAATTCATCGTTAGCTGAGAAATCAGCTAATTGAACCTTATTCTGAGTATTCGCACAAGCAGAGATCTGAGATACAACAACATCCATCTGATCTTGATTGTTCAAGACTGTTATTTTAGCTTGCACAAAAATCTTGTCTAAAGGTTGTTGATTCTTAATACAAGCATTGTAGATAGATGCTGTCGTTTGACCGCCATTAACAATTTGAAAATCCTTAAGTCCAGTGATAACACAATGATCATCCGTTTCATCACGCAAAGAAACACTTTCAGCGGTCGCAGATATTCCGTTGTTGTACGCCAGAAACATTTCAGGAGTATTTGTAATAGTCGATTTAATTCCTTTATTAACATTGCCGCGAACCTGCAAAAATGCTCTAACATTTTTCTCTAGCAATCTTGCATCATATGCCTTATAGATAGTAAATAGAACATCCCCCGGAATAATAGTAAGATATGTAGTATAACCTCCGCTTATGAACGAGTTACCGTCAACATCGTATTCTTTGCACTCAGGAACATTAATTTTAATTGCACTTAATGCTTTACCGGTTAATGATTTGAGATCAATCTCTATTTTTTCCCTTGCTGAACCCGACGTTAATACACGATATATTCGTTCAACATCCCATACGGAAGCCATAAATGAAATGCCATTCTCATCAATTGGAGGAAAATTCATCTTTCTAACAGTTCCATTGGTCATTACGATTATCTTAACTTCATTAATCCTATCTCGATAATCATATATGGTCTTTGCTAAATCAAAAACGCCATAGGCCTCCTCAACTTCAAGATGATACTTGTTTATAGATTTGAGATAGAAATTCTTCGCCCTATTTACCATAGTTAAGACCTCAGAAGGAGGAACAGAATAAACATCCGGATTATTTTTGTATATCGAGACAAACAGAGCTATGTACGTTTCATCTTCAGCAAGACTATACCCATTGACCTTAATTCCTCGAGCCTCATGATAGGCAATATTGCCATCCTCTATTTCTGCAGCTTCACACAAAGAATCAATATATATCTGCGTAAAAATATTCTCTCTAAATTCCTCTGTTTCTTCGAGAAATGATTTATTGATTATTTCCTGACTTAGATCTTTATAAAACTTTGCTAATTCTAAATTATTATCCATTTAGCGCCTCCTTATAACAATCAACCACCAGGTCAAAATCCACCTGGTACGGAGTGCATTTTTCGATGGATAGATTGTAAACTATACCAAATATACCTAATGGGAGATTGGACGTAATTATTCGGGGAAAATCATTTTCAACTCTATATTGACGACGTTCTTTAACAATATACTTTTTACTATAATTTTCTTCTTTTTGATATCCCATACACAAAAGCTTTGCATAGAAAATGCTCTTTCTTGAATCTGATAGTTTCGACACAACTGACTGAATCATGTCGTGTAAATTCATTCCTTTAGGACATTCTTCCAATCGATAAACAACTAGAAACAAAGGGGAATCATCTTCTCCATTTAATTGTTCTTCGCTGGATATTTTTACAGAGGTCAATTGATCTGTTGATTTAGCTTTAATCTCCGCTAAAAAAGCAGGCATTTTATAGTCCTTGGAAGATTTAATAGGTCCACTCCAACTATCAAGTATTTGACCAAAACCCTCAGACATCATATCCTTTGCAAATTGTAGTTCCCCAATCAGTCCGACGATTTCACTATCAGACAAAGATTGGTGTTTTCTTTTAAAAAACTCGCGCCATTTTGCTATTCTTTCAACTAAGACATCTACATATGCATTATTACTTTTACAGGAATTAAGTTCGATCAATATGTCACTCGCCACAATAGAAAATACATCATTTTGATCATGTGCTGAAGACTTCAATACACACGAACAATAACCATCGTGCGATATAGATGGTTTACAAACAGATATATCTATCCCTTGAATAGGTTTAATCCCTAACACTGTTTTCTTTTGGATCTCTGGAATTTCAACACTTATGAAACGACGTATTGGCATACCTTCAACTCCAATAAACAACCTAAACAAACTATTTGGTGCTATTAGTTGTTGCATCGTGTTTTGTTGTGTGGTGATTTTTGTCTCCAAATTAATCCAAAGATCATTTAATAATGCCTCATTCATCTGTTTCATTTTTTAAATACACCTCATCAACCTTATACTCTATTGGCTTAGCAGTATCACTAGCAGGAAAGCTGATGGCATACCCTAAATACTTATCTGGATAAACCTTCCTTTTTTCTCCTTTTTCATCCAGCAGTCCCGATTCAAATGTGTAGATAAGTAATAAACCATTCGTCTTCTCTCTGCACTGTCTAATGTACATAGGAGACGGGGCTTTAGGCAGTTTGTTAGTTCGTTCTGGCGTCCATTTATCTATAGTTCTCCTTAGAGCCTCATCTTTCTGTTTTTGTGTAAGATCAACATCTTGATCTGATTCAGTAATCAAATTGTTTCTAATTAAATAGATAGTATCGTTCTCCGACCTACGATTGCTAACATCATCAGTACGCCAAGATAATCCTATTTCTATTCCATTTCCATACGAAAAGTGTGTGCCTTGTTTTGACGAAACAAGTGCTACAGACCAACTAATCAACTCCCCATCTTCATTTTGGCTACTAATGTAATCTGAAAGAATCTTTGGTGAAGCATTTGAACAAGTCGGATGTACAGAAATATTCTTTAAAAATTCCAACACTAATTCAGGGGCGATATCCTTCCAAAGATAATTGTTCCTTGTCTGTATGTTAGGAAGTTCTGGAGTTCCAAGCTTCGCAATCCACTCTTTTACAAAATGAATATTTCTCTGATTACAGTTGTTTTCTTTATAGAACCTAGTAGTTTGAGCAAGCTTTCCTGCAAATGTAACCTGTCTATTTTCGGAATTTCTCATCTTATTCATAGCAGTAATTAACATTCCGTCAGGATGTGTTCTTACTTTCAATCCATAGCTTTCAGGAGTGGCACCTAATTCTGCCATGTCATCTAATTCGTTTCTAAGTTCCTCATTAGCTACAGCAATATGACGATACCACTCATTAAGTTTAGAACTAGTATACAATCTACACACATCAGCATATCCATCTCTATACCCAAACCATCTTCCCATTTGAAGTAGAGTGTCATATGCTTGCGATAATCGAGCATAATAGCTTACTGTCAAACCAGATAAAGTCAGTCCTCTTGAAAGCTTGTCACCACCCACAGCAATTACAAAGTAACCATCAGGGTAGTCATCGTAATTCAGACCACCATCAGCAGCTTTTCCATTTACAGCCTTGACCTCTATTTTTGAAGCAATTTCATACAGTTTCGGTTCAATTTCCTCCCACGTACAAATGTGTATCCAGCGATAATTTAAGGATGTAATAACAGAATTTGTAGTAGGCAAAAAGTCTTTTTCCCATAGGTCTTTTATTTTATTTATAAGCGTTTCATACTGTGGACCTGTTTTAAAATCAAGTTGATTAACTATTTCTTTTCTGACAGACTTAAGAAGTTCAACCAGCTGCATTTGAACATCAACAAAACGAGTAACATGAACAAGCATTGAGTGATGCTTTTTTCCTTGACCTCTAATATTGCGTATTGCTCCGGCAATAATAAAGGAATAAATGGCCTTGGAAAGCGAATCAGGCAGTGAAGTGACTTTAAGATCTTTTTTGTGCTTGTCAGGAATTACAGATTGATAGTCATCTGCAATTCTTATTAGCGGCAAAGGTTTAACTTCTTGTATATTTGCAATTTTATCTTTATATAATCCAAAGACTTTGTCAGGACCTATATAGTTTGAAGGTGCGTGCAAATTTACAATAAAGCTTCTGGGATATAAATCTTCACCGTATTTCTCACAGATATTATTTATATCGGATGGATAGATAAAAATATTAGCGAATGGTGTGGCAGTGTATCCCACATATGCACTTTGAGAAAAACAGTTTAGAATTTGTCGTATATAGCCATTAATTTTCGTCGGATCCTGTTCTTCTAAATCCGGATCAACTTCAGTTTCACCTATCTTTTTATCCGCATTGGTGTCGATAGATGCATTATCTGCCTCATCATCAATAAGCAAAAGAGGAACATTTGATATCCTACCTGATACGTTTTCACCTGAAAACCAGTTATATAAATTCCTTAAAGGAGTTACATTCTTCTTAACAACTGCAACAATTGGATCTCCACCAGGTATAATCGTAACATTTTTATGTGATGTTTTTTTAAAATCACCTGTTGCATCTGCGCTGGTAACAGCATGGATTGGAAGATTTGGAAATTCAGTAAACAAACCGACACCTATCCTTGATGAGGTTTGATCATATGACTCTTTCTTCTGAGTATCTCTACCAATAAAACCGCGATCGATTCTCTTTTGCGTCTGACTTCTCAAATCATTATTTAGTCCAGCTAAGACTATGATTATTTTGTAACCAGCATCTACAGCTTTTGTTATCAGTCCAATATAATTGCTTGTTTTTCCTGATTGAACATTACCAACAACCATTCCTCGTCTATCCCATGCACCTTCTCTACGTGGGCTTTCAAGTCTTTTCAATATTTCTTCACTTGTATTATCAATTTCAGAAATAACAGGTTCAGGAAGTCGTTCTTCTTTATCTTTTCTTAGATACTTTTTGTATCGATTCCAGAAATTCCACTTAATAGTTGCCCTTTCATTTGCCAACCACTCAATATGATTCCTATTATCTTCGAGTACGCTTGAGTGTCCCTCGAAAATACCATAATTAAACAATATTGTTCTGAATATCTCTTCTTCGTCTACAACTTCACCCTTATAGTAGTCAGAACAAGATACAAACCATTTGTGTATTTCTTCACTAAGATTCTCTGTTGTTATTCGTTTTTGGCACAACAAGCTATAAACACTGTCATAGATTATATCTCTAAGACTATATGTATTATTCATAATTAATTCCTTCCCGTTCACAAAATAATTGCACTTTTTCAGGGGCATATATATATGGTTCTGTACTTGCAATATTCTTAATTGCTTCTTCAGGTGAATAACCATGTGAACGATACATTTCATACAAAGCATCTATCATATCGTCAAATTGATTCGTAGTTCTGCCTTCAAAAGGATTCAGCATTTCATCAGACTTTTCTGAATAATCAGAAATAATCATAGGAACCGGAACCGTTTCTTCAATCAAATCAAGCAATTTACTCACTTCCTTTTTGTTAGATGAAGACAGCAGTTGCTTAATTATTGGATGTTCTCGATTTATGGAATAACCTAGTTTCCCAGAACGAACAGTTTGTTGCCAAACATACGCTTGTATCTTTGATGATTTACGAGCAAGTTTCTTGCCCCTATGTCTATAAATTTTCGCCGATTCTCTTTGCGTTGCTACAGCAATGCGACGTAATTCTTTCTGTATGGATATAGGAGGAATCGCAATTGATTTTCTTACATCAATTCCCCATTCACTATCAGTCTCATTACCAATATCAATCCTTACGCGAGCAAGTCTATATGGCTCTTTCTTCTCCATATCAGGCAACAACCAAGCACCTGCAACAATCAGTCTGTTATTTCTATAAATGTAAAATCCCTGTTGTTCATTCCAACCGTGGACGCCACCATATAAATCAAAATCTTTAGTCGAAATTTTACTTTGATGAGGAAGAATATATGGTTTAATAGTTACTTCGTGTCCATTTATATATAGCGTTTCAGAAGGCTGAAGAGAAGTAAACGTACAATCTGACATAAATGGATCCCACAAATCAACAGCACGATTATTTAGTTTAAATAATACACGCATACTTCCTTTCATATAACTAGAGAAAACCAGTGAAATATGCTCCTTAACTTGTTTTGCATAATCCAAGAATGCCTTTTGATAGTCTTCATTATTCACACATTTGTCCGGTATTATTTTGTCAAGTTTCTCCCAAATAACTACTGTTCCTTGTTTTCTATCAGAAAAGACATCATCGATAATCCTATTAGCAGTATTTGTCACTTTCTTCAACAATATCCATTCATTTGTTTCATTAACAATATCTAAATCCCAACAACGAACGTTTATCGAGGAATCATTTGTCTTTGAGGCAACTGTTAACCTCTTACATTGAGAAAAAGATGCAGTCTTTAAACCTAATCCGAATCTACCCAAGTCACCTTCATCTCTGATATCAAGGGGATTCTTGCTACCTGTTCTCATTGCTTCAAACAGCTCAGTCTCTGTCATCCCATAACCATCATCAGCAACTGAGATAAATGGTTCACCGGAATTCCAATCAAAAGAAATCGATATATTTCTCGCATTGGCTGTTATGCTGTTATCAATCAAATCAGCAACGGCAGTTGAAATATCATATCCAAAAGCGCGTAAAGATTGAATTAGAGACGCAGCATAGGGATTGGCTAATTCATAATCATTTTTATCAAGCATATTCTTGTACCCACCTAATATCAGATAAAAAAAAATTGTCGGTTAAGAGAAAACAATTCTCTTAACTCCGAATGGGAATAATTATTTTGATTATGTCCTTCAAGCAACTTAACGAATGTTCCAACGGTTATCCCTGAAACGCATACGTAAGAATCATCGATCTCTGCATGAATTTGCTTATCAAACGTATTAATAAATCCTCCAGCAAAGTACGTGAAAAATCCAATTGGATATTACAAATCACTATAATTCAGTAGACGTAGCGTTTTCAAAAATTTCTATTCTTGTAGTATGTGAACTTATACTATTGTCAATCAAATCTGCCACTGCGACAGGAAAAGTCTAACCTATAGAATGCATTGACTCTATCAAAGCAGGTGCATAAGGAACACAATCTTGCTCAAACATTCACATATTCCTACATTTAATAATTAAGTTCACATTAATGATTATACCAACACAA
>Ga0310695_10015504_pt1 | contig 10140 bp, 9 predicted proteins | sample RumenRJG_04DNA_FD_203882 | JGI IMG/M metagenome (GOLD analysis project Ga0310695, IMG submission 203882) | Bovine rumen microbial communities from Lethbridge, Alberta, Canada - RJG_04 (v2) (version 2) | ecosystem: Host-associated > Mammals > Digestive system > Stomach > Rumen | place: Canada... | reverse complement strand
CTCAAGCCACATAAGAAGAAATATTATTATGTAATGGGGACAACACTTATTGTCACCTATCTGCTGATGGTCTGCATCCCGCGCTACTACAAGAGTGAGGTCAGCCTGGCACCAGAGCCGACAGGCCCTTCCGTTTCCGGCTCATTAGAATCAATAGCCTCATCGTTCGGACTGGGCGCTTCGCTGGCCAAACTGGGGTCCCAAGATGCTATTTATGCAGAGATATATCCTGAGGTTGTGAAGTCGAAGAATTTCATTGCAGACCTAATGGCCGTTCAGATTAAGACAAAGGACGGTGGCATCCAATGCGACTACTATTCTTATATGAGCGATCACCAGAAAGAAGCATGGTGGGAATATCTTATAGGCAAGATGAAAGAAGCGTTTGACGACACACCAGATAACGCATCTGACCACAAAGGACAGATTTCTGTATTTAAACATACGAAAAAGCAAGATGCCGTTTTCAAAGCTATTCAAAATAACATCACATGTCGCTATGATAAGAAAACGGATATTGTGCATGTGGTTGTAACTGACCAAGACCCGCTGGTGAGTGCAACGATGGCAGAAGCAACGTGTCAGAAGCTGCAAGAATTCATTATCAAGTATCGTACGAATAAGACCCGTATCGACTATGAACACTATCAGAAACTCCGTGATAAGGCCAGAATAGAATATGACAAAGCAGTACTGCGGTATTCCGCTTATGCCGATGGCCATACCAATGCCGTACGTTCGTCATCAATGACCAAAGCAGAAACTCTGGAAAATGAGATGGAGGCTAAGTGGGGGATATACTCTGCTTTGAACACTCAAGTACAGTCTGCAAGTGCAAAACTACAGGAGGCAACCCCTGCATTTACCATCATTGAGAGTGCCTCCGTCCCGTTTAAGCCTGCAGGTCCGAAGAGAACGCTGGCAGCCCTGTTCATGTCGATTCTATCTTTTTTCGTCCTTTCATGTTACATCTTATTAAAAGGCAAAAACTCCTAGATTTACATGTTATTAGGGATCCTTATCATATTTGCCATTTGCATAGTCTTTTCTTTTGTTGAAGAACGCATACAAGAGAGAGACAGAATTATCTTGTTTGTCCTAGTAGGACTTGGAATGATACTTATAGCAGGAATGCGTGACATCTATGACACTCCCGATTCTGACAACTATGAGCGAATGTATTATAGTGCCAAAACACTAGAATCAGGATTACGAGAGCCTTCATTTACCATCATCAGCTATTACTTGAGTTCACTGGGATTTGGCATTAATGCCTTGTTTTTTACTTATGCAATTATATCTATACCTCTTCGGCTGAATATCATTTGGAAGATGTCACAAATGCCCTTAGTAACACTTGCAATATACATTTCCCATTATTACCAATTACATGACTTAATCCAAATAAGAACAGCTGTAGCATCTGCCCTTTTCCTATTTGCCATTTACTATCGGGTTCAGAAGAAAAACAAATTAGCCATTCTTAGTCTGATAATTGGAACATTGTTTCATTACGCCGCACTTGCTGGCTTCATTATTTTCCTGTTCAATAACAAGCCATTGAAACAATACCAACAAATTATACTCTATGCTATTGTCCCATTGGGAGTCATATTTTATTTTGCAGGTTTTGACATTGCCTCTTTCATTCCCGATGAATTTGGCGGAAACCGTTTAGCTGTTTATCGGCAATTAAAAGATAAAGGTATTGAAGACGAGCAAGCTGGTTGGATATTTTACAAAAACCCTCTCGTGTTAACCAATATTTGTCTTTATTACGGTTGCCTTATTTACCATCGTTATCTGACAAACTATGACAAATTTCTGCCCATCATGCTTAAAATTATGGCATTAGCATTCGTCTGCATGCTCACATTGGAGAACATCAGCTCGGTATTAGCCAGTCGTTTAAATGAATATTTTGAAATAGTCTCTATCTTTATGTGGACAACTGCAATTTATGCTTTTACACCCCAGTTATATGGTAAGATTCTTGTAAATGTAATTTCGACGGCGAGATGTTTTGCCTGTATGCTATTCTATACTATCGGATATCTCACCCGCTAATTCCCATACCAGATGATAAATGTTCCCGATAAACGATCTTCTCTCTTAATTAAGAATGTGATTCTATCATTTGTCATAAAAGGGTGGTCTGCTGTCATCGTCCTTCTTATGGTTCCACTTACCCTTAAGATGTTGGGCATATACAGTAATGGCGTATGGCTGACTATCAGCAGTGTCATGATCTGGATGGACCTTATGGACTTCGGGTTAGGTAATGGCCTGCGCAATGCTGTTGCCAGTTATATAGCTGCTAATGATATACAGAAAGTGCGTGAGGCAGTATCAGCAACTTTCATTATTTTAATTGGTATAGCCATTCCCCTCTTGTTGATTCTATATGCGACTATCTGGTTTCTAGATATCTACAATATATTTGGAGTTGACAGATTTAAGATTGACGACTTCGATACCATTCTTACCATTGCCGTTACTTTAATCAGCGGTACTTTTATACTCAAGGCAACAGGCAACTTCTATATGGGACTGCAACTCCCTGCTGTCAACAATCTGATTATATGTATCGGACAAACGAGTGTCTTCCTATTAACATTGGCTGCTTATCTATTAGGAAGCCATTCTTTGATGACTGTAGCTATTATCAGCACCGGGGCACCTTTGTGTATTTGGATTATCAGCATGCTATACACTTTCCGATTCAGATATCCACAATTTAGTCCTGCTACAGCCTTTTTCAATATCTACATAGCGAGAGACCTGTTTACCAAAGGCTTTCAATTCTTCGTCATACAAATCTGTGGGGTAGTACTTTTCATGTCAACCAACATCATTATCAGCAAGATCTTCTCTCCTGCAGAGGTTACCCCTTATCAGATAGCATACCGCTATTTTAACCTTGTACTAGTAGCGTTTACTACGATATGCATGCCTTTTTGGAATGCGACGACAGATGCATATGCTAGAAATGACATCCAATGGATACGCCGTACGGAACGTAAATTAAACATGCTTATGGTATATGGTTTTCTGGCACTTGTTATCATGGTTCTTCTATCCAACTACGTTTATAGCATATGGGTTGGCAACAAAGTAAATATCCCCATTCAATTATCTGCTAGTATTGCACTTTATTTTTTCATTTTGATTGTCAGTCTACGGTATTCGGTTATCCTGAATGGTCTTAACATATTACGCATCCAACTGTCTTTCATAGTTCCGGCTACTATTGTTTTTCTTCCTCTGGCATGGTTTGTGTGCAACACATGGGGCACAGTCACAAGTCTTGTCCTGACCATGTGTTTGGTCAACACACCAGGTCTCATCGCGAATGCATGGAAATACTATCAATTAATCCATATGAAAAAAATATAGAGAAAGCATGAAAGATTATCAGATCGCAATTCTTTTGGCAACATATAATGGAGAGAAGTATCTTACTGAGCAAATTGACTCAATACTCTCCCAAACATGTCATGATTGGCATCTTTATATACATGATGATGGTTCGAAAGATAGCACTATGACTATTATCTTAGACTATGTCAACAGATATCCCAATAGCGTCACCCTACTCGACTATCCCTCACAGGGCGGTGCCTGCAAGAATTTCTTAAGCATGTTGGAAAGGATTGAAGCTCCTTACTACATGTTCTGCGATCAAGATGACGTCTGGCTCCCAGAGAAAATAAAGACATCCTTTGATAAAATTCTAGAAATTGAAAAAATACATTCCTCAAACACACCGATTATCGTCAATACCGACCTCACTATCGTTGATGAGCACTTGGAAACAGTTTGTTCGTCGTTTTGGAGTCAGGAGCGTATTTGTCCCACGTGGCTAAAGACTTACAATGACCACGCTGCCATTTATTCAGCAACGGGTTGTACGATGTTGTTTAATCATAGGACTAAAGAGATTGTTAAGCACCCATTCCTATATGCGACTATGCATGATGCATGGGTCAATCTTTCTGTCGCTGCCGTCAATGGTCCTATCTGTTATCTTCCAGTGTCCCATATTCTCTATCGCCAACACAGCCATAACATCCAAGGTGCGAGAGATTCCAACACATTTACGATAGGATACAGATTAAAAAATATTTTAAAGATTATTGGAATCAATATTAGGCACTACCAAGAAATGAATAGTATCAAGAGAATCTCTATAGGTTGTTTCGTCTTAGCTAAGATTAGGTACAAATGGTATATTAGGAAAAATAGATTTACAGATAGGACGAATGAAATGTTCAGATAGGGGCTATAATTATTCCTACAACAAGAACAAACGTTTCTTGACTGCACGAATCGCATAGTGAACGAAATAATACAGAGAACGCAAAGTGCCAAAATGCTCCATTTTGGTGTAGATATACCATTGCCAACCCATAGCACGGAATTTGTTGGAGGATACAGATGAACCTGTGAGACGATAAAAGGCTTCAATGGTATTGGTATTGTAAGCCTTTCCTCCTTTTCTAAGTACAGAAAGTAGCATGGCATAGTCTTCATGGCCACATCGAGGGAAGCGTATCGAGCCTACCTTCTGTGTATCATACATCGCCGTCAGGCAGCCAATGACATTACCCTTCAACAGATGGTGATAGTCAGTTGAATGAGGAGCTACAACTGGGTGTTCATACAGCCCACCTTGCTCGTCCATCATTTTGTAATTAGAAAAGACTATCAGCGCATCTGGTTTTTCTGCGAAGAGTGCTATCTGAGTTTCCAGTTTAGTAGGCATCCACCGGTCATCGCTATCGAGGAAAGCTATGAATCGTCCTTTTGAATGTTCTAAGCCTATATTCCTAGGCAATGTGGGAGAGCCAGAAGGCTTGTTGGTACTAAATAGTTTGATTCTTGCATCTCTACTGCAATAATCTGCAATTATCTGTGAAGAACAATCAGTTGAGCTATCATCTATCACCAATAATTCCCAGTTCGTATAAGTCTGGGAAAGCACAGACGATATAGACGAAAAGAGATTTCTCTCATCGTTAAAGACTGGCATAATGATAGACACTAAATCGTTGTTCATTTCATCTTAGTTTATTTCAACAAATAATGTTTCAATCGCCTAAAGGCTTTCAGCGAACGTTTGAGATCATTAAAATCCGTCAGTCCTACCTTTATCCGGTGCAGGATATAGCCAATCCGCAGATAATACTTCTTACGAGCCATATTACAGAAATCGACCATTTCCTGAGCAGATAGTTCTGGGGTTGACAATACTGTGTTATGTGATCCGTCTGGCAAACAATACTTCGTGTAGTCTGCCTCAATATAACCATTTTGTTTTGCCCATTCGTAAGCTTCTGTACCAGGATAGGGAATGAGGGGAAAGAATTGGGCCGTGTCTGTATTCAATTCCAAAGCCAACTTTAAGGTTTGGGCCATCGTTTCACGAGTTTCTCCTTGATTTCCCACCATGTAACAAGCATGAATCAGCAGACCGGCTTTCTTGGCATTTTTCACATACTGATAAAATTGTTCTACGCGCGAACCTTTATGTATATTATCCAAGATTTGCTGATTACCGCTTTCAATACCAGGTATGATAGTACGGCATCCTGCTTTCTTCATTAGCAACATAGTTTCATAATCCAAGTCCACACGCGCATTGCAGAGCCATTTCAAGCGTTTATTGATGCCCTTGTCTATTAACAATTGGCAGATTTCTCTTACTCTTTTTTTATTGGCTGTAAAAGTATCATCCTCTATCACAACTTCCTTCACGTCAGGGAATTGCTGGGCGATATACTCAAACTCCCCTACTACATTCTCAGCAGAACGGGCTCTAAAAGCATGGCCATGCATCGTCTGAGGATATACACAGAAATTGCAATGGAACGGACAGCCTCTGCCTGTAAATATCTGAATAGAAGGATATGTAGCTGCTGCAAAGAAATAATCATGCACATCCAAATGTTGTTTGATGAATGAAGCAGCAAAAGGTATATCGTCCAAATCCCTTAAAGGGGGCATCGGCTGAGTGCGCACATAGTGTGAGCCTTCACGATAACAAAGCCCGCGAACATTACTTAATGATTCCTTTTGATCCAAAGCATTGGCTAATTCGTTGACAATACAGTCATATTCTCCTATTGCCACAGCATCCACTTTTTCAGAATAGCCCAAGGTCTCTTCGGCGCATGCAGAAGGATGCGTCCCAACCAAAACGATGAAAGAACAAGGGTAAAGCTCCTTGAGTTCTTGGGCAAAGGTCACATCGCTTTTGATAGAAGGGGTACTGGTATTTATAACAAACAGACTGCATTGCAGACCGTTTTTTATCGTATTGAGAGCCTCCACTTCCCCCATCTGTTTCGCTGGCGCATCAAGGAATGCTATTTGATGACCATGTTTTTGTGCATAGAGGGCTGCATAGATTAGCCATAGCGGATAATACAAAGCACCACTCTTGGTAATTGCTGGGCTTCGCGACTCTCTGGAGAACTTACCATACTCTGCCTTAAACGGAGGATTGACAAAGAAAATATTCATGAACCTGCCCCCTTTCTCTTTAGACTTCTCCATAACAGGAACCAGGCCCAATATGCACGATAACCCAACTTATACCACAAACTGTTCGTATTCTCTTGTCCTGCAAACGAAACAGTTTGATTGTGACGACGATATAATTGAAGCACACGAGGATAATATCCACAAAGGAAATGAAGCTGACTATATAGTGCTATCCACATGTCGTGAGCGGCTAGATACTTCGGTATAGGTAGTACATCTTGAAGAATAGTACGTTTGAAAGCCATACAGGAACCCAGCCACAAGTTCTTCATAAAATTACCCCATACACTCCTGTCCAAGGGTGATTCGGTCGTATAGTAGGCTTCTTGAATGATATGGAGCTCCGAATCAGTCAATGCACAATTACAAGTAACAACATGGTAATCACCTTCTTGAAGAAACGCAACCATTTCCTTTATTTTATTAGGATACCATACGTCATCCTGATCGGACAAGAAAATAATGTCACCCTTCGACTTCTTAAGTGCATTCTCAAAATTATGCGTTACACCCTTTGCCAACTCGTTTTCATAAAATCTGATTCGTGGGTCGGTATAGGTCTCTATGATATGCTGTGTCTGATCTACGGAATGATCGTCAGAGATGACTAACTCGTCATCTTTGCCCAACTGACACAGGATACTGTCAATCTGTTCTTTGACGTATTCCTGACCGTTATATGTTGCCATGCATACAGATATCATATCATATCGGCTCTTGAGGATGCAAAATTACGAAAAAAAAGAGAAACATCAGCACCATTTTAAAAAAAGTAATGGGTAGATAAACAATAAAATGATATTCACTGACGTTTTTTACATAAATTATAGCCGATGAAACAAGATTACTCATATATATTTGATGGAATGAATGCTTTTGAGAGGGAGGTTAAACGATGGTTTGACTTCTTCTTAGCCATTATCTTGCTCATTCTCTCATCCCCATTCTTCATTGTCGCCTATTTAGCAATCAGAAGAGAAGACAAAAAAGGTCCTATTATTTATAAACAGGAACGAATTGGGCGATTTGGAAGGCCTTTTACAATCTATAAGTTCCGCAGCATGATAGTCAACGCCGAAGAAAACGGGCCTGAGCTATTTAACGTCAATGGCGATGAACGACTGACAACAGCAGGACGATTCTTAAGAAACCACCATTTAGACGAACTGCCACAGTTATGGAATGTGCTGAAGGGCGATATGTCTTTTGTGGGGCCTCGACCTGAGCGGAAATATTATATAGACCAGATACTAAAGCAAGATGCCCGTTATGAATACCTTTATCAAATCCGACCAGGTATCACTTCATACGCCACCTTATACAATGGTTATACCGACACAATGGAAAAGATGCTGAAACGTCTGGAAATGGATCTCGAGTATCTGAAACGCAGATCGTGGTGGGAAGATATTAAGATTATGTGCATTACGGTGTATCATGTCGCAACAGGTAAGAAATTCTAAAACTCACAGTCTATGAGTCACAAATACATCATCTTGTCAACAGCGTTCCTGATGCTTTCTACTACAGCGAAAGCTCAAGACACATTAAAGACACGCATCACCTACGACCTGACGGCTGAAACAGCAGTGGGAACAGGAGACTACACAGCCTTCCAACTTGCCACCAACCGCCATCACGTGTTGGGAACTCTGGCTAACACTGCCTATCTGCGTGGAGCGGTCAACATTTCTCATGCTTTCAACAAGAATCTGATACTGTCAGGCGCTGTGGATGTCATCGGGTCTATTCATGCAGACCATAAGGCATACCTGCAGCAGTGCTATGCGAATCTCTCGTGGAAGTCGTTCTTTTTTGAAGTGGGTAGCCGTGAACAACAGCTAGTGGTACGCGACAACTTGCTATCGTCGGGGTCGTTCGTCAAAGGAACCAATGCCAAGCCGATTCCTCAGATTCATTTTGGTACGAATGGGTTCTGGAGCATTCCCTATACCAAAGACTGGGTTCAGATTAACTTCGACTTCGGCTATGGAAAGTTCTTGGATGGAGGCTATCGAGAAAGGAAATACAACGAGGCACCCGATGTTAACGAAAAATATGCAAAAGGCATATATTACCATCAGAAGCATCTTTATATCCGCAGCAATCCCAACAAACGTTTCTTTGCAATGGTGGGCATAGAACATGCTGTACAATTCGGCGGTACAGGCTATAGTATGGAGAACGGCCAGTTGGTAGCCAAGAAAAAACCTGCCAACCTGAAGGCTTTTTGGAAAGCCATTCTCCCTACAGGCGACAACAATTATTTTGAAAACGAGTCATTGGAAGACTGGGTATATGGCAACCATATTGGTGTTATGACCTACCAAATAGGCTGGAACATCAATGAAGAACATCAGTTGCAAGCATATCTCGACAATCCTTTCGAAGATGGTTCTGGTATTCGCAAGGGTAATGGATGGGATGGACTGTGGGGATTGCTATATACTAATAAGACCCCCAGCAGACAATATATTCGTGGTGCCGTCTTTGAATATTTCCAGAGTACGAATCAGTCGGGGCCCCTGCATTGGGACAGAGGTGACTATCCTGAACCCATACGCAACCAGATTACGAACCTGGTAACTGGTAATGATGATTATTACAATCATCTGTTCTATACTGCGTACAGTCACTATGGCATGACACCAGGCAATGCTCTCATCCTGTCACCTATATATAATAAGGACGGGAGCCAGTCATTTCTTGACAACCGTGTAAAGGCGTGGCACTTAGGAATCAATGGAGAAATAACCGATTGCATCTCGTATTTAGTAAAAGGATCGTATCGCGAAGGATGGGGACGCTATTACACTCCCCTACCCGTCAAGCATCATTCTTTCGATGCTATGCTACAAGGTTCATACCGTATGGGACCTTGGCAGTTCTCTGCTGCCTATGCTTTCGACAAAGGCAATATTTATGGCGACTGTTCAACATTTAACTTCAAGATTAATTTCCATGGCAAAATACTTTAAACACTTTATAATTCTTACATCAGCCTTCTTTCTGCTCACCTCCTGCCAAGAAGGAAGCGAAGCTGGCGACGTGTTAGGACAATGGCAATTGACCACTGCTGACAATAAATATATGGCATTCTCTGGGGCCATTGCTGTTTTCCGTACGACCAATAAAAGCATTATGGAGAACCAAGTTTACGGCAATTTTCAACGCCAAGGCGACAGTCTCTTTATACAGTGTTACTCCATTAAAGGCGAGCTTGCTGACACTATTGCGATAGAAGAGGGGTTCGAATTTAAGCCTTTCAACAATATTCGTGTAAAAATTGAAATATTGAATGGCGACATCCTTGTGTTGAGTAAGGACGGACAAAAATGGAACTTCCGTAAGTATTGATTTGATTCGGTAAAACCAACAATAGGGATTTCCCCCACACAGTTTAGGGGAAATCCTTTTCTTATGCCCATTATTCTTCTTACTTTTGCACTGTGAACAAGTAAAAATATGTCGAACTGATTAAAATTATATGAGTATGAAGAAGATGATGATAGCCCTGGTAGCAATGCTGTTGGTAGCAGCAACGGGCAAGGCAATGAGCTACGAGCAGGCTCGCAACGAGGCCCTCTTCCTGAC
>Ga0310695_10015503_pt1 | contig 10142 bp, 9 predicted proteins | sample RumenRJG_04DNA_FD_203882 | JGI IMG/M metagenome (GOLD analysis project Ga0310695, IMG submission 203882) | Bovine rumen microbial communities from Lethbridge, Alberta, Canada - RJG_04 (v2) (version 2) | ecosystem: Host-associated > Mammals > Digestive system > Stomach > Rumen | place: Canada... | reverse complement strand
CCCCAGAAAAGGCCGCCGAACATCTTCTTGTCATCCCAGTGCTCCCTGTCCATGACAATCTCCGCCTGGGTCTGATCCCAGAGGACGATTTCCGTGGCGGGCATGAGCCCCTCGGTTTCCATCTCGTATTCCCGGCGGAAGACCACCAGGTCTGACTGGGTTCTCTGCAGGTGCAAGAGGGCTGTCTGGAGACATTCCGGCGTGTAGCCGTCATCTGCATCCAGAAAGCCCAGGAAGGGGGCGGTGGCCAGCTTCATGCCGAAATTGCGGGGGCTGGAGGGGGTATGCAGGTCATTGTCCAGCTCTGTGACGATGACATTCTCATGGCCGTCCAGCATCTCATGCACGGCGGCCTTGAGGCTGCTGTCGGTATTGTGCAGCACCACGATCCACTGGATGAACCGGAAGCCCAGGGTCTGCTGCTGCAGGGATTCGTAGGCATAGCGGAACATCTTGAGGTCTACGTTGTGAAAGGGCGTCACGATGGACACCTGATAGTTTGTTTCGCTCATGGTTGTTCTCCCAGGCAGACCCGCTTATTTGGCGGGCACCATAAACTTCTTGTAATCGCCCATTTCCCGGGTGATGGCGACCTCATAGGGATAGTAGTTCTGGACCAGGGGCATCCTGGGGTCATACTCATTGTATTCCACTGTGATGGAGAAGGTATCATTCAGGAACCAGGTGGAGTTCATGGTTCCCTGCTTGACATTGGGGCGTCCGAAGTTGTAAGAGAAATTCTTCTCTGCCCGCATATACATCTCATCTGCCATTTCCCTGGTCTTGGCATAGAACCTGATGCTGTAGTTTCCGACCAGGTCCTTGTTGGCCATATGGGGACGGATGAAAACGCCGTAGATATAATCTTTTTCCTTCTTGATGTAGAAATCCGCCGGCTCATTGGGAGCGTGTGTCCAGCCGTTGCTCAGGAAGTCCTCCACGCAGGCCTTGATGGGCTTGCCGATATAGACATTGAAAGCCATGGTGTCATCCTGGGTGGCCGCATCAATATCAGGCCGCCAGGCCTCTATCTCCGCCGCCTGGGCCGTGGGGCGGGCGGAAAGCAGGCTGGTTTCGAGGGCTGCGCTATCAGTCACGCACATTGCTCCTGCATACATGGTCACGGCAGCTCCTGCCAGGGCAAAGGCTCTTTTCATTGTTTTCATGGTATTGCACTTCCTTTATGGTAATTTGCATGGTAAAGCAGAACAGGAATCCCCCCGGGAGGCGGTGGATGATTCCCTGACTATAGTAAATTCTCCCCTGGCAGGCCGTTTTCCTGCCTGACTGCTGAGACGAGACATTTGCAGACTCAAAAAGCTTAATGTGGTACCTGCCTTTGTTTGTGCCCCCATGCCTAAGGGCAGGGGGAGCATGTCAAGTCAAAACTTCAAGCACCCAACAGGCACAATGAATATGCCATCCTCGCGCCTATATGCAAAGTCCCCGACTCCAACCACAATCATCATGAAGGATGGTGCCGGCATCCTGGTGGTGTCTATCTTTGCCGCCAGCGCCTTGAGGTTGGCAGCACCTTCCTCTATCAGCTTTTGGCCACCCAGCTTTATCTCAGCCAGGCCATAGCTGCCATTTCGGAGATGGATTACGGTATCGCACTCCAGGCCTGACTTGTCCCTGTAGTGCATCACCTCGCCATCAAGGTATTCAGCATATACCCGCAGATCTCTCACACACATGGTTTAAAACATCAGCCCCATGGTATTCAGGTCATTCAGCAAGTCCTTGGGGCCTATGCCCAGCGCCGCCGTAGCTATGGAAGGGTCAATATAGTATCTGGTATCCGAAGACCTTATGGAAGTCTTGGATCTCAAATTCGGATTCCAGGCAGGCATGTCCTCTATTACAAAGATTTTCTTCAAGGCAGCGATGTAGGAAGCTACTGTATATTCGTTCACTCCCTCGGCATCATTGGCCATGATGTCATCTCTTATGGAGGTATTGGGAACCTGACCGCCCTGATTCCTGGCAAAAGACCTCATCAGCCGCTTTACCCGCTCAGGATTCTTGCTGACACCATCTGCCCGGTTGATATCAGACTTGACCACGGCATCGTAGTAGTCAAAAGCCTGGGCGAGAGCTGCTTTCGCCTTCATATCTACAGCAGGCGGCCATCCTCCTCTGCATATCAGAAAAGCCAGCTTGTCTATGTCCAGAGCATTTATGCCTTTTATCTGCTCAGGACTTTCAAAAAGCTCTCCCAGGCTGACTTCTCCCGTAGATTCGCCAGACTCAAACAGGGACATTGGCCTCATCATCAGCCATGTAAAGCGGCCTGTGCCGGAATGGGTCATTTCCTTTGATTCCACAGGTACAGCAGATCCGGTCAGTATGAACTTATCAATTTTCTGGCCTTTTGGCAATTATTTAACTGGCTTGATGGCTATAAATTTTTTATCCATTTGGCGAGAGGACCATGATGATTTCTCGTTGCATGAGTTCGTCGGAGCTGATGCAGCTTGTATGATATGCTTCTCCTTTCAAGAGAATTCTTGAAATCATTCTAGTGGGCTGTAGTCTCTGCGCTCTTTTAGTGATAAAATCATAGCAAGAAGTGCATGATTGAAGGGCAGGGGAGGAGATTGGCATGAGAGAGCAGAGGCGGCTGCCTATTGGGGTGCAGAGTTTTGTGAGCCTGAGGAAAGGCGGTTTTGTCTATGTGGACAAGACACGCTACATATATGAACTGGCCAATGGCAGCAAGCAGTATTTCCTCAGCCGCCCCCGGCGCTTTGGCAAGAGTTTGTTTCTCTCGACCTTGAAAGCCTACTGGGAGGGGAGGAAAGAACTATTTGAGGGGCTTGCGATTGAGAAGTTAGAACAGGAAAATGAGGAGGCCTGGCAGGCGTATCCTGTATTCTGCTTCGACTTCAACGGGCAGAATTATCAAGGGGAGACGGCCCTTGATGAGGTTCTGGACAAGATGCTGGAGCGCTGGGAAGTGGAATATGGCTGCGAGAAGGACGGCTCCCTCAGCTATCGGTTCCAGAACCTGCTCATAGCAGCCAGGGACAAGACAGGCAGAGAATGTGTTGTTTTGGTGGATGAGTACGACAAGCCGTTGTTGGAGGCCTTGGAAAATAACCTTCTGGAGGAGCACAACAAGGCTGTCTTCAAGGGCTTTTTCAGCAATCTGAAGAGCTACGATGAGTATTTGCGTTTTGTCTTTATCACTGGTGTGACCAAGTTCAGCAAGGTCAGTATTTTCAGCGATCTGAATCAATTGGACGATATATCTCTCAGCAAGAGATTTGCAGGGCTTTGCGGCATGACGGAAAAAGAGGTGGAGAAAAATTTTGCGCCGGAGATAGAGAAGATGGCTGGCAATCTGTGCCTGGATAGGGCAGAGTGCCTGAAAAACTTGCGCAAAATGTACGATGGCTACCACTTCCACCCGGGTGGACAGGGGGTATACAATCCTTTCAGCTTGCTAAAGGCCTTGGCAGAAGAGGAATTGGAATCATACTGGTTTGCTACGGGTACGCCTACCTTCCTGGTGCGGCGGTTGAAAAATATGCATTTTGATGTGCGGCAGCTGGCGAAGGGCACTATAGAAGTTACCGAGAGTATGATTATGGACTATAGGGCTGACAACACAAATCCAATCCCGCTGCTTTACCAAACGGGCTATCTTACCATAATGGGCTATGACAGGAACGCACGCCTCTATAGCCTGGGATTCCCCAACGAGGAAGTCAAGTATGGCTTTTTGACAAGTCTTTTCCCTGAATATGCCCCTGATAGCATACCTGGCAGCGGCAAGGATATCATTTCCCTGCGCCGCCGCATTCTTGATGGCGATACGGACGGCATGAGGGATATTTTCACTGCCCTCTTTGCCAGCATCCCCTACACTACCGATGATGCCCCCTTCGAGCATTACTTCCAGTCGGTGCTCTACATAGTGTTCACCCTCCTGGGGCAGTATGCAGAGTGTGAAGTTCACAGCAGCCGTGGCAGGGCTGACTGCGTCCTGACTACGGATGAGTATGTCTACATCTTCGAGTTCAAGGTGGATAAATCCGCCAAGGAGGCTCTGGCGCAGATAGAGGCGAAGGGGTATGCGGAGCCTTTTGCCGCAGATGAGAGGAAGATTTTCAAGATTGGCGTGAGCTTTGATTCGGAGAAGCGGAGTTTGGTGGATTGGGAAATTGAGTGACGAAGAGTAGATTTGCTAACATCGCTAACATTATCGCCCTGCAACAGTGTTAGCGTGACGACCTAAAAGACATAAAGAGGTATATGTTGCAGAATGCGTCCAGCTCAATTCACTCCGCATTGTGGAGCGAATTGAGCTGGACGCACTACCGTATCTTATCTAAAGTCGAGCATAGCCGCGCACAACTTTTATTGTTGTAACTGTATGGGCGTTGCCTTGCCAAATCCCTTGTTTGGCAACAATTTCATACCATTGATATTGGAATCTGACGGAACATCAAATATAAGTTTCACACCTTGCACAGTCAGGCCAGGATTTACTTCGGTAAGATACCAAGGCTCGTCTGAAGTCAAATTGCTGAATCTAAGTTTTAATGCGGCATCATCATCAATCGGAAAGATGCGCCCCTTGTCATCCATCAAAACGAAGAACTGTCCCCCGCCAGGCTGACGAGCAGAATTCGCATTATTGGTGGCATCGATTACCACAATGACATATTTCCCTCCGGCTTGTTTGTTGCCGGCAGTATTTTGCGAAGATACGCCCGTGACTTTGTATGTCCAATCTGCATAGGAAACTTCCGTATTCATACCGGCAGCCGGAGTGACCATTGGCATTCCGTTTTCAAAGTTCCCCTCATAGGTAACGGTGTTGTTCTTCATATTTTTTCCTTGCCCATTCAAACGATCATTTGAGTATTTGCCCGATTCTTCTTGCTGGTCATTTGGCCACGTGGTACGGCCATTTCCTTCAAAATGGCCGTTCTTAAAATCTCCTTCGTAGATCCATGGTTCGCCCTGGGCGTTCTGCGTAGTGAATTTCCCTTTGCCGTTCGGAATACCCTGCTCGTTGACTTCTCCGCTATAGGTGCCGCTCCTGTCACCGTAGGACAAAGAGAGTGTCATCTGTTTATCAGACACCTTTTTAGGGCCGCCACATCCCAAAATCATCAGACTGACTATAAATATTACCAGAAAGCTTAATATCTTCCTCATCTCACTCACCCTTTCTGTTTCAGAACGTTTCTATAATACTCTACATCATCGGCACGATATTTCGTCCCAATGTCATCGAAGGTTGCAATCAGCTTCTTTAATCTGTCAAAGTCCTTTTCTTCGTTGGCAATGGACATCATTTCAAGCAAAGATTCCACCATACCTGCATTGTTTTTGTCTTCTCGATAGGAAGCAAAGATTTCCTCTTCCATGTGCCAGGCCATAAAGTTTTTGCCCGTCATGCGGTAGAGCCGGGAAAGTTTTTCCCTGGCATCAACGTCAAGCAGCCTTTCCTTTTCATCATCCGTGAAATGTACCAAAGCATCTTTGTAAGCCTCTATAGCTTCATCGTAACAGAGCATATCTTCTAAACCAAGCCCCCGAAACACACGAATAGATCCCCCAGCGTTTTTGTCTTCGTGCAGTATTTGATTAGAAATCTGAAGTGCCTGTAAAATGTCACCGTCATCTGAAGCTGTGGCCGCCATGCTCATGAGTTCTTCCATATTTTCACAAGGAATATCCGCAATTTTTCTGCGTTCCTCCGGTGTAAACCCAGTAATACGACATACTTTTCTAATACTATCTAAATATGTCATAACTTTAGGAATATATACCCTCTTGGCATAATCCGCATCGGCGTACCATACATTGGATTGTCCCATACCACGTCCTTTTCCCTCTTGGGTGGCACGAGGCACCGGAAAAGTTCGTTTTGTCACGGGAATGCGATAAGCATTATCGGCACTTGCGGAAAAATAGTAGCAGGATCCGTCATCTAATTCTTGTGGGTGACGGTACATTTTGGCTTTTTCGTACCAGCCTACAATGCGACTCCCCTCTTCACTAGTAGCTACCCAGACCACAGTCACATCATCAAGCACATCCGCTTTTATGGCTGTCTTGTCTAAACGCTCCAAATTGAGATCATAGCCCCTATGTTCGACGTATCCATAGCACATATTTTTGTAGGCTGCAAAATTAAGCGATTCCATAGCATCGTTGTTTTCTTTTACCCAAGAACCACCATTTCTAGGTTGGTCAGTATCAGTGATGCCCGTATAGCGGTTCATCCAGGCAATATTGCAAAATACTACTGCTCCCATTTCAATTCCTCCTACATAGCTTTTTCCCTATAGAAATCCGGGAATTTGTAATCCATGAAATGCTCGTGTTCCGTAAAGTCCGGATAAAGACGCTCCAGCTTGCGAAATTCTGTGCCATGTCTATGAATCAGCTGGTGCAGGCACTCATGGTAGATGAGAAACTTCATCGTCTCCCTGGGGACGCTCCTGGAATTCAAGACATCATTGACCTTGATGTGGTCGATTGCCCAGTTATACTGTGCGAAGTAGCTCTTATATGGCTTATCTGTCCAGGCGATTGTCGGCCTGCGATAATTTTCTCCCAGCACAGAAGACTGTTCCTTCAATACCTCGGACAATATATCCTCAAGGCTGTCTTCAAATGGGGCTGGGTCAAGCTGGTAAAATTCCCGTTCCACTTCTTCAACGCGTGTACCGATGGGGACAACTCCCTTGGGATACATCATGAAATCCACGATACGGCGCTCATAATAATCGCGGTTCCCGTAAAGGCTGTCAATAATGCTCCTGTGACTGCGATATATCTCACTGATAAGCTCCTTGGTTTTGACCAGGGGAAGGAGTTCCTCGTTAAACTTTGCCGCCAGTATTCCCGGATCAATCTCGTTGCGCTGAGCGAATGTCTGCAACTCCGGGAAACTTCCCATATCATGGACGAAGCTGGCCACATCCACCAAATCATTCGGGTCAGGCGTCAGACCAAATCCCTTGAAATAATTTTTGGCAAGCTCTGCTCCGTCAAATTCCTCCGTGAGTTTCAGCGTTTCTTCATCTGCTTTCATGGCAAGGTATCCCTCCTCCTGGCTGGCAAATACAATAACCTTTTCATCGTTGCCTTCTTCATCGATGACATTATACCAGCCAATAGGAAGAGCGGCATCATGCGACGTTATCTGTACATTACCGTATTTTATTCCCCGCATAACGGCGATAATCAACTCCATGGGGATAAGCTCCGGCGGTTTACTCTGGCGAGATACAGGCTCGGGCAATTCTCCCTCGCCCTCGGTGAGAAATTTAGGATTGAGCCAGCGGGTGAAGCTTGACCATTTGTCACAGAAATCAACGATGTTGACAGTCTCAGTTCCCCCGCAGCCAACTCCGCGCATTCCCCGGCCAATCATCTGCATAAGCAGAGTATCGCTTCCGGTGGGGCGGGTGAGGAATACGGTTTCGATGTCTGGAATATCGCTGCCTTCGGTGAGAATGTTGATGTTGATCAGCACATCAATATGGTCATCTTCTCCCCTGGCATTTTTATGGTTATTGTCCCGAAAACGGTCAATGACGTTCTGATTTTCCTTTTCATCATTCCAAGTGTAAACATAGCCGCATTTCACACCACGCTTGCGCAGGGCATCATCTAGAACTCCGCAGTGGTAGCCATTGAGGGCAAAAATGATGGTCTTGCCATACTTTGCTTGATTATTGACATATTCATCCACAATGACATCATTGCGCTCGTTGGTCTTGGCAATCAGGTCTATGGTGGCCTCCGTCAGTTCACCACGGCGGCGGATACGCTTCATCTCCTCCTCGTCGATGCGGGTTTCGATATCCACATTGGTTTCCCTGCGGATATTTATGGGTTTTGCCAGCGTTCCATCGGCAATGAGCTTGCTCATGGGAACAGAGTAAATAATGTTGTTGTCAAAGTAGTCCATCAGTGCTGCTGTTCCCTTATCCGTATACTTCACGGGCGTTGCGGTAAGCCCCAGAAGCTTGGCTGCCGGACGTTTCTTGCGGATAGCTTCGATGATACGGCGATAGGAAGGAGCTATGGTATGATGCGCTTCATCTACCACGATGATCACCTTCTCTTTGAGAGGCTTGGTGATGTACTTGGTTTTGCGGCACAGGCTCTGCACTGTCCCCACTACCAAATCATCCTTCTTGGATAAGGCATGGGATGCGGCGTGCTTGCCGGAAACACAGGTCATGGTGAAGGTGTCCGGGGCCTCGCTGCTCCCTTCTTTGACCAGAGGCGAGAGACGATAGAACACTCCGGCTGCCTGTTCCACCAGCATGAAGCGGTGAGCAAGCCAGATGATTTCGTAGCCGCGGGAGGCCATGTCCCGCAAGAGAAAATAGACGCTGGTCATGGTCTTGCCGCTCCCCGTGGGCATGACCAAGATACCGGCTGCCTTATCCTCATCGAGAAAATGCCTTTTCATGGCTGATACAGCTTCCTCCTGATAGGGATAAAAGGAGATATTCAGCGTCGCAGATGCCAGCAGGTCAAAGGTGAACGGCTTGGTAAAGTCTGTGGCCGGCTCCCAGCCGTCATCAGCGTCCATGCCAACCTTCAAGAGCTCGGTACGGTAGGCATCGATGATGGTATTGGAAAGCTTTTGCCGCCGAAGTGCCATCAGAATATCTTCCGGCTCTCCTGCTGTAATGCCGCCGTAGTTTTTCTTCTCAAGACGGTGGGCAATATCAATGAGATGATTTCCCTCCGGCAGGAAGTAATCCTCAATTTCTCTGCGATACCTGCGTACAAAGTGAGAGTTCGGCCACTCCGACACATCGTCCATATAGGGACAGAGAAAATCGGCATCATCATAGTATTTGTCCGGGCGAGCGTAGGTGGGAGTTGCTTCACTGGACAGAACCGCCTTGAGAAACCGCAAGGGGAAACGGCTCCAGTTAAAATATTTTCCTTTCATAGGTAACCCTCCATTTCATACTGAAAACTCGTTATCTGCTATGCTGTAATAGTAGCAGATAACGAGTGCCTGTAGTTGGACAGCGTGTCCAAAAGTTATGTCTTTATATTTAGCTCCTCGCAAGTTGCATAGAAAGAACCTATATCATCCCCGCATTTCAGCGCATCCACCACGATAGCGTCCAGGAGTGCACTCTCCGGCTCTAAGCTATGTCCTTCCAAGCGAAACAGCTTGTCCGCTTCATCAACGGAAAGGGGAATGCCAACACAGATTTTTGCAATAGCCATGCGGGATATATTGCGGCCTTTCTCTTTCAGATTCCCACGGATATACTTGCGCATGGCATTTTCTGTAATGCCGGTACGGGTTTCGAGCTTGGCAAAATTGCCGTTAAAATGATGATGAAAAAGATTTATAAACTCTTTCCTGAGTTTGGTGGAATTTTGCGCCAAGGCCGTCGGCAAATCGTCACCCTGGTGCAGGCGGTAGCTCACGTCTTCTGCGGTGTCCCTAAATGATATACCGTCCGAATCAAAATCATGGTTGCGGATATATTCCTTGGTAATCATAGAAAAGTCCATAACGACCTCCCGGCATAAGCCTTTTTCAAAGTTTACCCAACAACTCCCGCACCAATGCCTCATCCGACAGCAAGGAAATGCCCTGTTCAGTGCAGGCATAGGGGAGAGGGTGTATGCCTGCAGGCTTAGTGTCACTTGAAATCCCAACTTGACACCTCAAGTTTTCACTCCTCCTGCTCGGTGAGTGAGATTGTTAGTGCCTCTTGAATCGATTCGCCGGGAATGCCCCTTTTCCTGCTGCGAAGGGACAATTTATACCTGTCCATGCATCCGAGCATCCTTCCCTCTTATCTCGATGGTGTAGCACATCCCACAAGGACGATGAGCTGGAAGTAATTTAGGGAATACAGTGGAAAGCAAGATTGCAAGACACATCAAGGATTTTGCCATGGAGCGTGACTGGAATACTATTTCGATGAAGGAATAATTCAAAACCATATAAGGATATTGGACTTTAGTGGGACTTCTTTGTGTGTAAAATTATAAGGCCATTGTTCCAGTTTTGCCGGGCGTGTTTCAAAACAGCCTAAATCAGGGTAACATCTCTTAATACCAAAATTATCTCAACTGCTGTTCAAATAAAATAAAAGCATACGATCACCCCTAATGTCTTATAA
>Ga0310695_10015501_pt1 | contig 10142 bp, 5 predicted proteins | sample RumenRJG_04DNA_FD_203882 | JGI IMG/M metagenome (GOLD analysis project Ga0310695, IMG submission 203882) | Bovine rumen microbial communities from Lethbridge, Alberta, Canada - RJG_04 (v2) (version 2) | ecosystem: Host-associated > Mammals > Digestive system > Stomach > Rumen | place: Canada... | reverse complement strand
GCATCGTGCCGCTGCAATTCACCGTTCCGCCTTCACCGGCGAAGAGCGTGGACGCCCCGCCGTCGATAATGGCGATATTCATGTCGCCGCCGCTTGCAAGAGTCGCGTCCTCGCCGACCGCGAGCGTAACGGGCTTTCCGGCATCCGTGCCGAACGTGAACTTCGACCAATCAATAGCGCCATCCCCGGCCAACGCGAGCGTTCCCTCCGAAAGCACCGCGCCGGCCGTGTACGTCCCGGCGTTCGCCATCGCAAACTCGCCTTCGCCGGACTTCACAATCTGGACATTGCCCGCAATCGCGACCGTGGATTTCACGACCGAATCGCCCTGAGCAACATCAACGGACAACTTTGATGCCGAATCCAGATATTCAAGCTGGACAAGTTCAAGATATGAGCTGTCGCTCGATGCAGTAAACACAATGCGATAATAGCGGTATGGTGCAGGATTTGCAACCGTGTATAAACGTTTTGTCTTTGTGTTAGGCCATGTCACAGAATCACGGGAATCAAGCGGCGTCCATATCGAATTGTCGTTGGACCCCTCGAAAGTCCACGTCCTTGGTCCGCGACTGCCGTAGTCTGGTCCGACATGCATATAGTACGAATCGACCTTCTCGGCAACTCCTTCGCCAAAGTCGTACACGACGGAGAGAGGGAGTTTGCTTACGGCAACGAGGATTCTGTGGGTGGAGTTCTGTTGGCGCGTGTAATTGTCGTTGAAAAGATTGCACGCCACCGTGCTGCCGTCGAGCGTTGGATTGTTCGCATCGTTCTTCGTGCTCCAAGTGACATGGGTGCCGCTCGTGTCCGGCGATGTCAAATCCATCGGGCAAACGGCGGTACTTGTAATCGTGCCGTCGCCTGCGAGACCTTTGACCGAAAGGTCGTAATGGTTGAGATCCACGGTCACGCCGGATGGGACGGTCAAGACGCCGTCAATCGTTTCGTCCGATGTCAGCGTCCAGTTCTCGCTGAGAGTCCTGTCCGCCGCATAAGACGGCAACACCGCTGCAAATGCAAGCGCCGCCGCCGCGCATATTCTTTTCATTGTCGTTTTCATTTTTGTTTTTCCTTTCGGAGGTTAGCAGTTAGTCAATGGAAAGGGTTTGGGTTTTTGAGTTGTTGAATGTTGCCAGTGTGGAAGTGTTGCCAGTACCAGTGTTGCCAATTTCCAATTGAGAATTGGTATTGGAATTGGATATTTTCACATTGGCAACATTTTACAAGTGTTTGAGTTGGTAGGGCGCGATGACCCCATCGCGCCGCAAGTCGAAAACGCCCCGCGCCATCCCGCGTGAAACGCGCAGGAAGGCGTCTGCAACGCGCCGGAAGCGCGTTCTTGCTATGAACTAGGGGGGGGGGGTAAAATGCCAATGACGCGCCTGCGCGCCGTCCGGCGCGCCTTAAATGGCGTTCCATGCGATTTTATTTCTGTCATGGCATCGTCATGCGCTGGCGTTGCGGAGAAGACACACCCCCGCGAAACGCCGACAGTTTGCAAAATCTCCCATCTATGTGTCAAGCCGAAAATCCGCAGGGGCGCATCTGCGTTTTTCACCCATGCGGTTTGAAATTGGAAACAACCGGAACAACTGGAAAAAACAACGAGCGCGCACCAAAGGAATGTTGTTTCAAACAGTTGTTTCCCATGATCAAAAAGCCAGACGGTGAATTACGCAGATGCGCCCCCCGCGCGCGCAACCGGCTTTTGCGCGCAACGCCGGCCCGCTCTTGTGATATACTTCCCGCGTCCAAGGAGAGGTGGCGGAGCGGTCGATCGCGGCGGTCTTGAAAACCGTTGACCCGCAAGGGTCCGGGGGTTCGAATCCCTCCCTCTCCGCCATTGTCCGTCCGGGCGGCCGCACAACGCCGCCCGCCATGAACCGGGAGATCCAGAAATGAAACTCGACCCCGTCGCTATGAAGGATTGGCAGATTGCGGAAGCCGCGGAGGAGAATCTCCGGCCGGCGGCGGATCTCGCAGCAGGCCTGGGCCTGAAACAGGACGAATGGGATCCTTTCGGGCGCGTCCTCGCAAAAGTGGACGCCGTGCGCGTTCTCAAAAGACTCGGCGGGCGCAAACGCGCCAAATACATCGACGTGACGGCCATCACCCCCACGGCGCTCGGCGAGGGGAAGACGACCACCACGCTCGGACTGGTCGAAGGTCTGGGCAAACTCGGAAAGAAAACCATCGGCTGCGTTCGCCAGCCTTCCGGCGGCCCCACTTTCAACATCAAAGGCAGCGCCGCCGGCGGAGGCCTTGCGCAGGTGGTTCCGCTTTCATCGCTCTCGCTGGGCCTGACCGGCGACATCGACGCGATCACGAACGCGAACAACCTTGCGATGGTCGCGCTCAACAGCCGCATGCAGCACGAGCGCAACCACGACGACGCATGGCTCGCGGAACGCGGACTGAAACGCCTCGACATCGATCCGGAACGCGTCCAGCTGCGCTGGGCGATGGACTTCTGCGCGCAGGGGCTGCGCAACATCGAAATAGGGCGCGGCGGAGCGCTCGACGGATTCACCATGCAGAGCGGCTTCTACATCACAGTCGCTTCGGAAGTCATGGCCATACTCGCAATGTCCGCGGATCTCACCGATTTGCGCGACCGGCTCTCGCGAATCGTCGTGGCGTATTCGCGCTCCGGCGCGCCGGTAACCACGCACGATCTGGAAGTGGACGGCGCGATGTGCGCCCTTCTCGTGAACGCGCTCAAGCCCACGCTGATGCAGTCCATCGAAGGCCAGCCCGTCTTCGTGCACGCCGGGCCTTTCGCCAACATCGCCATAGGGCAGAACTCGGTGATCGCAGACCGCCTAGCCTGCGCGCTCGGCGACTACGTGGTCACGGAAAGCGGCTTTGCCGCGGACATGGGATTCGAGAAATTCTGGAACATAAAATGCCGCTGCTCCGGGCTGAAGCCGGACGCCGTGGTTCTCGTCGCGACCGTCCGCGCGCTCAAAGCCCACGGCGGCGCGCCCGCCGTGAAAGCCGGGCTTCCGCTCGATCCCGTCTACACTACGGAAAACCTCGACCTCCTGCGCAAGGGCTGCGACAACCTTCTCGCGCATATCGACATCATCCGCCGCTCCGGAATCCAGCCCGTGGTATGCCTGAACGCATTTTACACGGACACCCCCGCGGAACGCGCCCTCGTGCGCGAAACGGCCGAGGCCGCCGGCGCGAGTTTCGCGGTCTCCGACCACTGGCTGAAAGGCGGCGAAGGAGCGCTCGACCTCGCAAAGGCTGTGATCGCCGCCTGCGACACGCCGAATTCCTTCGCCTTCCTCTCCGAACCGGACGAGCCTCTCGCAGAGCGCGTGGACAAACTCGTGCGCGAAGTCTACGGCGGCGACGGCGTGGACTGGAGCAAAACGGCGCGCGCCAAAATCGACGCCCTCCAGCGCGATCCCGAAACCGCGCGTCTCCCGGTGTGCATGGCGAAAACGCAATACTCGCTTTCGCACGATCCCAAACTGCTCGGCAGGCCCAAAGGCTGGCGCCTGCCCGTGCGCGACGTCCTGATCTACAAAGGCGCGGGTCTTGTCGTTCCCGTTGCGGGCGAAATAAAACTCATGCCCGGTACGTCGGCTTCGCCCGCATACCGCCGCATAGACGTGGACGTCGAAACCGGCAAGGTGCGCGGCCTCTACTGAAGCCGCGCGCCTCCCGCCAGATTCACGGTCAATCCTCCGCCGCGCCTTCCTGCGCGGCGGAGTCGTCTTTTCCGCCGGTTTCGCTCAGTTTGATATGGAACCCGCGCAGATTGGCCGACGAAAATTCGAGTTTGAAATCGTCGATTCCCAAAAGCGCGGCGTTTGAATGCTTCGGCATCCGCCAGCGCAAATGCAGAATCCGTCCCTGCCCCACGAGAATGTCCAGACCGTCTTTCGCCATCGTCCGGGACGCCGGAACCGTTTCGGGAAGGGTGCCCTCCTTGTATTCCGCATTGAAACGCAAATCCTCGATCTCCGTCCATTCCCCGGCGGCGTTCAGGTCCGCAGACGCATCGGCCACGAGATATTCGCAGACGAGAGTCTCGGCGTCTGCGGTGCCGTTCCTGAACCCCCACTGCTGCGCCTCGAAGGAAATGCGGTCTATGTACACAGCGCTCGAAGTGTCGTTCTGGAATTTCGCCCCGAAAAGCAGGTTTTTATCCCTCGTCGGCAACCCGCCGAGCGCCGCACCGTTTTCGTACGAGTTCGCGGTGCACGAGTAAAGCCCGCCGTTGTCGTCGGCGGCAGACAAGTATTTCCTTATCTGCGCTACGGCGTCCGCGCCGTAGTATCCCGCCCATCCGGCAAGCGTCACAGTGTTGGTCCATGCAGATGTCTTGTCTATTTCGATGGAATCGAAATTCTGCGCGTACACCCCGTTGTCGCATGCCGAAAGCATGATCTTTACAGGCGGATGCGCCAGATCGATATTCAAAATGTTGGATTCGCCAGATGCGAATTCTTCGCCATGCGGCGACAGCGCCGTTACCGACGCATACACGTTTTCTCCAGACAGACCGCCCACCGTCGCCGCCGTGCAGTCCGGGGTCGCCACGGATTCCGTCGCAACCGGGCACCGTACGGTTTCACCGGCGATATATCCCGTTACAACGGCAACGTCATAGACGATAATGCGCGAGTCTTTGCCGCTCCCGCTTGCTATGGAGTGGATGATCACAGATGTGTTTTCTTCCACGCCGCCGAGTTCGAGATAATAAAAAGAAGGCGAATGGCTGTCGACGAAAACGCTTCCAAGCGTATTCGTAATGTCGCCTTCAACGAGTTCCACATTCACTTCGCCCGAAGGAGAAGAATCCGCGTAGAGTCCGAGTTCGATTCTCAAATGCGCATTTTCACAGACAGGCAGTTCAGGACTTCTCAGCCAGCCGCCGGCATCTTTATTGCCTACGCGCACGCATTCCGGTTCCGAATAGCGAAAACATTTTTCAATTGTCCACTGCAAGTTGTCGAATTGCTGCGGATTTGCGGCGGCGGACGAACCGGTTGACGATTGAATATTTGTAAACGATTCCCGCCACAATTCTACGCCTGCGGACGCTCCGGTTATTCCGTTCGTCCACACGTCTATCCTATAGCCGGAGGCGCCTTCAACCGCATTCCATGAAAACGTCGCGGACATCCCCGTCCAGTCCGTCAGAGCAAGTTCCGGCGCTTCGAGTTTATAGTCGATATACGTTGCCACGAGGGATTTGACCGAAGATCCGTTGCCGGTTTCTACCGAAAGCCTGCGGAAACCGTTTTCGGCCGCGATTCTGAACGTCGCGCCGGTTGCCGTCCCGTAAATCTGCCCCACCGGCAGAAACGCGCCGCCGCCTTTTCCCGCGGCCTTGAGCAGCGCGAAGCCGTCCGCCCCGCCGGAAATTTCAACTTCCACCTCGGCGAGCGGCCCGGGATAGTTAGACGAGACAAGCGCGCCGCCATTGTCGATCCAAGTCGAAAAGTCCGCGGGAACGCGAATCTCCGCGCCGGACGCCGGAAGTGCCGCGAAGGCGAAGAGCGCGAGCGGCGCGACAACGCATGCCGCCGGAACGCGCGGATGACGGCGGGGAAATCCGGGAACCGCGCCGCGGCATGAGACACCGGCAGATTTCCGGCCGAAAATTTTGCCCAGACGAAGAAATGCGGTAAAGGCCGCATTCATGTAACCAAACTTCATTGTCCCCCCGGCGTTGTGTGCTTTATCAGTTGTTTAATCGGCGATTGGCTGCGCCCGTTTGCTTCGACGCCAATTTTAACACACGCCCGCCGCGCCCGCAAGCCGCAAGTTCATACGCGAATAAGTGTTTGGGTTGTTGGGTGTTTGAGTGTTTGGGTTGTTGAATATTGCCGTCGTGCGGCTAAACGGCGTGGACGGGCGAGGCGGCGCGCGAATGGACCTGCGAACGGTAGAGGCTCCAGCCGCCGGTGAACCAGAACGCCATGCAGCAAACCCACATGGTGGGCAGAAGCAGGACATGGTTCCCGCTAAGCTCGGCGACCATTATGACGGCGGTGACCGGAGTGCGTATCGCAGCGGCGACGAATCCCGCCATTCCTGCAAGCGCGAACGCCGCAGGGTTCATGCCCGACATGCCGGGGAAAAACGCGCCGAACGTCACGCCCGTCGCCATGCCGAGAGACGCGCCGCAGACGAGCGCCGGACCGAAAACGCCGCCCGAACCGCCCGAACCCACGGTAAACGACGTCGCAAGCGCCTTCAAGAAGAATATCGCGAGGAACGCGCCTGCCACGGCCATCCATCCGCCCGCGGCCTCGGGCGCGCCCTGGCACGTCCCCCACTGGAACGCGCGCCTGACTATGCCGTAGCCGTTGCCCAGGACGTCCGGGAAGACGAAACCCGCGATGCCGGTAAGAAGCCCGCCCGCCGCGACCTTCCGCCACGGCGGCGCCTGTATGCGCCCGAACGCGTGCTCGACGGTGCGGAATATGTGTATGTAGAATTTCGCCCCCGTAGCGACGACAAACGCGAGCGCAATGTACGGCAGAAGCATCATGCCGTTCGTAAAATGTATCTCCGGCATGGGAAACACGGGATCCCATCCGAAGAAAAGCGCAAATACGGTGTAGGCGAGCGCAGATGCCGTGAACGACGGCATGAGGACTTCGTATTCGAGATCCGGCCCGGAATAGAATATCTCAGCGCCGAAGAGCGCCCCCGCGAGCGGCGCCCTGAACAGCGCGCCTATTCCGGCGGAAAGCCCCACCGCCATCAGAAGGCGGCGGGTGCGGACGTCGCGCGGGCGCAGAATGCGCGCGATGGACGACCCGCACGCCGCGCCTATCAAAGTCATGGGGCCTTCGTATCCGGCGCTTCCGCCGGAACCCACGACAAGCGCGGACGCGACAGCCTTGACCGGAATCACCTTGGCGGAGAAACGTCCCTTCAGGTGATGGTACACATACACGGCGCTGTCCGTTCCGCGCGCATGGGTGAAAGGCGAAAACCATTTGATCAGAAGCGCGCCCGCGACGGCTCCCGCCGCCGGAAGCACAACGAGCAGAAGCCTGCGCGGATCGCTCCAGTAGTCAGGCGAGGCGATCCGCCGCGTCCATTCCCCTGCGGCCACGGCGTATTCATGCCGGCAGACGCCGTGCAGGAGCGCGCCGCCGAAAAACCGTATGAGATATTCGAACCCGACGGCGGCGAATCCGGTGGCGGTTCCGACGACTGCGGCAAGCGCGATGTCCATTCCGGTCTTTCTGGACATTCCGCTTCCGGCGGCCCAGAAGCGCCATATCCGGGACAGCATCCTGCGCGGCATCCGAGTCAATCCCTTCCGGCGCCGGCATCAGGCGCCGGCGCTTTCGCGCCGCGCGGGCGCTCTTTGAGAAATATCGCGAGAGGCGCGCCCTCGAGACCGAAGCGCGCGCGGATGGCGCGCTCGAGATACGCGAGGTACTGCGGAACGGCGAGTTTCGCATCGTTCACGAAAAGCCTTATGCGCTGCGGCGACGTCCCGACCTGCAGGCCGTAGAAGATTTTGAGCCGCTTGCCGTTTTTCTGCGGGCACTGCGTCTTGCGCGCGGCTTCGACTATCGTCCTGTTGAGAACGCCCGTGGGCAGGCGCATTGCGGCCGATCCGGCGGCGCGGTCTATCGCGTCCACCGTGCGGCGGATATTGTATCCGTTTTTCGCAGAGCAGAAGACGACGGGCGCGAACGAAAGGAACGGCATCATCTTGCGGAACGCGTCGAGGGCGTCTTCCTCCTTCATTCCCTTTGCGGTCGCGAGATCCCACTTCGTGACGAGGACGACGCAGCTCTTGTTGTTTTCAAGCATCATCCCGGCGATCCGCTTGTCCTGGAAGCACGGGCCCTGCATGGCGTCTATCACAAGCACGCAGACGTCGGCCCCGGCGAGCGCCTTTTCGCTGCGGAAGTTGGAGAACGCCTCGATGCTGGAAGTCGACGCCTTCGCGCGCGGTTTCATGCCCGCCGTGTCCACAAGCATGTAATGGCGCGCGTCCGGACCTTCGCCGATCGTGAAAGGTATGTCCACGGAATCGCGCGTGGTTCCCGCGATGTCCGACACTATCACGCGCGGCGCATTCAAGAGCCTGTTGATGAAAGACGATTTTCCGGCGTTGGGACGGCCGACCACCGCAACGCGAAGCGGATTGTCCGCAGTCTCGTTGTCCGTTTCGGGAAGGAGCCTGCAAATCGCGGCGGCGAGCGCGGAAACGCCGCGGTTGTGCTCCGCCGACACCGGAAACACATTGGCGCCGAAACCTTCGAATTCCGCCGCGAGCGCGTCGTCCGGCGGGTTGTCGCACTTGTTGGCGGCCACGATGAACGGAACGCCGCTTTTGCGCACGAGCGAAAAGACTTCTTCGTCGAGCGGCGCCGGGCCCGTGCGCGCGTCCGTGACAAACACGCAGACCGCGGCGTCGGAAAGGCCCAGCTCCGCCTGCGCGCGCGCCTCTGCCGCGAGCGGATCGCCCGAGGCCGAACCGCGCGCGGAGCCGAACGATATGCCGCCGGTGTCGACAAGCATCATGCGCCGCCCGCGCAGCGTTATCTCGCGCGTGACGCGGTCGCGCGTGACGCCCGGCTGGTCGAACACGATCGCCGCGCGTTCGCCGGCGAGCTTGTTGAAAAGCGCGGATTTGCCCACGTTGGGGCGGCCCACGATCACAGCCACCGCGCCGCGTTCCGCAAGCGGGACGGGCGCTCCGCGCGAAGCGGTGTTTTCGTCTTGAAGCGCCATGTCAGAACACCCGTTTCTTGGAAAGGACGGCAAGCACGCCGACTATGACTGCGGTTATCGCCGCCGAAAAGCCGACTATCGCCGCGAACGCCCAGCGCGATCCCGCGAACGGCAGCTGCACGTTCATGCCGTACAGCGAGGCGATGAACGTGGGCGCGGCGAGGAGAATCGTGAACACCGTAAGGTATTTCATCACGTTGTTCAAGTTGTTGTTGATGAGCGACGCGAAAGTGTCGAGCGTGCCGTTGAGGATGTTCGAGCGCACGCTTGCCGTTTCGTACGCCTGCTGGAATTCGACCTCGGAATCTTCAAGCGTGTCGCGGTCGTCTTCGGACATGGAAAGGAAGCGGGCTTTTTCGATGCGCCCCAGCACGAGCGTGTCGGCCTTGAGCGACGTGGTGAAGTACACGAACGACTTTTCCACGGCGAGGAGCTTGAGGAGCGCGTCGTTGGAAATCGACTTGTGCAGTTCCGTCTCGATCGCGTTTATGCGCTGCTGGATGTCGTTGAGGTAGCGCAGGAAGAGCACCGCCGCCTGCCACAGAAGACGGAACGCGAAGCGGTAGCGCTCCCTGGGCGCGCAGACGCGGCGTATCTGCTCGAGAAACGCCGTAGTGACCGGCGTGGTGCGCGAACAGATTGTCGCGACGGAATTCCCCCACAGGATTATGCCCAGAGGTATCGTCCCGTATGGCGCGGCGTCGCGCGGATCCTCGACGAGATACGGCACGTGGATGATTATCAGGTACGTATCGTTGTCTTCCCAGTCGAAACGCGGCCGTTCGTCTTTGTCGAGCGGGTCGGTGAGGAAGTCCTGCGGGATGCCGGTGGCGTTCTGGACCCGCTCGAGTTCGCCCGTCGTGGGGCTTGATATGTTGACCCAGCAGGAATCCGTTATTTCGGAAGATTCCTTGAGGGCGTTGTTTTCCCATGTGTATACGGATATCATGGCGCCGTCTCCAGTAGCGCTCCCGTCAATTCGCGCGCGGCGGAAAAGCCGTGGCGCCCGCAATAGCGGTCGATGCCGTCCGCGACGCGGACTGCGGTGGATGGATCTGTGAAAGTCGCCGTGCCGACGGCGACGGCCGTCGCCCCCGCGAGCATGAACTCTATCGCGTCCTCCGGACCGTACACGCCGCCCATCGCAAGGATCGGCAGCTTCCCGGCGCGGTACGCGTCGTAGACGATTTTTACGGCGGCGGGATGCACGCACCGCCCCGAAAGCCCGCCGGTCCGGTTGGCGAGGACCGGGCGGCGCTTCTCGATGTCGATGGCCATCGCAGGTATCGTGTTTATGAGCGAAACCGCGTCCGCGCCTTCGTCTTCAAGCGCGTGGATGTAGGGCGCTATGTCCGGCACGTTCGGCGCGAGTTTCACTATGAGCGGCTTTTTCACGGCCGCGCGCACCG
>Ga0310695_10015500_pt1 | contig 10143 bp, 8 predicted proteins | sample RumenRJG_04DNA_FD_203882 | JGI IMG/M metagenome (GOLD analysis project Ga0310695, IMG submission 203882) | Bovine rumen microbial communities from Lethbridge, Alberta, Canada - RJG_04 (v2) (version 2) | ecosystem: Host-associated > Mammals > Digestive system > Stomach > Rumen | place: Canada... | reverse complement strand
TACCATTTATTCCTGCGCCCCGGGGTGGAACTGGTGAAGGAAGCCGGAGGACTTCACAAATTCATGCACTGGGATGGGGCGATCCTCACAGACAGTGGCGGGTTCCAGGTGTTCAGCCTTGGGGAACTTCGCAAGATCACGGAGGAGGGTGTTACTTTCCGCTCCCATATCGATGGGTCCAAGAAGTTCCTGTCTCCCGAGGTTTCCATGGATGTGCAGATGGGGCTTGGCTCGGATATCGTCATGGCCTTTGATGAATGCATTCCCTACCCGGCGGATTACGAGTATGCGAAGGAGTCCACTGCACGCACGGCACGATGGGCCGAACGCTGCAAGATGCGCATGACCTCGGAAAACCAGGGACTCTTCGGCATCGTGCAGGGTGGCATGTACCGGGAGCTTCGGAAACGGAGCGCAGAGGAGCTTGTGGCCATGGACTTTCCCGGGTATGCGGTGGGTGGCCTGAGCGTCGGCGAACCGCCGGAGCTCATGCATGAGATGCTGGACTATTCCACGAGCCTGTTGCCGGAAAACAAGCCGCGGTACCTCATGGGAGTTGGCACGCCGGATTATTTTGTGGAAGCTGTCCTGCGGGGCATTGATATGTTTGACTGTGTTTATCCTACCCGGGTCGCGCGAAATGGCATGGCCATGACCTGGACCGGGCGCCTCGTCATGAAGAACGCACAGTTTGCCCATGACCATGCTGTAATGGAGGAAGGCTGCGGTTGCTATGCCTGTCGGAATGGCTATACACGGGCCTATATCCGGCATCTTGTGCGCTGTAATGAGATTTTTGGTCTGCGGCTCCTGTCCCTGCACAATCTCTGGTTCCTGCAGGCTTTCATGCGGGAACTGCGCCAGTCCATACTGGAGGACAGGTTTTTTGAGTTCCGCACTGATTTTCTTATGAACTATCATAATGGAAGTAGGAAGGAGGGCTTATCATGAGTCCTGAAGCCATGAATGCTGTGATGACCTGGGCGCCTGCAATCCTCATGGTGGCATTGTTGTATTTCTTATTGCTGCGCCCACAAAAAAAGGAGCAGAAGCGCCGCACGGCCATGCTGGACAGCCTGAAGAAGGGTGACAGGATCGTGACCATTGGAGGGCTTTACGGCACATTGACCGAGATACAGGAGCGTATTGTAAAGCTTAAGATTGCTGATCATGTGGAAATCGAGATGGCACGTTCTTCCATCCATGCGAATATCACACAGGAAGAACAGGCGAAAAGGGTATGATGGCCATGGAAAAAGACAAAATCCTTGCAGAGAAAAAGAGCTTGAGAAAACGGATGAGGAAGCTTCGCAGCGAGATTCCCGCGCAGGAACGGCAGATCATCAGTTCCAGAATAACGGCAGAGCTTTCCCGACAGTATTTCTTTCAGGATGCCAATGTGGTGATGGCCTATGCATCCATGCTGGAAGAGGTCCAGTTGTACGATTTGATGAAATTTTCCCTGGATATCGGTAAGAAGGTATGCATTCCTTTCATCAAGGGAAATGGCATCATGGATGCCGTAGAACTTCTCAGTATGGGGGATCTGGTGGAGGATGATTACAGCATTCTGACCGTTTGCGAGGAGCGCAGACATATGGTGGACCCTTCCTCCATCCATTGCATCATTGTTCCCGGTACCGCATTTTCCCCAAATGGGGCGCGCCTGGGACTTGGCGGGGGATTTTATGACCGCTTCATGAAAAACAAGGCACCCCATGCCTATCGGGTGGCCCTGGCCTTTGATTTTCAGGTTGTGGATGATGTTCCGGTGGAGGATTGTGATATCCCGGTGGATTGCATCATTACAGAAAAACGAACAATTCAATGCAGTAAAAGGTGAAAGACATGGAAGTGAAGATTGGTCTGGCAAAGACGACAAAATATGCCATGAGCCATTGCGGGGACAGCTGTGATATTGCGGAACGTCCTCATGGCGGAATTTCGGCCATCATTGCCGACGGGCAGGGAAACGGGCTTGCGGCGCACCATACCAGCAGCTGGGTGGTGAACAAGGCGGTATCCCTGATCTCGGACGGCGCAAGGGATGGGGCAGTGGCAAGGGCGGTCCATGATTATCTCTATGCGATGAAGGACAAGAAGGTGTCCTGCACCCTTACCATGGTAAGTGCGGATTTCGAGACAGAGACTATGGTCATCAGCCGCAACTCCAACTGTCCGGTCATCGTGAAAACGGAAGATTATGAGACGGTCTATGATGAGGACGTGAATCCCATTGGCGTGCACCGCCATATGAAGCCTCTCATCTATGAGCTTCCCTTCTCCCCCGGGATGATGGTCGTTTCCTATACGGACGGCATAAGCCATGCTGGGAAGAAGCGCATGGGAAAAGAAGCGGACTTTGAGAAAATCATGGCGATTGTCCGCGACAACAAGGCAGAGGATGCCGGATTCATTGCAAGATCCATCATGGAATACGCACTGTCCCTGGACAATGAACAGGCCTCGGATGACATGACCGTGGTTGTCATGGGACTTGCGGAGGGGGAAAGACCTTCGCCGAACATCGAGCAGATCGAGGTCAGTTATCCCATTTGAGGGGGCATTCATATGAGAATCGCAATCGTTGGTGTGTGTGCATCGGGAAAGACAACTTTGGTTGCCGGCCTCAAGGCGGCCGGTTATGATGCTTATAATGTGGCACAGGAACATTCCTGCATCCATAATTTCTGGAACAAGCATCATCCGGATCTCCTTGTCATGATTGATGCAACCCTTGCGGCGATTCACAAGCGCCGCAAGGTATACTGGGGAGAGGAGCGTCTCGTGACACAGCACAAGCGGCTGGCCGATGCCAGGGCGCATGCGGATCTCTTCCTCCAGACCGATGAGCTTGATGCACCTCATGTATTAGCAAGAGTTATTGAATTTATTGAAGAAAGGGTTGAAACAGTTGCGAAAGGATAGTCTCATAAAACTGATCGTCTGCATTGTCGTAATCATCGGCGCCTTTTGCGCTTTTGTGCAGCCCTTGGCGTTTTCCATTCGCCAGGGACTGGATCTCCAGGGAGGCACCCATGTTGTCCTGGAGGCAGAGGACACGCCGGAGGCACCGGTCAATGACGATGCGATGCAGCGCGTTGTGAGCATCATGGAGAAACGCGTGAATGAGCTCGGTCTTACGGAGCCGATCATCCAGCGGGAAGGGGAACGTCGCGTTATCATCGAGCTTCCCGGCATCAAGGATCCTGACAAGGCCATCCAGACCATCGGCAAGACTGCAATGCTGGAATTCAAGGATGAGGAAGGGAACACGGTCCTTACGGGAACAGATCTCAAGGATGCCCAGGCTGCCACGAACCAGCAGAACGGGCAGAACGTGGTCAATCTGGAGTTTACCGACGAAGGGGCAACGAAGTTTGCAGACCTGACCTTGAAGAATGTGGGACGCACCATTGCCATCCTTCTGGACGGTGAGGTGCTGACTGCGCCGAATGTCCGCGAGCCCATCATGGGAGGCAAGGCAGAAATCACCGGGCAGAAAACCCTGGAGGAAGCGCAGCAGCTTGCTGTTCTCCTGCGGAGCGGTGCCCTTCCTGTAAAGGTCAACATCATCGAGACCCGCACGGTTGGCCCTTCCCTGGGACAGGATTCGAAGGACAAGAGTGAGTTTGCCTTTGCTGTGGGCATTGGTGCGGTCCTTCTTTTCATGCTCATTTTTTACCGCATGTCCGGTTTCGTTGCCGACGTTGCACTCATGGCCTATACCATCATGCTGCTCTTCCTCTTGAAGGCGCTGGATGCCACATTGACCCTGCCCGGAGTAGCGGGAATCATCCTCTCCATAGGTATGGCAGTGGATGCCAATGTCCTGATCTTTGAGCACTTCAAGGAGGAGTTCCGTCTTGGCAAGAGCCTGCGCCTTGCCATGGATGCCGGGTTTGATCGCGCATTCACAACGATTTTCGACTCCAATATCACGACCATCATCGCGGCAGCCGTGCTTTTCTTCCTCGGCACCGGAACGATTCGCGGTTTTGCCATTACCCTGGGCCTTGGTGTCATCCTCAGTATGTTCACGGCCATTACCCTGACGCAGTACATGCTGAAACTGCTCATTGCCTCAAAGCTGTTTGAACATCCGGCAGCCTATGGAGTGTACGATTTCATTTTTTCAGGGAAGGATGTGAAGAAGGGTGCATAAGTTTGACATTGCGTCTCGTGGAAAAATATGGTTCATCATTTCCCTTCTGATTATCCTCCCGGGATTTTTCTGCATGGGCACCAGAGGGTTCAATTTCGGTATTGACTTTACGGGCGGCACCATCATCGATCTGAAATTCGAACAGCCTGTGACGGTGGCACAGGTGCGCGACAGCTTGCGTCCCTTCGGCATGGACGGCAGCACCATCCAGCTTTCCGGCAGCGATTCCGATGTGGAGTCCTCCCAGAATGTCATGATTCGTACTGTGGACATGGAAGAAGCAGAGCGCAAGGAGGTCATGGCAGGCATCCGGTCTTCCGTGGGGGATTATCAGGTCATGCGCGAGGAGAAGGTGGGGGCTGTCATTGGCAGCGAGCTGATCCTCAATGCCGTGGAGGCTTTGGTGATTTCCTGGTTCCTCATCATCCTCTATGTAGCTTATCGATTTGAATGGCGTTTTGGCGTTTCGGCTGTGCTGGCCCTCATCCATGATATCATCATCGTTTTGGCCGTTTTTTCCTTTACCCAAAGGCAGATCGATTCTTCCTTTGTGGCGGCAATGTTGACCATTGTGGGTTACTCCATCAACGATACCATCGTCATTTTTGACCGCATCCGCGAGAATCTCAAGCTCCACTTCCGCAAGGGCGGCGATATCTATGAGCTCGTGAACCGTAGCATCTATCAGACCCTGCGTCGTTCCCTTTACACGGTATTCACGGTCATGTTCACTACCTTTGCCTTGTTCTTCTTTGGTGGCGAGACGACCAAGGATTTCGCTTTTGCCTTGCTCGTTGGATTTGCCATTGGCTGCTATTCTTCGATTTTCATTGCCAGTCCCTTGTGGATCTTTTTACGCAACCGGAGCGAGAAGAAGAAAATGCCCAAGGCAGAGCTGGCAAAATAGTGGGGCTTTCTGGATGTTGGCCATGCCAGCATCCATTTTTCATGCGGGCAATTCTCTTTGCCCCATGCAGTTCCTAAGAAGGAGGATAGGTGAATGAAGGAACCTGGCATCCTGTTCATACTCTGCCTGCTGATGTTCTTCATGGGCAATCAGCTGTTGGATATTACGGACCCTGTAGAATCGAATTATGTGATTACGGCAAAGGAAATGCTGGAATCCGGCGATTACCTTTCACCGCGCATTTACGGAAATTATTGGTATGACAAGCCAATCCTGTTCTATTGGGAACTTCTGGCGGCGTTCCGTCTCATGGGAATCCATGAATTCGCTGCCCGCTTCTGTCCGGCCGTGATGGCGTCCATTGGAGTTTTTCTGACATATTTCTTCGGGAAGAAGCTGTACGATGGGCGCATCGGTTTTTTTGCGGCGGTGATTCTTGCCACTTCCATGGAATATTGGTATCTCGCCCATGCCGTGATTACCGATATGACGCTTTTTGTTGCCGCGTCCTTGGCATTGGCCTTTTTTTACTTTGGATACAGCAGGCAGAAACCTCAATATTACTATGGCGCATACATAGCCGCCGCAATTGCGGTTCTTACCAAGGGCCCCGTCGGGTTTTGCCTTCCCGGGTTCATTATTTTTTTGTTTTTGCTTTGGCAACGGGATTTGCGGCATTTTCTGCGGCTCAGGCTTTTTTCCGGAATGGCGGTTTTCCTTGCCGTTGTATCTCTTTGGTACTATCCTATGTATCAGAAGCATGGCTGGGACTTCATCAATACGTTCTTCGGTGTTCACAATGCCCTGCGTGTCTCGGTTTCTGAGCATCCGGAGGTGAATGTATGGTATTATTACCTCGCAGTCTTTGTCGTGGGCTTTTTTCCATGGGGATGGATGGCCGTTCCTGCTACGCTCAGAAAGTATTGGAGGGAGCGGAGGCTTCCTGCTTTGGGCATGAGGGAGCGGTTCCTTCTGGTCTGGGCTGTGACCGTGCCGGTGGTGTTCCAGTGCTTTGCCACGAAGTACATTACCTATACACTTCCCTATATGATGCCGGTGGCCCTGCTGTTTGCCTTGTATTTCCGTGATCATGAGAGAGCGTTTCGCCGTCTTGCTGCGGGCGCGGCTATTGTCTGGACAGTGTGCCTGTTCCTCGTGGCAGCGCCCCTTTGCGGCAAGAACTCCGAGAAGGATGTGGCACCCGTCCTGCAATCCATGGTCGGGGAGGATACTTTTGTGGTTTCCTTCGGCGGCCGCTATCCTGCTTCCCTGGTGTTTTATTCCGGATATACGGTCCATAGGACGGGCACGCCGAAGGAGATTGCCGTCATGTCGCCGAAGGCCATGAAGTGGAACAGCACGAATGTCATGCCGCTCATTTCCCTTGACGAGCTCCCCCGTGACAAGGAAATCCTGGCAGTGGTGTACAAGAAGAAGCAGGAGGAGTTTCTGGAGGTGGCCGGGGAAGACTGGGATCTTGTGGAGGAAACAAGGAATCAGTATATTTATCGAAGAAAGGCCTTGGAGGGAGCAAGCTTGCCTGGGTATGTTGCTGTCGGGGATGCTGCTTCAGGGCAGAGATGATATCAGGCATTGGGAATCGTAGTTTGTTGACGGGAAGTGTGTCACCCTGAAAAAGTGGAATATTTATACGGACGACAAGGAAAAAATAAAGACATTTGCCAAGGAGACCGGGTTATCGGAAAAGATCGCCAGCATTCTCTGGCATAGGAAAATCCAGACCAAAGAAGCTGCGGAGGCATTTCTTGACCCGGAAAACAAACAGATGTTTTATGACCCGTTCCTCATGAAGGATATGGACAAAGCGGTGGAGCGCATTCTTTCTGCCATCCGGAAGGAGGAGCAGATCGTTGTCTACGGCGATTATGACGTGGACGGGATTACCGCCACGACAATCCTTGTACGCACTTTGCGACATCTTGGGGCCAAGGCAGATTATTATATACCGGACCGCCAGAAAGAAGGATATGGGTTCAACCTTTCTTCCCTGCATCGATTGATCAAGGAAGGAACAAATCTCTTGGTATCCGTGGATTGCGGAATCACTTCCGTGGAGGATGTGGCGGCCATTCGGGAGGAATTGGATATCATCATCACCGATCACCATCTTCCCGGAGTGCAGGTTCCGGAGGCATTGGCGGTCATTGATCCCCATCAGGAGGATTGTTCCTATCCGGACAAGAATCTGGCGGGTGTCGGTGTGGCCTTCAAATTGTGCCAGGCTCTTTGGCGGCGGGCACGGGATAAGGAATTCGCCGATGACCTGGAACTTGTGGCGTTGGGGACGATTGCCGACATCGTGCCTTTGCTGGGGGAGAATCGCAAGCTGACACGGCTTGGCCTTGCTGCGCTGTCCCAGACACAATTTCCGGGAATCCAGGCACTCATAGAGGTTTCTTCCCTGCAGGGCAAGGAAATCAATTCCGGCCAGGTCGGGTTCACCCTGGCTCCACGGCTCAATGCCGCAGGGCGCGTTGGAAGCGCCATGGATGGAGTCAGGCTGCTTCTGTCAGAGGACAAGGATGCTGCAAGTGTCGTGGCAACGGCGCTGAACGACGAGAATCTCGAACGGCAGAACATCGAGAAAGACATCCTTGCCCTTGCCGAGCAGCAGCTCAAGGACATGGATCTCTCGACGATGCATTCCATTGTTCTTTCCGGCGAGGAATGGCATCCTGGTGTCATTGGGATTGTGGCATCCCGTCTCGTGGACAAGTATTACCTGCCGACGATTGTCATCAGCCTTCAGGGAGAGATGGGCAAGGGCTCTTGCCGGAGCATCAAGGGGCTTCATATGTACGATGCCCTTTGTGCCTGCGAGAAATATCTTCTTGGCTTTGGCGGGCACTCCCAGGCTGCGGGATTGACCTTGAAGGCAGAGGATATCGAGGGATTCCGGCAGGCTTTTGATGAATATGTGGCAAAGACATTGGAGCCTGAGGATTTTATCCCAACGATTCCCCTGGAATTTGAGATGACACCGCAGGAGATCACTTTTGAACTGGTGGAGGAGATTACCAAACTGGAGCCTTACGGCATGGGAAACCCGAAACCGCTTTTTGGCTGCCGCGGCGTGCGTGGCAGGGGGGCACGGCCCATTGGCCGGGAAGGGCAGCACCTTGCCTTTGAGCTCGGGAAAAAGGAACGGCCTGCAACGGCCCTTTTCTGGAACAAGAGCGCCTATGTCAATGTGGTGAATGCAGAGGCTATTGACATCGTGTATGTCCCACAGATCAATGAATGGCAGGGGAACAGGAACATAGAACTCATGATTCAGGAATGGGGTCCCGCCGAAACAGAGCAGATCTTTCCGGATCGCGATCTGCTGGTGAAGATATACACCTTCCTCAAAGGCTTGCAATCCAGCCGCAAGACGATTCCCTTTGATGCATGTGTGTTGACGGCAGCCTTTTCGAGGCAGTTTGGGCATATTTCCCTGTACAGCATGAAATGGGGGCTTCAGGTTTTTCAGGAGCTTGGGCTTTTGCATGGGAATCTTGAGGAGAACCGGTATATCCTGCCTGCACCCAAGGGAAAGATGGACCTGATGCAGTCCCCATCCTTTCGAAAACATGCAGAATCCTGAGAAATTATATCAAAGAGCTTGCAGATGTGGTATAATGATATGAAGGCAATGCTCGAAGAGGTGAGTCGGATGAATGACACAGGCAAGGAACCTGTAACAATAGACAATATTATCCAGGCAGTGCAGCGATACCAGCCGAATGCGAATGTCGGGCTTATTCGTCGTGCCTGCGATTTGGCCTATGCCGCCCATGAAGGACAGAGACGTGTCTCCGGTGAGGCATACATCATCCATCCGCTCCACGTGGCGCAAATCCTCACAGAGCTCCATATTGACGACGTAACCATCAGCGCGGCTCTCCTGCATGATGTGGTGGAGGACACGACCTACACCATCGAGCAGATGGAAGAGATGTTCGGCTACGAGGTCGCCATGCTCATTGACGGCGTCACGAAATTGGGGCGTATAGAGTACAAGTCCAAGGAAGAACAGCAGCTGGAAAACTACCGCAAGATGTTTCTCGCCATGGCGAAGGACATCCGCGTCATCATGATCAAGCTGGCCGACCGTCTGCACAACATGAGGACGCTGAAATTCATGCGCGAGGACAAGCAGAAGCGTATTGCGCAGGAAACCATAGAGATCTATGCCCCGCTGGCCAACCGGCTGGGTATCTCCAGCATCAAGTGGGAGCTGGAAGATCTCTGCTTGCGTTATCTGGAGCCGGACACCTATTACGAGCTGGTTGAGGGCGTCAACCAGAAGCGCAGGGAACGGCAGGCATTCATTGATGAGGCCATTGTGCAGATCCGGGAAAAATTAGTGGAGGCCGGCATTGATGCGGAAATCAATGGGCGGGCGAAGCATTTCTACAGCATATACAAGAAGATGAAGCGGGACAACAAGGACATCAGTGAGATTTACGATCTCTCTGCCATCCGGGTGCTCGTGCATTCCGTGAAGGATTGCTATGGCGTCCTTGGTACCATCCATGCCATGTGGAAGCCGATTCCCGGGAGGTTCAAGGACTATATTGCCATGCCCAAAAGCAATGGTTACCAGTCCCTTCATACGACGATCATGACCAAGGGGGCACCTCTGGAAATTCAGATCCGCACCATGGAGATGCATCAGGTGTCGGAGTTTGGTATCGCTGCCCATTGGAAGTATAAGGAGACGGGAAAGAGCGTCGGCGCCGGCAGTGACATGGACCAGAAGATGAGCTGGCTCAGGCAGATGGTGAGCCTGCAGCAGGAACTCAGCGATTCCCGTGAGTATATCGAGGCATTGAAGGTGGATGTCTTCTCGGATGAGGTTTTCGTCTTCACGCCGAAGGGGGATGTTATTAATCTGCCCAAGGGCTCGGTTCCCGTCGATTTCGCCTACCGGATCCATACCGAGGTGGGGCATCATTGCGTCGGGGCAAAGGTCAACGGCAAGCTCGTTCCACTGGAGTACAAGCTCAAGAATGGCGATATCGTTTCCGTTATCACAAACAAGGCGAACAATGGCCCCAGCCGCGAC
>Ga0310695_10015496_pt1 | contig 10144 bp, 1 predicted proteins | sample RumenRJG_04DNA_FD_203882 | JGI IMG/M metagenome (GOLD analysis project Ga0310695, IMG submission 203882) | Bovine rumen microbial communities from Lethbridge, Alberta, Canada - RJG_04 (v2) (version 2) | ecosystem: Host-associated > Mammals > Digestive system > Stomach > Rumen | place: Canada... | reverse complement strand
TCGTAAATAATATTATTAAATTATTATCATATTCATCATATTACGAAAAAATTAAAGAAAATAAAATAGAAGATTTGAATTTTATAAAAGAAAAAAAACTTCTATTAGACTTAATAGCAAAAAATGAAAAAGATGAAAAAAATGAAAATATACAAAAAATAAAAGAAACATCTATTTCTAAATTAAATGAGATTATATTAGAGCTTTATGAAAAATATAAGCAACACCAAAATAAAATATTACTTATGAGTAATTTATATGAAAATAATTTTAAAAGAACTTTTAAAAAAGAAATAAAATTCGAAAAGATTTCTAATCATCCTTATGATAAAAAAAATTTCGATAAAAATAAAAGATATAAATTATCCAAAAAATTAAATCTTTTATTTTTTGTTTTAATCAATTTTATAATAGGGCTAAATTCAGTAAACAAAATAAAATCAGATATGGCTATTTCTATAACAACTGCTTATTTTTATAGCAATAATTATTATAAAATAATAAATACAACAAATATTGGAAAACCTTCAGAAATATACGTAAATAATAACAAATTAGAAAATATGCAAAATTTTCTTTATAAATATGAATATGATTATCTTAAAATCTCTTCAGCTAACAGTTGGAATTCTCTAGAAATAAAATTAATTTGGAAATCAGATATATCAAAAATTATATCAAATAAAGATGATGCTCCAACTGAAAAAATAATAGATACTTTTATTTCAGATGAGCCAAAAGAAGTTGATGAAATAATACCAACTTATTTTATAATACCTGAAAATTTCACATTAAACGCTCAAAATTTGTTTTATGAATGTTCAATTATTAAATATATTGATTTTTTAGAATTTGATACTAGTATAATAACTAATATGAATAGAATGTTTTATTATTGTTATAACTTAATTGAAGTAAAAAATTTATATCCGATTAATGCACAAGATATGTCTTATTCATTTTATTATTGTCGGTCATTAAAAAAATTTAATTTAAATCTTAGTGAAGATATGAATATTACTCAGGTGACAAATATGGAAGGAATGTTTTATGATTGTTACGATTTAATCTCAGTTGATTTGTCAAATATATATACCGATAATGTTACCAGTATGAAGCGAATGTTTTCTTATTGTAATAATTTAAATTATTTAAATTTAGGTAATGGTTTTGATGTTTCTTCTGTTACAGACATGAGTTATATGTTTTATGATTGTAAATCTTTAAAGGAATTGGATTTGAATAAGACATTAAACAAGAATTTATATGCTCCAAAATTAACTAATATGGAATATATGTTTTATAATTGTTATAGGCTCACTTCCTTAAATTTATATAATTTTTATACTGATTCAGTTCAAAATATATATTCTATGTTTAAAGAATGCAATGCATTATCTTATTTAAATATAGATAATGTAAATACTTCAAACACTACAAATATGGGATATTTATTTTATAATTGTAATAAATTAAGTAAATTAGATTTAACTAATTTTAAAACAAATAATGTTATAAATATGGAATATATGTTTTATCAATGTTCATCTTTAAAAGAATTAAATATAACAAGTTTTGATACTTCGAATGTAAATTATATGCAAAGTATGTTCAATGGATGTTCTTCTTTAAAAGAATTAAATTTAACTTCTTTTGAAACTCATAATGTCTTAGATATGGAAAGAATGTTTAGAGGTTGCTCTCAATTAAATTATTTAGATTTATCTAATTTTGATACATCAAGAGTTACCAATATGTCACAAATATTTTATGGTTGTGAACAATTACAAAATATTAGCTTGTCTAATTTTGGTACTTCTCAAGTTAAAAATATGTCTTATATGTTTTATTATTGTGATTCTTTAAAATATTTAAATTTATCTAATTTTAATACTAGTAATGTGCTTGATATGAGAAGTATGTTTAAATATTGTGTATTCTTATCAATTTAAATAACTAAAAAATTAATTATATTATTTTAAATTTTAAATATATTTCCATATTTTACTTCATTAATATGAAGCAATATTATAAAAATTGAAAAACTATATATTTCTAATTTTTACAAACAAATATTGGCACAAAAATATATTATAAAATATTTTTTCCTTTAAAGCAATTAATTTTAATATATTTCTAAATATGAAAAAACGAATAAATTTTTTCTAACAAAAAATAGAGAAAAAGATAAAGAAGAATCAGGTAAAAGAGCAAGAATAGTTACCTCAGTAGAATCAAAATTATTTTCTGGTTATGTAATAATCTCAACGAATTTAGCAGGAAGAGGCACTGATATTAAATTAGATCAAAAGGTAATAAATAATGGAGGCTTGCATGTTATAGTATCATTTTTGCCAGACAATAAAAGAATCGAAGATCAAAATTTTGGAAGGGCTGCAAGGAATGGACAACCTGGAACAGGAAGATTAATATTAAATAAAACAGAAGAAGGTTTTAAAGAGGATGATATAAGAGAAGTAAAAAAAATAAGAGCACAAAATGAATTTGATATGATTACTCAATCAATGAAAACAGAAGTCCCTAAACAAATTTTCGAAGATGAATTATTTGATAAATTTTGTATTTTTTTAGATGAAATCGTTGATCAAAATAAATTAGATGAAAATTTATTCGAACAAAGTTATGATAAATCAATAAAAGAAAGAAGTATTTGCATTAAAAAAAATACCGAAGAAATGTGGGGGGCATTCATAAAAACAATTCAAGATAGGCGCATTAGTGAAAATGAAGACTTCGAACAATTTAAAAAAGAAAAGTTAAAAAATTTTAAAGAATTTAAACAAGATATTCTAGATAAAATTAAAAATAAAAAAATATTTCAAAATCCTTTTTTAAATTATAAAAGATTCGGAACAATTTTTTATAATGGATATGAACTCGATGATTATTCTAAGAAAGAATATGAATCTTTATTAACAAAAGAAAGTTTTCTCAATTTTGGATTATATTATAATTATGCAGTATATAATATTATTAAGGTTGATGATTTTAAGATGGCTAAAAATTATTATGAAAAAGCAAAAAAAAATTTAGAAGATTTTTCAAATTTATTTTTAGATAAAATTCTTATGTTGAATTCAATGATTATAAATAAAGATAAAAAAGAAATTCAAAAAAAGAAAATACCTATTCAAAAAAGTTTCGATAATAAAAAAATATCTATAAATGGTGTGATTACAATGATAAATCAGAATTTATCAAAAATAGAAGAATTCTGGGATAGAAGGAACAAGAAAAATGAAAAAAAAATATATTTAGTAAAAGATACAGATGAATATATAAAAGATGTATTGAAATCAAAAACGGAAATAAAAGATGAAGAAGACCTGAAAGAATTAGTTGAATTTTATGAAGATTTTGGAATCAAATATTTAATCGTATTAAAAATAAGAAAAGAAATAGATTGGCTTTCATTTTTTGTTGTATTATTTACTGGAATTGTTGAAGTAGCTATAGGAGTATGTTTAATATGTAGCGGATACATCAATTTTGGAGCTTTCTTACTAAAACAAGGAATAAACGATATAAAAAAATCAATAGATTATTATCTTGGAAAAGCCGAAATTAATTTAGGTGATTGGGCAAAAAATAAAGCATTAAATTTTTTAACTTATGTGATAACATCTTTAATACCGGGAGGATCTGAAATGATGAGCACTGGAAAAGAAATAGGAAAAGAAATAGGAAAACAAATAGTAGAAAAAATAGGAAAGGAATTACTCAATAATGCCGCTGAATACTTTATAAAAGAGGTCATATCGAAATTAAAAAAAGAATTTAAGGATTTTATTAAAAAAAATTTTGTTGATAAAATACTTTCTTTATTCGATAATTTATTTAATAAAATAGGTAAAAATATTGCCTTTGCTTTCAATGCGATTGATTCAGCGAAAAATATTATAAATGATATTGTTGAAAAATTTAAGGAATTAATTAACGTCTTAAAAGGAATAAGCCAAAATATAATTTCTCTTTATAATACAATAATAAATGAAGTAAAAAGTTTGAGGGAACCCAAAATAAGCAAGATTCCAGATTATATTAAAGATACTTTTACGATTTTTGATAAAATAAAACAATTGACGAATAATTTTAATAGTTTGCCAAAAATAATTGAGGAAATAATGAGTTCTTTTAATTTTGAAAATAAAATTAAAAAAATTACAAAATATATCTCAGGTAGCGATAAAGAATGTGATGATTTAGAAAATAAATATAATGAAAATTTCGAAAATATAACTAATGAATTTCAAAAAAATTTTAAAAGTAAATATGACAAAAGCTTAACAAAAATAAAAGGTAAATTAGAAAATGAAATAAAACAAAGATGTGAAAATTTAAAAAAAAATATAGAATTATCTTTTAAAGATAAATTTAACAGATTATCCAGTTTGTTAAAAAAAGAAAATTTAACCGAAGATTTTGAAATATTTAATAATTTAAAAGAAAATTTAATGGAAGAAATTAAGAACAAAATAAATAAAATAAATACAAAATTAAAAGAAAATTTTTTAAAAAAATTATCCCCTGAAATAAAAGACATTGAAACAAAAGCTGGTGGTATAATTCAAAATTTTTCTAAAAGTGCTAAATCTTCTTTGGGGGATTTGAAAAATAATTTCAAAGAATATTCTCAATTAATTCCAGAGGATGAATTCAATAAATTTAAGGAAAAATATTTTAAAGATAATTTTAAAATAAACGAAAAAATAGGTGACAAATTTAATTTTATGTCAAATTTTGAAAATTTGTTAATGAAACAAGTAAATAATGAAATTAATAATATGATTGGCAAAGGAGTTTCGAGTTTTAAGAATATGAATATAGAAGATGCTTTTGGTCTAGATAATATTGAAAATTTAAAAAAAAAATTAAAAGAAAAAGCAGATATTTCAAATATTTTGAATCAAATGAAAAATAAAATATCTATAGAAGATGCTTATGGACGAGATAATATTGAAAATTTAAAAAAATTAAAAGAAAAAGCAGATATTTCAAATATTTTGAATCAAATGAAAAATAAAATATCAGAAAATATAGAAAATAATTTCAATAAAAATTTTAATTTTGAATCAATAAACTTTAATTTCAATAAAGAAGGATTATTAACACAAATATCTAATTCTTTAGAAAATTCAAATCCTTTTAAATCAGACAAAATTAATTTATTAAAAGAGAATTTATTTAATGGTTTGGGGAAATTAGAAGAACAAAATTTATTAAAACAACCTTCGAATCTTTTGAATTTATTAAAAGTAAAATTAAATTCAAATGAAAAAAACCAATTTTCTTTAAATGATTGTAAGAAAATTAGCAGAATTCTTATATCAAATGGAGTTATTAATAAAGAAGGACAATTTGATGGAAATTTATTCCAAAATGGATTTAAACAATTTATTAATTTGGAAATTCCGTCTTTGGATGTTCCAACTGAACCTAATAATAAAGTAAGTAGTATTGATGAAATAGATTTGAAAGAATTTTCAGGAAAAAAAGATATAATAATTAATACCATAAAAAATTTAGGAAATAGTGTTCAAAAATCTTCTTTTGATAAATTTAAAGAAGAATTAAAAATTCAAATAAGCAATATGATTTGTAAAGAAATTGAAAAATTTATGGATAATATATTCGATGTTAAAAAATATTTCTAAATAATAATCATTTTTTTAATTATATTAATATTTTAGTATTTTTAATTTATTAATAATAATTAAATTTTATTAACTAATTTAAATTATTATTATCAATTTAATTCAAATTATCAAAAATTAAATTAATTAAATAAAAGTCATTATTTTCCTTTAATTTTCATAAAAACCATCGTCTTGCGCTTTCCTCTTTCTATGCTTCCCAATTTATTATTATTATTTTTGATTTCCAAAATAACTTATGAAATTAAATACCTAGATTGATTTTCATGGTTATTTTGTGACTCTTCAAAAAAATCCATATAAATCCATAAGACAATATCAATTATAACAATTAGCTCAATTGATAACTATCAAATTTCCATTTTTGGAATGATTAATTAAAGAAATATCGACTTAAATACCTGAATCATCGAAACCAAATAATATTTTCAAAAGTAATGAATTAATTAATCATTAATTAGACAGAGCTTCGACATCAGGCCGCCCGCCATAATGCCGTCGGGGAGAATATAATTATTATTAAAATATTTCTTTTTTTTGTAAAATGAATAAAAGCCATTTCATACTAAATACATTCCTTATAAAAGATATCCTCATTTTTTTTCCAAGTCTATTTACTTTAATGATGGTTATAAAAATCCAAAGAATAATTAAGTCGCATAGATAAATATCGATATCGACAAACATAAAATCTTTTGAAAATATGATATCTCTCGTCTGAGAAAACACACCAAAGCATAATATAAAATATCCTTAAAGAGTTTATATTCTTTTTTGATGATATCGATAACTATTTCTTTTATCAGATTAATAAATAAATTTTGATTTAATCAATTTATTAAATTCAAAGATTTATTAATAAAAAAATAAATAAAAAATAACTTGCATTTAAATTTAATATATTATTTAAACGTTAACTATTTTTTTGCATATAATTAGTTATCACATTCAATATATAAATGCTACAAAAAATAATTATTTTATATGACAGAATCTTCAAAAGAAGAAGAAATTGACCCTAAACTAAATTTTGATTATTTATCTTTTATTAATGAAGACATAGATACACAAAGGAAAAAATACGAAGTTAAAGAAGAAACAAAATTAGAATCAATAATACCTGGTATATTTATATCATATGAAAAAATAAACGAATATTTTATGCTTATGTATAATTTAAATAAATGTGAAGGAAATAATAAACATCGTATAAAATATAAAGAAGAGAAAGATGAATATAAAAAAATAATAAAAGATTATATAGATAAAGAAACATCAATACCAAATATGTATAACAATCAGAAATCTTTATTAGAATTTTTATGTTATGATTTATATCTTTTTATTATTAATCTATATTCAAAAGCAATATTAAATCCATCATTTGATAAAAATACGAATTATAAAGATTTATTCTCTTTAATAACAATTATAGCAGATATAGAATTTAATATAAAAGAGAATATACAAAATAATAATTTTGATATTTTTTATTCGTTAATTTATTTTTTATTATCTTTAAAAAAAGAAATTTTTCATATATTAGAAATATATTCATATATATCGAATAAATTTCGAGAAAAAAAATATTTAGAAAAAGAAAAAAAAGAAGAAAAAAAAGAAAAAAAAAATTTTTTTGATATTTTTAAAGAAAATATTGAAAAGAAAATTGCTCTTTATACAAAACAGAAAAAGAAACAACCTTTATTATCAATATATTTATGTACTGAAACTTTTTTTCATATATTAAACAATAAGTCCATAGAAGAGCAATCTATTATTGTTTTATTTAAAAATATAGTATTTGAATTTCTTAAATTAAATGAAACACTAAATTTAAATGGTAGAGAAATATATACTTTTGTCGAATTAATAAAAGTCAATGAAATTTTATACAATTATAATTCTGACATAAAAAAAAATATATTTAAATTAATTATAGAAGCATCAAATTTTGAAATATCAAAACATTTAAATATTGATTTAAATGAACAAAATTGCGATAAAATAATGTTATTGGAAAACAATAATGAAGAAATAAAAGATGAAGAATCTAATACACTTTATGAGAATTTAAATAAAATATACAAATCAATATATGAGATTATCAAAGATATTAGAGATAATGAAGATAAGAAAAAAGTATATGGATTAATTATTGAAATTTTTGTACAAGAATTAAAAAAATATAATAATAATTTTTATTATTTTATTATTTTAAGAAATTTATTAAAAGAAAATGATGGCGAAGCTTTCGAATATTCCAAAGATATTTTTGAGATTATGTTAAATAAATTTTTATTTCAAGAATGTCCAAATAAAAAAACAGATATTGAAAATTTTTTCAAAGAAATAAAATATGAAGAAGATAATTCTTTTATTAAAAATTATTTTTATATTGTTAAAAATAACAAAAAATTAAAAGTTTTTCTTGAAGAAATTATTATACAAACATTTGGATTTCATTTAAATGGTTATTTTATGAAATATACTGATAAAATTAATGATACAATATCATATAAAAAATTAGATAAAGATATCTGTGAAAAAATGTTTGATACAGACAATTTGGAATTTTTGAAAAAGTGTATAACATTTTTAGAAAAAGAAATTGGAAATTCAGGGAATTTCGAAGAATATATATTTGCCTCATTATTTTGTTGTAATTTTATTCAATATTATTTTTATCATTTAGTTAAATATATTTTCGATAATCGAAATGAAGATTTATCTGAATTATATGATTATTCAGAAATTATAAATATTATAGATAAAAATGATGAAGGTGAACAAACAACTCCATTCAGATTTTCTATAAAAGTATTATTTATGAGATTATTATATTATAATTTTGGTGACAGAAAAGATGAAACATATGAAAATTTTAAAAAATTTGATTTTGCGGGAAGAAAAATAACATTCAGAGAACAATTTAAAGGTGATAAAAAATTTGGAAATTCCATTCCTAAATTAATTATATATTCAAGAATTTCTTTAGAAGATTATAAAGAAAATGAAACATTTAAAAATATTATTGGGAATGGGAAAGAAGATGAAGAAACAACGAAAAAAATTTCAAAAATTTTTTATAATTTAGCAAATAATTCGATATCTTTATTATCTGATGCATCAAAAAAATCTGATTTTATAGAAGATGATGAAAGAAATGAAATTGATGGTGAAGTAGAAAAATTACTTGCTAAAGATGAACCTATTTATAATTTTGCATATGGAGCATTGAAATATAATTATTTATCAATTATGAGTGGAAAAATAGCAGAAATTTTTAATTATGAAAAAAATAAACAAACTTTCGATTTAATTAGATTAGAAAATCAAGAAGATGAAAGTAAAGTGAATGAAAAAATTTTAGGAATATTATTATATTCATTTAGAATAAGTTTTATATCATTAATTCAATCGGAAAAAGAAGAAAGAAAAGAATATTTTTATAAGGAAATTTTAAAACTTAAAGGTGATGAATTATTAAATTTTTTAAAAGATAGTTACGTACCGGGTTTTGATAATAATAATTTTTTCAATGAAAATTTTTCTAATCAAGATATATTAGCTTTAACTTTAAAATTTATTTTTCATTCTCATTTATTTTTTTCATATAGTCAAGGACACATTGAAGGAGATAAAATAAAAAATTCTTCGAATAATACATATTTACAAACTTTAATTACAATATGGAATGAATTAGAAAAAAAATTAAAAGAAGAATATATAAATAAAATACAAATTAAAATCGAAATATTTTTGAATTTAATTATTAAATATCTACCTGAATACTTAAAATTATATTTAAAAGAAGATAATCAAAATTCTGACAAAAAAGAAGACTTTATGAGAGAATTTCAAAATTTTTTTGAAAAATGTATAAAATATTATCCAGAATATCAAAAATATTATATAGATTATTCAATGAAATATATAATTCAAGAATATAACTTTCCTTTAAGATATAAAGAAGATAAATATCCTTTTATGAAATATTTAGTAATTAATTCAAAGCCTAACATAATTAATATTAAAGAAAAAATCCGTGATTCTAATTCTTTATTAAAAGCTATTTACATGAATGAAGATAAAGAATACAAATTCGATTATTTGCGGAATTTTAAAAATTATAATTTAATCGTAAATAATATTATTAAATTATTATCATATTCATCATATTACGAAAAAATTAAAGAAAATAAAATAGAAGATTTGAATTTTATAAAAGAAAAAAAACTTCTATTAGACTTAATAGCAAAAAATGCAAAAAATGAAAAAAATGAAAATATACAAAAAATAAAAGAAACATCTATTTCTAAATTAAATGAGATTATATTAGAGCTTTATGAAAAATATAAGCAACACCAAAATAAAATATTACTTATGAGTAATTTATATGAAAATAATTTTAAAAGAACTTTTAAAAAAGAAATAAAATTTGAAAAGATTTCTAATCATCCTTATGA
>Ga0310695_10015494_pt1 | contig 10145 bp, 13 predicted proteins | sample RumenRJG_04DNA_FD_203882 | JGI IMG/M metagenome (GOLD analysis project Ga0310695, IMG submission 203882) | Bovine rumen microbial communities from Lethbridge, Alberta, Canada - RJG_04 (v2) (version 2) | ecosystem: Host-associated > Mammals > Digestive system > Stomach > Rumen | place: Canada... | reverse complement strand
TTATTTTTGCCATATTTGCATACGACAAGCAGGACCCCTATTCAGGGCCCGATAGCTCCGGAGAGCGCCATATGCTTGTTATTTCAAAGATTGAAAACGAGCTCCTCGGGTCGAAACAAGGGTGTTTTCAATCTTTTTTTCTTTCATCTTCAGAATGGTATTGGGCAGTAGTCAGATGGCCGATTACTCTTCGTCTGATTGGTGAGGGTTGTAAACAATGCCCTCAAAAGGGTCTCTCTTCATCCAAAAGTCATGCAGGTCTTGGATAACCCTGGGATCGCCGAACTCCAGCGGATGCATGGTCGGGGTCGCTTCGAGATAAGGGATAATGTCCAGGCACTGTTCCAGCTCGAGGAACAGGCTGCCGAAGAGCTCCATGAAAACGGGATTATAGTCACACAGCTCGTCTCCTCTTCTGACATCGCGGGCAAGCTTTTCGATAAGTTTGAGTGTCTTTGCTTTCATGACATCGCCTCCTCCTGTTTTTTATCCTGACCATATTCCGGGTCCCACTCCCTGCCGCTCTTCCAGAGGGAGTACATCAAGCAAAGAAGCTTCCTCTCCAACGCCACGAGGGCAATGTTCTTTGACTGAGGATGAGAGGCGCATATCCTTTTGTAATCCTCCATCAGCTGCGGGTTGCTCCAGGACGCGACCATCGCTGGGAAGTACAACCCGGCACGAAGGTGGGCATTGCCCCGTTTGGTCATATGCCCTTTTTTGTCAGTGTCGCCAGACTGTTCCTTCTTGACATCTAGACCGGCATAACTGGCCACCTGTTTGGCGCTGGTCATCTGGTGGAAGCCGAGGGTCTCAGCAGTAACCAGTACAGCGGTCTTCTTGCCGATACACTTGATGGACTCCATATTATCCACCCCGGCTTTGATGACCGGATCGCCATTGACCAGTTCTGCCATATGCTGTTCATTGGCTACTTGAACCTTCTCAATGGATCTGAGCAGTGACTTATGGGCTCTCAGGACGCTCTTGGTTACATATCCGGAGTGCGTTGTGGCCTCCATTCTGCAAAGCACTTGGGCATGCGTCTTCTCCAGCTGCTCGGAAAGACGGCTCATATCCCTGAGCTGAAGATACTTCTCATCCGGAATGGGCCACGGTTTGAGCCCAGGAGTATCGCAGCCCATCGTTGCGAGCATCTTGCTGTCAACAGGATCTGTCTTGGTTCTCTGCCCGTTGAGCCTGGCAAAGTTCTTTGCCTTATTGGCATGTACGATGATGACTGTCATGCCCTTCCGGGCAAGAAATAAAGCAAGAGACTCATGGTAACAACCCGTCGTCTCCATCAGGAAAGAATACGGAACGGAACTGTCGACCTCTTTCCCGCTCCATTCCAGTAAGTGTCTAAAGCCCGATTCGGAGTTCTCAAGCTCCCTTGGCTTCGTGTAGAAGTGCAGGTCCTGCTCGGTGCTCTGGCACAGGCAGAACGTGAACTTCTTCTTGGAGATATCCACGCCGATGCATTGTCGGCGCAGCCTGTCTCCATCCTTGAGTTGTAAATGCTTCATACTGAAGATGAATTATGAAGTTGAACATACGGTCTTCCCCATAATCCACCGCTTTGACTCTTGGATGAACTCAAGATCGGCCAGCGCCGTCCTATTATACCTTGCCCAAGCTCCAGAGAATGGGAAAAGGAAGGGGACGACAGAAACTTTGTCGCGGTATAGCAAAGCTTACCAAGATAGCATTCCGCTCGTCCCCCAAGACCTCCTTTGTCCGCAAAAATACGAAAATAGGATGGCCCCGGTCCTTCTCCTTCCGATAGACTGGTGGCGGGTGGCCACCCGCCACCAGTCTATCAAGAGTCGAAAAAACTTCCTGGTGCAAAAGTAAGAGATAGCATAAACTGGCCTATAATCGTCATATTTCATACAAAAATACGCGATTTCATTATTCGGCATAGGTATCATCGTGCTCCAGTTTATAGAATCCGCAAGGGAGCTCGTCGATAAGCTCATGGCTGCTATAGGCTTCTGCCGTGTACCTGGCGGTGAGGACATCTCCGGCGTGGCCATGGATCCAGACGCCGAGCGCTGCGGCATCCTCGGCCTTGTAGCCCCTTGCCATGAGTCCGCCGATGAGACCTGTCAGGACATCCCCGCTGCCGCCCTTGGCCATGCCGGGGTTGCCGCTCGTGTTGACAAGGCACTCCCCGCCGGGGCAGAAGATACGGGAGTGGTAGCCCTTCATAACAATATGGCAGCCGGTCTCTGCGCAGAGCTCCCAGGCGAGGGTCTCGCGCTCGCGGTCGTCCTTGCAGGGGAGGAGCCGTTTCAGCTCTCCCTTGTGGGGCGTCAGGACGGAGCCCGGGGGAATGAGCTCATGCCAGTCGGCCATGACGGAGAGGATATTGAGGGCATCGGCATCAAGGACCGCCGGGATATGCCGCTCGCAGGCTTCCCCCAGGAGGTCCATCAGGGCATTCATGGTGCCGGGGGACCAGCCAAGTCCCGGGCCAATAGCAAGGGCGCTGTAGCGCTCGAGTTTCTCGGGGACTGTGCTGAAGTGACTGCCAGGGTCCTCGGAAAGCATGGCGGAAGGGTAGGAGGCCGCTGCCGCAAACAGGGTCCTCGGGGTGGAATGAAGCATTACCAGGCCGCAGCCGGAGCGGAGGGCCGCCCCTGTTGCCAGAAGGGCCGCGCCGGGCATGGTCTCGCATCCGGCAATGACCAGGAGCCTGCCGTAGTCGTGCTTATGGGAGTCGTTCTGGCGGCGAAGCAGCCGCGGACGAAGGAATTCGGGTGTGATTTCTTGCATGTTCATATACTAATCCCACAAAGTTATAAAATTTTCCGCCTTATGCAAGCCGCTCGCCATTCTTCCCGGAGGTAGCCATCGTTCCCCTCGGAGAGGACTGCGTACAGCGCGGGAGACATGGCGTTGACATAGGAGGCGACGGCATCCTCGATGTGGTCCTTCTCGCGTTCCGACGTGGACTGGGCATAGATCCGCTCCCGAGGATACGGTCCATGGCTCAACTCAGTTTGATGGCATTGATGATCCTGCCGCAGGCGGTGCCTTCGCGCCGGGCGGAGAAGAAGGCCTCAGTGGTGTAGGTGTCTATCCCGGCTGTCTGGATGCTTTCCGGGGGGACACCGGCCTGCTCCAGCAGAGAGCGGTTGGCCTTCCACAGGTCTATATGATGCCCTCCGGACATGGGGGAGCCGTCTCCCGCGCCTCGGAAAGACCATATCTCATCCATGGGAAAGCCCGCCTCCTTGAACATCTCCGCCACCTCTTCGCCCACCTGGAAGCTGTCCGGCCCGATGGAGGGACCAATGACGGCCTTCAGGTCCGAGGGGGAGCAGCCGTATTCCTGCCGGAGCGCATCGACGGCCGCCTGGACGATATGGAGCACGGTGCCTTTCCAACCTGCATGGATGGCTGCCACAGCCCTTCTTACAGGGTCATGGAGCAGCACGGGCACGCAGTCGGCGGTCCGCACACCGATGGCGACCCCGGGGAGGTTCGTCACGAAGGCGTCATAGCCTTCCAGCTCCTCACGGGTCATGCCCGGGCGGTCCACCACGGCCACCCGGCTGCCATGGACCTGGTGCCCCTGGATGACGGGATAGGGAAGGGACGCGTTGCGCTCCGTGGAGAAGGCCTCCGCTCCCGGTCCCAGGTTATATGTCAGAAGGCGGTTCATCCTTCCATCCCCAATTGGACTGCGTAAAACATGGCACTAAGATAAGCATTTTAAACGAAAATCGGTAATCTCCTCCATCCGGGTGTATCAAGGAGTTTCTTCGGTAAATTCGAATTGGGCTGGGGTGCGGTTAGCTGGTTGGAATGTGCTAGATTCACATTTAAAGGTATAACAAGGCCCCAGTAGTCACCTAAGATTACCGGGGCTTTGTGCAATATGCCATTGTCTATATTTACGGATTAGGATTGCACCTAACCCATCCGTATTTATTATCGGCACGGTCGCCTGCAACGCTGCATTCAAACTTGGTTTCGTTGTAATAACGCATCGTCTCGTCGGCGATATCCAGTCCCGGAGCACTTTTGGGAAGGATATCCCGGTGGCCGTCAAGGAACTGCTGTCGTAGGGGAGTAGAGCCTGATGAGCGGCTCCATTCCTAAAGCTCTATGAAAGGTTATCTGAAAGCATCCGCTCCATTTTCTCAAGCGCGTCACGGAGCTGCTCGCCAAATCCGTCGTGCTCCTTGAGATAGGCGTTATTTCCCTCAGACAGAGCGGCGTAAAGAGCCGGTGACATGACATTTACATAGGAAGCGATGGCATCCTCGATGTGGTCCTTCTCCCGCTCGGAAGTGGAGTGCGCATAGACGCGTTCTTTCTGGTGGAAGAACGCGTAGGCCTGCTCGATGATATAGTGGTCCGGGACGCTCATTTCACGCAGTTCAGGTTTTCCTTGTAGGCATATCCCTCGCTTTCGAGCAGGCGGTCCATTACCTCCCGCTCGATGCCATAGCAGTAGCAGATCTGGTCGAGGTTCTCGAACTCCTCGTCCCGAAGAAGGAAGTTGATGCTGGAGACGAGCATCGGGATGTCGGAAAGTGGTAGATGATCCATAACTTACTCCATTTCGTTGAGCTTCCGTTCGATTTTATTGAGCGTGTCGAAGAAGCGCCAGGTGGCGACCGCAGGCCCCATCAGCGGGAGGCCGAAGACATTCCATCCAAACATGTGCCACCAGCTGGTATAAGGGCCGTCAATGCCGAGGTCAATGGCCTTTGCCTTCAACTCTTCTGCAATCCGTGACATCCAGACAAGGGTATAGATGAAGAGGGTGGGGATGCCGAGGATGTACGCCACCCAATACCGCTGCGTCCTCCGGCCAAGGATAGCGTCCAGCTCATCCTGCAGCCCTCCCAGCGGCATGTAGAAAAGGAAAAACAGCCCGGCAGTACAAAAGTCTATAAAGCCGAACCAGAATCCCGGTCTGTTAGTATGCTTGAACCTCACCGACAAACTTATGATTATTTCTTATTTTCCTTCGGCTACCTTCTGAAGCATCTGGGCGGTGTTCATATTGCGCCTGGGACCGCCGTCTATAATCATGATTTTCTTCATATCGTTCCGGGTTTCTTACTTTACAAAAGTACGCATTTTTCACGATATGCTCAAACATACTGTCGCTCCCGGCTCGCAATCTCATGGAAAATGGCTATATTTATGCCATAAAAACCCAGAGAGGCTATGATTAAGATGTTTGTCATGCATACCTGCCCCGACTGCGAATACGTGGAAAGGCAGGTGGAAGGAAACCCCAATTTTGAGGTGATCGATATCGGGAAGCACGTACGGAACTTGAAAAAGTTCCTGGATCTCAGGGACTCCCATCCCGCTTTCGACGAGGCCAAGGCCATTGGCGATGTCGGTATCCCTTGTTACGTCCTGGAAGACGGTACGGTGACGCTGTATTCCAAGGATGTCGGCCTGGAGCCCCGCCCGGAGAACGTCGGAGGCGCCGCCTGCCGCATCGACGGGAAAGGTTGCTGACGCCCCCTATGCTGCGCAGGCTTCATATCGTAATCCTTCTTCTACTTGCCGTAAACACCCTTGCCATGTCCCGTTACCCCGAATCCCAGAAAGTGAGAAAGCCCGCCGTCGCAGGCACATTCTATCCCGCGTCCACGAGGGAAATCCGCTCCATGACCGGTCCCTGGATACATCCCGTGGTCGGTGGACCCGCTCCCCAGGCCCTTATCGTGCCCCACGCGGGGTACGTCTTCAGCGGGGAGGTGGCGGCATCGGCCTTTAACCGGATCCCGAGGGGACATCGTTATAAGCGCATCTTCCTCATCGGGCCGAGCCACAGGGTGGGCTTCAATGCGGCAAGTGTCGATACGCTCTACAGCTTTGCAGAGACGCCGCTGGGTGAGGTTCCGATAGATATCACCACCGGAAAGGAGCTCATCAAGAGGGGAGAGGGGGCAATCACCTTCCGCCCCGACGCCCACGAGAGGGAGCACTGCCTGGAGGTCCAGCTGCCCCTGATGCAGATGGCCCTTGACGAAGTCCCGCCGATAGTCCCCATCGTCATCGGATCGCAGCACCTCGATGTCCTCCAGCAGATAGCCGGGGTCCTGGAACCTTATTTTACGCCGGAGAACCTCTTTGTCATCAGCTCAGACTTCTCCCACTATCCTTCCTACGAGGATGCCCGGAAATCGGACCTGTACCTAGCCGAAACCATCACGTCGGGCGGCCTGGAAGCGTTCCTGAAGGGACTCGCCTCCATCGACAAGATGGACTTCCGGGGAGAGGACACCGCCGCCTGCGGGGCCTGCGCCATTGCGGTCCTTCTCGATATCATGGACACACAGGGACGCGGCCACTTCGAGGCCGAGCACGTCCTGTACCGTAACTCCGGGGACTCCGAATATGGAGACAAAGACAGGGTGGTGGGGTACAACGCGATTGTCTTTACAAGACGCGAGAAGCCTGCTAAGGATACCACAGACCATCTGTTCAACTTCTCTGCCGAGGAGAAAAAAGCCATGATCGCGACGGCCCGGCAGGCCATCTGTTCCGCCCTCCGACTGGACTACGATGGAGACGCCCGGCCTGTCGGCGTCCTTAAGGAATCGGGCTATGGCGTTTTCGTGACGCTGCACCTCGGGGGCCGCCTACGCGGCTGCATCGGTCGCTTCACTTCCGATGAGACGCTCTCCGAGACCATCCGGGAGATGGCCGGGAGCGCGGCCTTCCATGACCCGCGTTTCCCTGCGCTCTCCCGAAGCGAAGCCCATCAGATAGAAATCGAGGTCTCCGTCCTCTCGCCCCTTAAGAAGATTGACTCCATCGACGAGTTCAAGCTGGGCCGGGACGGCATCTATATCATCAAGGGCCGTCATCACGGCACTTTCCTCCCGCAGGTGGCCGAGGAGACCGGTTGGAGCACGGAGGAGTTCCTGGGGCACTGCGCCCGTGACAAGGCGGGCATCGGCTGGGATGGCTGGAAGGATGCCGACCTGTATACCTACCAGACGGAGGTCGTGAACGAATCCGAACTGTGATGAAGGAGGCCCGCTTCTATACGCCTGCCGATGAGGGGGTAAAGTGCCTGCTCTGTCCCCATCACTGCCATATCAGGGAAGGGGGCAGGGGACTGTGCCGGAGCCGTGAATGCCGGGACGGGAAGCTCTACGCCCTCTCTTACGGGAGACCCTGCGCCCTCGCCATCGACCCCGTGGAGAAAAAACCCCTTAACCACTTCATGCCGGGTACCCGGTGCCTCTCCCTCAGCTGCACGGGCTGCAATCTCTCCTGCCGATGGTGCCAGAACAGCGATATCTCCCAGGCGGGACCCGAGGAGGCGGAGTCCGATGAATGGTCGCCGGAAGAGATCGTCGATGCGGCCCTGAGGCGCGGCCTGCCCTCCATCGCCTTCACCTACACCGAGCCTTTCACCTGGTGGGAGTACATGCAGGACATTGCCGTCCTTTCGCGCGAAAGGGGACTGAAGAACATCCTCGTGTCGGCAGGATACGTGGAGAGGGAGCCCCTGGAGGAGCTGCTGCCGTATCTTGATGCCGCCAATATCGACATCAAGGCGATGGATGATGCTTTCTACCGTAAGTGGTGCGGGGCGTCCCTGGCTCAGGTCCTGGAGAATATTATAACGATACATGGTGCAGGCATCCATGTCGAAATCACGAACCTTCTTGTCACTGGCCTGAATGACTCCGAGGGGCAGGTTGCCGCCCTCTGCCGCTGGATGGTAGAAAACGGTCTCCGGGATGTCCCGCTGCACCTGAGCCGTTTCTTCCCCCGATACCATTTCACAGACGTGGGGCCCACTCCGAAAGCGACCCTTCTCATGGCAAGGGATGTGGCCCTCTCGCATGGGATCCGGACGGTCCATCTTGGAAACGTATAAGAAGGAGACGCTATCGAATTTCCGTCCTTGAAAGGGGAGGGAAAGACAGTGTAGATCGTCCTTATGTTGGCCCCCTTTCCTGGCTTTGGAAGGCTCCCTTTGAGAAACGCCGAAATCGAAGCCGGTAGGAGGCCCAGCGGAGGACAAAATGCCCCAATTTTTAACGCAAAATGGTATTTTGAACGGAGAGGGGAAAGGGAGTCAACGACGGAGTAGCCAGAAAACAAGGAGCACCTGGAGAAGTAGGATAGCAGGGATACCGAGGATAAATTTCAGATGCCGGGCCTTCCACTTGTCTACACCGTACAGGAGGAAGGTCACCAGGTTGATGCCCACGAAGTATATGATAAGAATCCCTCTCATCGGATAGTGACATTGGTGGCGCCCATGGGGCCGAAAGTGTAGGAGCAGCTGAGGGCAAAGACCTCGTCCAGCTCCTTTCGGACAGCCTGGGCAAGGATTCCGTCGCCGACACCGTGGATGAAGACGATACGCTTGCCCTTGTGCCTGAGGTTCTGCCGCAGGACCTGCCGGAAGTAGTTCATCTGGAACTCCAGGGCGGCCCATTCGGGGATGCCGTCGCTTCCCGGGATACGCTCGATATGGAGGTCCACGGTGAGGTCCGACAGCGGGTCCACGCTGGGAAGGGGTTCGTCCGCGGGCTTCTTCGCGGAACGGGAGGGGATGGCGGAGCGGAGCTTGCGGTCCTCCTCGGGATTGATGGGGATGAACTCGCTGCGGACAGCGCGGATGGTGAGACCGTCCAGCTCCAACTCATAGAAGTCCTTGCCGAACCCGATAAGGGTCGCCGTGTCGTTGGTGTCCATCATGCGGACCTTCTGGCCCTTGAAAAGGCCCTCGTTCCGGGCATGTTCCTCCTCCTTGCTCCTAAGCTCCACGGAGCGTTTCCGCGGCTGGTTTTGCTGCGGTTTCGGCTCCTGCTGAGGTTCCAGGCTTTTCTTAATGACGCGTAGGTCTTTGAGGTCGGTGAGTTTCATTCTTATTGGCTGAGTTTCATGTAAATCACCGGACTTCCAGCCGGGGGGTCACCGGATCTGTCAGGTGATAGATATGGTCGCGTTCCACGGCGGTGACGCCCTTCACATTGGCAAAGAAGGCGATAGCCTGGAGGATGTCCCCGGGGACTTTGATGGCGATGCCGGAGATGATATGGTATTCATAGATAATCTCCGCCCCGTACGCCTTGACGGCTCTAAGGAGCGGTCCCTTTCCGACCTTCGGGTCATACATGATGATGAGGTTTGTCGGAGAAACGAATTCAACGTCCTCCTTCAGAATTATCTCCTCACCGGTGGAGAGTTTGTAAATCGCCTTTTGGAGGTTAGCTTTCCCGAAATTGACGGCCGCCTCCAACGAGTCCTCCGGGAAGATGCGGACGCTGTCGAAATAGTAAAGGCTATCCGACGGGTCCAGCCATCCGCCCACGAAACCTTCGTGTGTGGTGGCATGGCTTACCACGGCATCCAGCGCCTGCCTTCCGTGGCTGCTTTGCGTGGCGATGTATGCGACACTGATCCCCTCCGTAGGCTCAGTCATCTTACGGACGTCGAGTGTGAATCCCTTCGGATGAGACTGGCTGAACGTCCAGACAGCATCCACAAGGCTTTCCCTGGACAGATGACGGGGAGCCCCGCAGGAGAACAGAAGGACAAGAATCAGGACGAGGGATGACGTCCTCCCGACGATATGCAGGAGACGCATCATAGTCCGAGCTGCGCCAGAAAGTGCTGGAAGAAGTCCGGACGGCAGACCAGCGGGAAAAGGAGTCCGTAGACCGCGCCCCAGAAATGGGCGGTGTGGCCGATATTGTCCATGTTGCGCCTAGCCATGTACCAGCAGTACAGAAGGTATAGCGGCGCAAAGATATACCCCGGGACCGGAATGGGAATCAGGAAGATGTAGATACCCATCTTGGGTTCAAAAAGGATGCTGGCAAACAGGATGGCCGACACGGCTCCGGAAGCGCCCACGGCGTTGTAGCTCCAGTCATCCCTGTACTTCACGAGGTCCCAGATGCTGGAAACGGCGATGGCCGTCACATAAAGGGCCACATAGAGCAGGATACCCAGCGTACTGCCAAAGGCCAGGGCGAAATACTGCTCCACGACACCCCCGAAGAAATAGAGCGTGAGCATGTTGAAAAGCAGGTGCCCCCAGCCGCCGTGGACAAAGCCATGGGAGAGCATCCTGTGCCACTCCTTCCTGTGCCAGACGGAGTAGGCGTTGAAGAGGAGCCGGTTCCCGTTTA
>Ga0310695_10015490_pt1 | contig 10148 bp, 10 predicted proteins | sample RumenRJG_04DNA_FD_203882 | JGI IMG/M metagenome (GOLD analysis project Ga0310695, IMG submission 203882) | Bovine rumen microbial communities from Lethbridge, Alberta, Canada - RJG_04 (v2) (version 2) | ecosystem: Host-associated > Mammals > Digestive system > Stomach > Rumen | place: Canada... | reverse complement strand
TAGGTGTGATGACTGGAGCCAATCATCCAATTAAGTCTATTCTGTTGAAATAATAACTATTTTTAAAGTTATTTTGGTTTCATCACTATCCCCTGTGCTCAACTAAAATTAAAGGTAAATTCATGGCCTATTTAACATCAAAACCCTTTTCTATCATGCTGTTTTTAAGAATCCCCATAGCTTTTATCGTGTCTTGTCCTGAAACCCTCTTAATCATTCGGTTGTTTTCATTAAACCTTCCGATGAAATAATCCTGCTGCTGCTTACTAACAAGGTCAAGTCGAGTATAGTTTGTAAGGCATTCGAGAAGCGCAAAAACTCCTCGGTTTAAAGCCTTTGCACACGGATTGTTTTTGACGATTTCTACAACATCACTGCTTATGATATAAGCCTCACCATTTGATGTTACATGGTCTTTAATGGGATCCATTTTTCTAATGTCTGTGACATCGCAAATGATATATGCTTCTGCATTTTTCAATATTGCAATATCCTCATCATCTGTAAACTCTTCAATATCCAGGTTTCCGATGGTTGACTTTACAAAATTTATAGGATCAAAAGTAATATTTACAACATATTTCCTTGTTTCCATGATGTTTTTCAGAGTTTTGGTACCGACAAATAACCTGCATCCAAGTTTATTTTTGCCTTTGCATACAATTCCTATTGGAGCTGCATTTTTTACACCGTCCTTGCTCATGGTAGTGTAAATCCCTTCATATTTCTGTCCTTCTTCAATTCCAACATCTGCCAAATCCATAACCATTTTATCATCCATATTAATTTACATTTTCAATATTAGTATCTATTTCTAATCTAATTAAAAATTATTGTGAAAAATTCTTTGATTTAATAAACTGATAAATGTTTCAGGTAATCTGATGAATTCCGATTTTTCTGCCATAATAATATATTTTTAATTGAATAGATATATTGTTTAGATTTTTTCTAAAAAATTAACGAAAAAAATACTAATTTTGATGTTTAAAATAAAAAAAGCTGATTATTCACAAAGGAATAATCATATCCTAGTTTTCAATCTCACCAAACCAGTTGGTTTTCCCGCCGACATAATACATTACAGCAAATAAAACTATTTGTATAACAATTGAAAAAATAACATCATTTAGTTGTGCTGTTGATGAGGCCATCTCAAGTCCAAACATCACTGTAAATGCAACAGCAAGGTTGTTTACTGTATGCAATGCCGCACCTACTTCAAGGCCGTTGGTTTTCCAGGTAAAGAATCCCATAACAAGACCTGAAACAAACACCCCAAATATTCCTAAGCTGTTATAGCCGTGGAATGCTGCAAAGATTACTGCCTGAATCAGCAGAGCTAAAATAGGTATATTGAACCAGGATCCTAATGACTGCATTAATAAACCTCGGAATATGTACTCTTCAGCGATAGACTGTAGTGGCACCAGTATCAGGCATGCGATAAAGAACATTACTGAAAAATGATTGCTTCCTTTTACACCAGTAATGCTAAGACTTATTGCTTCAAAGATTATGTATATGATAACTGGAATTATTAGGGCTTTAAAATAGAGTTTATGGTTCCATCCCCCACGTGAAGATGAATATGATGAAAAGGGTCTGTCCTTAATTATTTTCACGGCAATATATAATGATGGAAGCATTATGATTACTCCTAAATCACTAAATATCTGTCCCATTTCAGTATTCATCACTTCATATCCCTGTGTCATGTGCAGTATGAAGTCCCATCCGTAAACTGAAGCAAAAACAATCGTCAGTATTGCGCTGAATATGACAAACATCACCAGAGTCACAATCATGACAAGAATTGGCCTGTACCATCTGTAGTTTTCAAAGGTTTTTGCAAATGAAATAAATTCTGATTTTTCTGTCATGATAATATATTATTCATCAATTAATATAAAATTTTGTCATTTCATGAACATAATTCATAATATAGCGTTTGTTAAATGGAGTGATTTGAAAATATATAATATTTGACGGATTTAAATTTACACTTAATTTGATTGAAATCCTTATTCAAACATATAATTGCCATTAATATCTATTCAAGCCAAAGTCGTTTTATTTATTTTTATTTTACTATTTTGAGATGTGGGTAAGCACTTGCACTCGAAAAACTTTATATAGTGGCACTGTCTAATTTTTTATGGGTTGTTGTTTTAGATTGTGATTTTTTCGTGCAGGACATTGCGTTCGTACCATCGTATTCGCATGTGTCGTAAGTAATTTTTTACTCCTTTTTCTGTTCTGAATCTTCGTTTGTATTTCTTAGGAAAGGTTATTTTGAAAAATCCTTCGAGTAAATTGTTGGTTTTGGGAATGTCTTTTCTTCTGATGTGGTTTATTGTTTTGTCAAAGTCTTTTTTGAGATTTTTCACGAATTTTGCTACTTCTTCGGGTAAAAAGTCTAATTGGTTGTATAATCTGTTAAATTCTTTTTTAGCATCTTTTACTGTCTTATAATTAAATATTTCAGATATTTTGTTGTTGTAATATTCAAATTCGTTCAGTTGTTTGTTTATTTTTTTGATGTCTTTTTTTAGTTGTGTTTTTTCTTGTTTTTTCTTTTTTAGTTTGTCTTTGTTTTTTCGTCTTTTTTTGTCTTTTAATGGTATTCGTCCAGGTTTTTGTCCTTTGGATAATTTTTCAAGTTGTTGTATTTTTTCTTCTGTTTTTTCTAGTTGATTTTCTTTGTTTTCTAGTTGTCTTTGTATTTTGTTTGTTGTTTTCCATACGAGTGTTCGTTGGTTCATTATTTTGTGAAATACGCATTTTTGATGTGTCATGTGTAATTTTTCGATAATTGGCACATATGCTGCGTATCCATCTGTAATCATTGTATCCTTTTTCAAATCAGATAAAAGTAGTGGATGTTTAGGATTGGGAATATTTGGATTAGAATATATGGTTAAATCTTTTAGGGAGTATGTCATGAAGATTTCTATGAAATATTTGTCGAAATCTTCGGTTTTCATTATTTGATCATTTAAAATCATGTGATTTTGGCTGTCAATACTGGTTGTGCGAACATATTTTTCACCATTAATGAAGAAAAATGACTCATCATATCCAACAATTCCTGAAAATTCAATATTTCTTTCTCTAATCATTTGTTGTATTTTTTCCTCTTTTTTTGACAAGTATTCTTCGGATTTTATTGATTCGTGGTATTGTACTGTTTGTCTTGGAATTTTAACTCCATGTCTTTTTTCGATTAATTCTGCTTTCTTTTCATAAGATATATGCTCTAAATCTTCTAATTCATTGCCTATTTTCTTTATATCTTTTGTATAATTGCAATATTTATCAACAATGTCTGGTAATTCGGTTGTTATTGTTTTAGAGCATGATTTGTTAGTACATTTATATCTTTGTTTGAATACTGTTGTTTTTTTATTTATTTCCCATTCTTTTATCTCGTGTCGATGTAATTTAGCTCCACAATGTGGACAAACGGGATTAAACATTTCATAGATGATTAAAACAAAATTAGGCATTATTTCTTTGAAAAAATCAGCAATATGTTCTGGAACGTCTTCAGTCAAATAAACTTTGTTGTCTTTAAAAGTAACATAATCTTTAAATACTATTTCAGCAGATATAATATCTGTAGGGATGTTTTTAAGAGTCATAAATAAATATATGTCCCTACAAACTATTTAAATCTTCTTAAACACCAATCATCATGATAAAACTAATCAATATTTGCTATATTTAATGTTTACTTCCTTGTTGATTTAATGGAATTTATTAAGGTAGATTAACTAAATTTAAGAGATGTTCGATAATTTTAACTCTTCCAAAAAATATTTATAATAAAATGAGCAAATATTCGTTTAAATCACTATTAAATTCACAACAATAATTTATTTTTAATAAAAATAACTAACATTTATTAAATTAGTATTATACTATGTTAAAATTAGTATTAAGTTGTTTCAATACATATCAACCCATAAAATATTAGACAGTGCCATATTAGAAAGTAATAAGTAAAATAAACAAAAAATAAGATATATTTTTTGTTGCCCGTATACTATACAAAATATAATGTACTTTTAGCTCTACGCATTAATATTAGACTCCAAATTATATAAATTTTTAACTAAAATTTTACTTATAAAAAGTAATGAATAGAAAAATCGCATACTTGCTATTTTGTCTGACTTGATTAATAAAAAATTTCACATTTGAAGTAAATAACTTATTAAAATTTCATTACAAATAGCAATTACAAGAATAATAGGATATAAAAATTATTTGATATAACCTATTGACATAAAAATATGGCAAATTTCAGTCATAATATCTAAAATGGATATATAGGAGGATTAATAGAAATGAATGAATCGGTCAAGGAACACTCTTGGATTCCATTAGTGTTAGTCGCTTGTGCTTCATTTATTATAACATTGGACGCCACGTTCATGAATGTAAGTATTTCTAAGGTTGTATGACCTGCATACTGATGTAAGTACCATTCAGTTGATTATGTCATTTTATACCTTAATCACCGCTGCATTCATGCTGCTGAGTACCAAACTTCAGGACATAGTCGGTAAAAAGAAACTGTTCATAATCGGTACCATTCTTTATGGTGTCGGTACATTTACCGCAGCAATAAGTTGGAGCACACCAGTGTTATTTATTGGATGGGCATTGATTGAAGGTATTGCCGGAGCATTAATGACACCTGCCACCGTTTCCCTTATCAGTGGAATATATACAGGTGAACAACGTACATTTGCTTTGGCGATTGAAAGTGTAATGGTTTCCATTTCTGCTGCTGTCGGTCCACTCTTCGGTGGTTTCATGACAACATTCTTAAGTTTGAGATGGGGATTCGCAGTTGAATTGATATTTGTAATCTTTATTCTAGTAATGCAACATAAAATACCTGATTTCGAACCTACCGAATCCAGAAAAGATCTGGACATTACCGGTACTATAATTTCAGTCATAGGACTTGTCTTGTTTGTCTGGGGTATTTTAATGCTTACAAAAGATTCAGTCAGCGTTGCTATAATAGTTATAGGTTTAGTCATCTTAGCGATATTCGCATGGTTTGAAATCAGAAGGAAAAGAAATGGCAAAGTACCATTACTTGATATGGACTTATTCAGAGACAGAAATTTACGTGTAGGAGCAATAATCAGGTTAATCGGTTGTCTTGCAATGGGTGGTGCATTGTTTGCAGTTTCACTCTTCTTGCAAAGTGTAATGCAGTTAAATGCGTTGAACACCGGTTTGACTACACTTCCGATGACTATCGGTCTGCTTATTTTCGCAATAGCAACCCCAAGTTTATCTACTAAATTTAGTCATAAGCCCCTCATTGCTGCAGGATCTTTAATCGCAATCATCGGATGTGTGATTTTAAGCTACCAATTCAGATTGAATACAACAATGTATGATCTAATGCCTGGCCTGTTCGTATTAGGAGCAGGGCTTGGTTTCGTAATGTCTTTAAGTACAGATATTTCATTGATCAACATTCCTAAGAAAAGTGAAAACAACGCATCAGGCGTTCTTACAACCACTCAGACATTAGGTGAATCAATGGGTACTGCACTTATTGGGGTAATTTTAATTCTTGGAGTTATGGGAGGTCTCTCCACTGCAATCGACATGTATGCACCAGAGCATGCAAACGATGCACAATATTATAATGATGCCGCAGAGTATCTCCAAGCTGCAGGTACCTATAACATTACACAGGATAGCACCGTCATGAATGCCGTAGACATCATTATTCAGGAAGCTATGGGATTCGTAATGGTAGTAACGGCTATTCTGCTGGGAGTTGTATTTATTGCAACGTTGCGGCTGCAACCGAAAAAACAATGAGAGTTCATCTCTCATTTTCCTTTTTTAAACATATCTAAAAAATTTGGAGGAAAAACATGGAACCGAATAAACTAGCGGGAATATTATCAATAATTTGGGATTAATCTTTATAATTTGCCCAGTACTTAGTACTGCAACATTGTCCATATTCATTGGATTGAGTTTGGTATTCTTTGGTATAGCATTAGTTGTATCCGGATTTACAGCATTCAATATCATTATTGGGATTCTGGCCATTATAGTAGGGCTGATATTCATATTTAACATTGAGGCATTATCATTCATTTTCGGAATACAATTCTATGTCATCGGTATCATACTGGTTTTAGGAGGTATTGTTGGTCTCGTTTCAGATTCAGGAATATCCAAAATCGCTTCAGTACTGATTATAATGTTAGGTATAATCTCATTTGCCCTCGGAGGATTTTCAATCGAACAACCTCTCTTCGCCATAATTCTTATAGGCGTGGCTTTAATCATCGAAGGTATAGGATTATATCTAATAGAAGTTTAAATAAGCAATCTTTCGATTGCTTTTATTTTTATTTTTTTTAAAAGTTTTGCATTGGCTATTTTCATTAAATTAACAGATTTATTTTACTTCATTAAAGCATATTTTTACAAAAACTTGCACACTTTAATCTGAGGAAAAAACTATTTAAACAAATAATAACAAACAAAAATATGCTATTTTTAAAAAACAAGAAATAGATGGCAATTAATAAATCAGGAGGATTTTTTATTTCTAAAACCGATTCCGACACTGAAAGATTTGGAGAGGGGAAACCCCCCGAGGGAGGAATTGATAATAGCCCACTGTGGAAAGTGTATAAGTTACACTTTATCGCATTCATCATACTTCTCATTTCAATCTTCATCGGAGTTAGGGAGATTAAAATAACAGACAACGTCAGTTTCCTACTGCTGCCCATAACATATTCCATAGTTTTGGGAATGATCATCTATCTGTCAAAACATTTTAAATGGGTCGGTGACGAAGAGGCTAAAATTGCTGAAGGAATCATGGCCATACTTCTTGGCGTGATAATATCCAAACTGGCCATTTCAAGTGGAGAGTCCATCTATATGATTTTTAATGTAGGTCCTGCCCTGATTTTGCAGTTATTTGGAGACACCATTACTATTATTGCATTGCCTATTGCTCTACTTTTAGGTTTTAGAAGAGAGGCCATCGGAATGACAAGTTCAATTTGTCGTGACCCCAATGTAGCAATTATTATTGACAAATATGGGGTTAAATCAGCAGAGGCACGTGGAGTTTTATTTATTTATATCCTGGGACCCATCATCGGCACTTTATATATGAGTTTCCTTGCAAGCCTATGCGTCTCACTCCTTCCAATGCATCCATATGCATATGCAATGGCATCAGGCGTGGGAAGTGCAAGCATGAACGCCGCAGGATTAGTTCCATTAGTGAATTTATACCCTGCCATGGCCACTCAGCTAGAAGCCTTTGCAGGATGCAGCAATATTCTTTCAAGCGCTTTTGGCATCTACATGTTCATATTTCTTGCATTGCCCATTACAGAAAAGTTATATTCATGGTTATCACCGGTTTTATGCAAAAGTCATGCCATTGAGTTTAATGACGGCACCATCCAGGATGAAGACGATGCGGTTAACCCATTTGGATTGAAAATGGACAACATTCGTAAAATTGTGGCAGTGTTTTTAGTATTTTCAGTAATTGTCGCTATCGGAAATGTTTTTAGCGTTCATGCCCCATTTGCTGATTCATTAATTGGAATGCTTATTATTGTGGCCATTACATTCATAGGCCTGTGCATTGGAGAGGTCATTCCATTCCATATACCGTCAATCATCATAATATGTTTAATTGGAATGTTTTTTGCAATTCCTGGAGTTCCAACCGCTGATTTTGTGACTCATTACGCTTCTCAAGTTGATTTAACTACAATCTGTGCAGCATTTTTAGCTTATGTCGGTATAGCATTGGGTAAAGACTGGAAAAAGTTCAAAAAGATTGGTTGGAGAGGAATTCTTATTACTTTAATTGTGATTACTGGAACCTACCTTGGTTCTGCAATAATCGCACATCTAATCTTGCTATTATCAGGATCAATCTAATTGATTCATTCTACTTTTAATATTAAAAAAAAATGAATTTTATGAGTTTTGAGGGATTTCGCCGAACCAGTCGGTTTTCTTGCCAACATAATACATTGCGACAAATAGAATTATTTGAAGAAGCAAACTTATTGTAACACTAGACAATTGCGGAGATGAAGTTGAAGTTACAAGCCCTAACATAATGAATAGACCGACACTGAAATTATTCGCTGTATGCAAGGCGCAGCCCACTTCCAAACCATTTGTTTTCCAAGTGAAAAATCCCCACATAAGACCATTAACCAGGATTTCAAAGAATCCCAAACTGTTGTATCCATGGACAAATGCAAATATTATGGCCTGAATAACTATCGCCAAAACAGGTATCTTAAACCATGACCCTAATGTCTGCATAAGAAGTCCGCGAAACATGAATTCCTCTGCAATGGACTGAAGCGGTACAGTAATGAAAATTACAATCAGGAACAGTATTGAAAATTGATACGTGCCTTTTGCTCCATTTACGGTAATTTCTATGAATTGAAAGATAATGAATAGTATTAGTGGAATTATGCCTTAAAATAGAGTTTGAAATTCCATCCTCCCCGTGAAGAGGAATAAGATGAAAATGGCCTATCTTTAACGATTTTTGATGCAACATATAATGCCGGAACAAACATGAAAATAATCAAATCCGTTATGATTATTGGCAATGCGGAGTTTAATCCGGCACCACTAAGTGATCTTATTGCATCCAAGCCAAACACTGAAGCGATGCCTAACATTACAACTCCTTCAATAATGACCATCATTATGGTGACCATTATAAAAACAATGATTGGCTTGTACCATGCATAGTTTTCAAAAGTTCTTGGAAATGTAACATAATCAGGAATTTTATCATTTGACATACTATCACTTACTATTTATTTTTCTCAACCGAACAGATTAAATTTTCTATCCTCAAAAATATTTTTAGAATGACCAACGATGCTAAAAACACCGGTGCAAACCCTAAAAAATCACTGTTAATACATTAAAAATCATATTGTCTGCATACCCTACAAAATACAATATACTTTTAGCTCCACACAGAGGTCCTATTCAACATCAAAACCCTTTTTTATCATGCTGTTTTTAAGAATCTCCATTGCTTTTATCGTATCAGGCCCTGAAACCCTCTTAATCATGCGATTGTTTTCATTAAACCTTCCGATAAAATAATCCTGCTGTTCCTTACTTACCAAGTCCAGTCGAGTATAGTTTGTAAGGCATTCCAGAAGAGCGAATACACTCCGGTTTAAAGCCTTTGCACACTGATGATTTTTGACTATTTCAACAACATCACTGCTTATGATATAAGCTTCCCCATTTGATGTTACATGGTCTTTAATAGGATCCATCTTTCTAATGTCTGTAACATCACAAATGACATATGCTTCTGCATTTTTCAATATTGCAATGTCATCATCATCGGTAAACTCTTCAATATCCAGATTTCCTATTGTTGAATTTACAAAATTTATAGGGTCAAAAGTGATATTTACAACATATCTGCGTGTTTCCATAATGTTTTTCAGGGTTTAGGTGCCGACAAATAATCTGCATCCAAGTTTGTCTTTGCCTTTGCATACAATTCCTATTGGCGCTGCATTTTTTACACCATCCTTGCTCATGGTAGTGTAAATCCCTTCATATTTCTGTCCTTCTTCAATTCCGATATCGGTCAAATCAATACCCATTCTATCATCCTTATTAATTACATCTCCAATATAATGTCTATTCATTAATCTAATTAAAAATTATTGTCAAAACATTTATATCATCAATTATTTAAAAAACTCTTTTTATGAAAATAAGAATGAATAATGATTGATTAAACTATCTGATAATCAATACTATGTTATTATATGCGAAACAAATATTAAAGTTTAATAGATATTATAAAGACCATAAATCATTTAAAAGATTTTGCCCGTATACTAACTCTCTTGAATCATTGCTAGATTACCCTTAGCTCCTCGAGTAACCCTCGAAACGGGCAGCCTATCCAATATTAACTATTTTTTAATCACAGCTAGCAAAAAAGCCATCTCATAAAAAAATTAATTAAATATCAGTCAAAAAATGATATGACAATAATATTATGTAAAAAATTATATTTAAAAGTAATTATGAATATAATGAGCTTGCAG
>Ga0310695_10015489_pt1 | contig 10150 bp, 12 predicted proteins | sample RumenRJG_04DNA_FD_203882 | JGI IMG/M metagenome (GOLD analysis project Ga0310695, IMG submission 203882) | Bovine rumen microbial communities from Lethbridge, Alberta, Canada - RJG_04 (v2) (version 2) | ecosystem: Host-associated > Mammals > Digestive system > Stomach > Rumen | place: Canada... | reverse complement strand
CGCCGGTGCGGTTGCCCCAGCAGCGCCACCCGCCCTCGAAGTTGAGAGCCGTCACGATGCCCTGGCCGTTGAGATAGTTGGCCGTCTCGCCGGACAGCCAGACCTCAGCGCCGTTTGCAAGCACGGCCGCCGTCATCTCGAGGATTTTGTTGGACGGCGAGACGTAGGGGATATTGCCGTTGTCGGCGTCGGTGGCCGCCATGCGCGGGGCAACGTGGGACGAGAGGTGCATAACCACGCCGTCCAGCTCCACCATGGGCCAGCAGACGATCTGCCTGGGATGGACATAGTTGTTGCTGTTCTTCCAGGCATTGACCTCGGAATACTGGTCCGCGCCGGCGGCCGTCGCGGGCACGTCGCAGGCGCAGATGCAGGAAAAGAGTCCGTTGACGCCGATGGTCTTTGCAGACATGACGGCGGCCACGCCGGGCTCTCCGGAGAAGCCGGGGGCGATGATGGTGCCGGGGAGGAGGCCAAACCTGGGGTACATCTCCTCGATGAGCTCGAGGCCGGTCTTTGCGCCGTCCACGCCCACGCCGCCAATGACGTCGTCGCCGTCAACGGCGCTGGGATCCGTCTTGTAGGCGGCGAAGCCCAGCTCGGTGCCCAGGGGCATGAGCGGATCGCCGGAAGCGGCGTCGTGCAGGACGTTGACCACGAGATGCGCATCGTCGTCGAAGGCGAGCTCGTAGTGCGTGCCCGCTTCATAGGTGGTCACGGTCGTGACCGGATCCTCGCCCTCTTCCGCCGGTTCGGAGGTCGTGGTGAGGGTGATCGTCACCGTGGACGGGATGACGCCAGACTCGGGCACCACGATGGAGCCGGCGGAGGCCGGGATGTTGAGCACGGTCGTCTCGGCGGCGGTGCGGTGCTCGGCGGGATCCAGCACGTTGACGCAGACGATCGGGGCGATGCCGTACAGGGCAAAGGCCGCGTAGGCCGCCTCGCAGAGCGAGTAGGCGAACTTCTTTTTGCCGGAAGCGGCATCAGCTTCCGGCGGGACCCAGCCGAAGGCCTTAACGAAATCGGCATAGGTGTGGCAGAGCACAGGCCTGTTGACGTTTTCGGGATCGGCCATGCCCACAGGGGCAGTGCCAACCACGAAGGGGATGCCCGCGTCAACGGTGCGCGGGGGCAGGATGGACGTGGCGATTTCGCTCGCGTAGACGCCATGCTTGTAGGCCATGACTAAACCTCCTGGGTGGTGGTAGAGCTGAGCCCGGCCAGCACGGCGGCGCACCTCGCGTTGAGCAGGGTGCCCTTGCGCGCGATTTCAGCGCGGGCAGACATGTATCTGGAAACCGGGACTATCAGGTCCCGGACGGCGGGGCACTGCGCAATGGCGGCCTGCACTGTGGCGGGCAGGGCGCCTCGGTAGGTGCTCCCGTGGTGCAGGCCCCAGCGGTAGAGCGAGGGGCCCGCGTAAATTTTGATTTCGCTAGCCATTGGCATCGTCCTCAATGTCGATTGCATCCTGGGAGACAGTGGCGGACGCAGATGCCTGCATGCCCCAGTCGAGGTCGTCGTGGAACGGCAGGATCGGGGAATGGTATGTCCATTCAGTGTGCACCACCGCAACCCAGACGGGGTAGGGCTGGTCGTCGGGCATCTCCCACGTGACGGGCAGGCTGAGAGCGTACTTGTCGGCCAGCCGGCGCTCTCTCAGCGTGCCGAGGGCGTTGAGCAGGCGGCGCTGGACATTAAGCACGTATTCGCACCCGCCGGAGACGTCCTGGGCGTAGACGCCGAGGACAATGTCCACGCTCATGGCCGTGCCGTCCATGCCGGCGGTGCCGTCAACGGGGCGCACGAGGCAGAATGGATAGTCCTCGTCCTCCTTGCCTTTTTTTTCCGGCAGCCAGCCGATGAAAATATGGAAAGGGTGGTCGCCGGCCTTGCGGGGGGAGGGCAGGCGGTACTCGTAGAGCACTTCCTCCTCGAGCCATTTGGCTATCGCCTTGAGGCAGCCGTTTTCAGTCATGGCCTACATCCCTATCCTGCTGAGCTGGTGGTTGACGCGCTTGGCAAAAGTTTCCTGCAGATACTCGCCAATCGTTTCGTAGTTTTCGTGCTTCTGGATAGCCTGGATGGGCGATGCGCCCATAAGGTCCTCCGTGGAAATCTTGCCTCTGCCGGCGCCCACGCGGTAGGCAAGCAAGATGTTGCCCTGCGGGCTGCGCCACCAGAAGACGCGCTCGCCGCCCTTGCCCCGGCGCTCCTTCATCGCGCCGCCGCGCACGATACGCACGCGGACGGTCTTGCCCTTGAGGCGGGGCATCTTGCCGGAGCTGGGGCGCGTAGGCACTGACTGAAACCAGCGGAGCGGGACGCCGGGGCGACCCTTGAAGCGTACCTCGCCAAAGAGCTTATCGGGGCCGATAGTCTTTGAGGCGAGGATGCCGTCGATGCGGGCCTTGCCGTACTTGCTGAAGGCATAGCGCTTTTTGGCGATGCTCAGCCCTTTCCTCTGGGTGCGCTGAACGGCCTCGCGGACGCCCATGGAGACAGCCTGGCGGGCCTGCTTCGGCATGGCGTCGCCAAGCCTTCTGCGCAGCGCCTCGAGGGCGTCGGCGCCAGTGACAGTGACGTCGGCCATCAGAGATACCCCCTCCTGCCCAGCAGCAGCTTGGTCATGCAGCCCAGCCCGTCGTGCCGGCTCTCCACCTGGCAGAGCTCGCCGTCAAAGGTGACTGTGCCACCCTGCACGACGTCGCTGTCGAGCATGTCGGTGCGGACGTAGAGCACGATCGAGCGCTCAGGGAGCTCGGGCTGCAGGGCAGGGAGCTCCTGGCGCATGGACCCGTACTCGTACTGCGCGCCGTCGTGGCGCACCGCCGTCATGCGGATCCCGTTGAGCTCGATTTCCTCCCCGAACTCGTCGAGGTTGAGGAAGGCGTGCTCGGTGTCCCAGGAAAGCGCTTCTTTGAAAGTCATTTGCCGCAGTCTCCCTGAGTCAGCGTCTCCACCCTGACAATCCGGCTCTCGTGCTCATCTAACTTGTCGAAGATGCGGCCATGGGCGTTGCGGTTGTCCGCGTCGTCGGCAAACTGCCCGATGCACTCGGCTTTGCGGCGGTCAAGCTTGCGGATCTCGGCCAGGATGGTCGTGGCGAAGCTCTTGGCTACCCAGATGAGGATGCCTAGCAGGCCGGAGATGAGCCCCAGCAGGATGTTGCCGATTTCCGCTTCCGTGATGCCCATCACCTGCCTCCCTGCTGCTTGTAGCGCTCCTTGACGGCCGAGCCGATGCTGGAGCCGAGGTAGTAGTTGACCACAGCGCCGAAGGCGGACGCCAGGGAGCCGAGCAGCAGGATGCCGGACTCGCCAAGCTCCTGCTTCCCGCCTGTCAGCACCAGATAGAGCATGCCGAAGAACCCCACGGTCACCATGACGGCAACGATGGACGTGCTCCAGCCGGTGGGCGAGCCGGATTTCACCAGCTCGACCTCCCGAGCCCGGGCGTCCTGCACGTTGGCCAGCTCGGCATTGAGCTGAGCCGTCTGCCAGTCGAGCAGGCGGGCCTGCTGCTGGGCCTCGAGCTCCCTGAGCTTGAGCAGGGCCTCCGGCGACGCCTTGAGGGCGGCCTCCACGGCCTCCGGCTCGGGTGCGGTTCCGAGCGCGGAGGCCGCGAGGGCCCCTGCGGAAGCGACAACGGCGCCGACAGGGCCGCCGAGGACGGCGCCCAGAACGGGCGCGGCCCTGGCAACCGTCTTGCCGACGTCAGACCATGTCAGCGCCATCGGTCAGCCTCCTACGCCTCGGTGCCGGTCACCTCGACCAGCGCCTCGGGGAACATGCAGAGAGAGATGGGGTTGCACTGCACCTCGAGCTCATACCCCTTGCCGAACTTCTTCGGTTCCATCCTGGAGTAGAACGCCTGGCCGTCGGTGTTGACGGTCTCGACGTAGTCGGCGGGAGCATAGAAGGTGCGGAAGATGCCGTTGCCGGTCGGGAAGACATGGGCCTTGTCGGTGGCGACCAAAGCGTTGCCGCCGACAGTCTTGTGGTAGCGGCACCAGCGGATCCCGCCGAAATCGAACACGCCGGACAGGAAATCCTCGTGGTTGAACTGGGCGGCATGGTTGGCATACCACTGGTCGTAGGCCGCGCGGGTTTCGGCGCCCGTGGTGAGCCACCGCCAGAAGTTGGCGCCGCAGATGGCCATGAGGGGGCCGTATGCGTTGCCGCCCATGGCGGTGTCCACCATGTCCACGATGTCCATGACGTTGCGGAGCAGCGTGTTTTTGGCACCGGCGCTGGCCGGGAAGGTGACGGACTTGGTCTTTTTCGACTTGCCGAAGGCGGCGAAGCTGTCGAACAGGATGGTGCTGCCGTCGGCGTCGAGCACCTGTCCCTTGACTGCGCCGACGCGGTGATATTCGAGGGTTGCCTCGATGTCGCGGCGCAAAGCTGCCTGCTTGCGCGCGAGGCGGTTGGCGATTGTCTCAGGCTCGGTGCTGTTGAACGCGCGGACGTCCTGGACGTCCTCTGGATGCACCGTGTCGTAGCGGGAAAGGTGCGCGGAGGGGATGGTCACGACCTTGCGGGGACCGCCCTGGGAAGGCTGGCCGCCGACGCTGCCGCGCGGGGAGTCGGGCACCAGCTTGATGCCGACTTCGTCAAGGTCGATGGTGATGGAGGTCGTGCGCACGCCCTCTTCCGTGAAGTAGGGCTTGAGCAGGGACGGAACCCAGGGCAGGCGCATGACGGCCGCAGAGAGCTCGCTGCAGGTGAAAAGATCGGGGGTAAACACGTTGGCCATGGCTCAGTCTCCTTATGCGCTTTCGAGCGCCTCGACGGCGCCGATGACGGTGTCGGCCAGCTCGGCGGAACGGCCGGCGCTGAAGGAGCCGACAAGAGCCTCGAGATCTTCGATGGCCTTGAGGGCGGCGGTAGTGCGGGCAGGCGTGGCGGCAGTCCAGGCGCCAACGGCAGTCTGGAGTGCGCCGATGGCCTGGGCCATCGTGTTTTCGGCAGACCAGGTGCCCAGCACGGCGGTGATGGACTCGACAGAGGCCGGATCCGGAGCAGGCGTGTCGCTGTCGGGCGCAACCCAGTCCTTGACCACCACGCCCTGAGTCTGCAGAGCGACCTTGGCGGCAGAGGTGATCGTCTTGTGGGAGCCGTCAACCACGGCAGAGCGCACCACGCAGACAACGGACGCGCCGGAGCCGGCGTCGGCGATAGCCATGCCGTAGAGGCCGGCCGTGGAGTCGTAGACGATGCCGCCGGCCTTGACGGCGGCGGACGTGGTTAGCTCCTGGCGGCAGTAGATGGGGGCGAGCTCCCACAGGAGGAACTCGGAAAGGGGGGCGTCCATGATGGCGGACACGCCGGGATACTTGGCAGTCGGATCAGGCATGGCTTATTCACCTTCCTTGGCCAGACGATCCATCGCTTCCGCGAGGTACTGGCCGGGAGTTTTGGCAGTGGCGGAGGCGTCGGGAGCGACGCCCTGGGGGGATGCGGCCTGGATGCCGGCGAGGATTTCCGCACGGCTTTCAGCGTCGGCCTCGGCCTTGGCCTGCTTCTGCACGGCTTCCTGGGCAGGCTCCTCGGCCTTGGCCGGGAAGGCCACTTCGGCGAGAGTCTTGATCTTCTCCGGCTCGAGGCCGGCGCAGGCCTTGAAGAATGCTTCGGCACGGGCGCGGTCTTCCGCGCTCAGCATGGAGCCCACGCAGGCCAGAACGTCAGCGGGAGCCATGGCGGAGGATCTGCCCTCGGCCAGGAGCTCCTGCACCAGCTCGGGATGCTGGGCGGCGAGAGTCTGTCTGTCCACGACAGATGCCTCCTGCAAGAGTTTGACGGCCTCATCCCTGCCGCTGACAACGGCGGTGGCGAGGCCAAGGGTGACGGCTTCGCCGCCGAGGAACACGCGCCCCTCGGCCCATGCGGAAGCCTGGTCAATGTCGAGCCCCATAGCCTGAGCCACGGAGCCCTTGAACACGGCGCAGATGCTGTCGCACTGCGCCTGGAAATATGCGCGCTCCTGCTCGGAGAGGGCGCTGTAGGGGTTGCCGGCTGCCTTGAGCTCGCCGGAGGCGATGACCGTGACGGCCAGGCCGGCCTCCTCGAGGGCCTTGCTGGCGTCCACATGCGTCATCACCACGCCGATGGAGCCGAGCTCCGCCGTTTCGGTTGCGTAGACCCTGCCCGTCGCGGAGCCGAGCCAGTAGGCGGCAGACGCCATGAGGGAGCCCGTGTAGGCGGCGACGGGCTTGGAGCAGGCGGCAATGGCATCGGCAACCTCCTGGCATCCGGCGACGGTGCCGCCGGGGCTGTCGATGTCGAGCAGGATCGCGGAGACGGCGGGATCAGCCTCTGCCTGCCGGAGCGCCTCGAGCACGGTGTCGTACCCCAGGCCAAACCACCCCTGCCTGGGCGTCATGGCGCCGGACACCTCGATGACGGCAACCCCGCCCTGGACGCCGTAGCCGGGCTCCATGTTGATGCCGTCGAGATTGTAGACCTTCGCATCCTTCCGGGTGAGCTGGATGTTGCGCAAGACGTCCTGCGCCAGGTGCGGGGCGAGGAGCCAGAGGTAGAAGCTATTCGGCATTGGCATCGTCCTTTTCGGGGTCCTCCGCCCCGGCGGGTGCGGACGCCGGAGCAGAGGGCGCGGGGGCCTCAGTGGAGGAAAGATCTTTCATGGCGGCCTGCTCTTCGCGGAGGATGGGCAGCAAGTCGTCGAAGTCGCGGCCGTTCTGGGCCAGGATTTCGTGGCGGGAGGCGAGGCAGTTGTCGATGGCCATGACGTCGGCCTCGATCTCCTTTGTGGGATCCATGTAGCCCCTGGCAGGGCCAACCCACTCGCAGGAGCACCAGAGCTCGCGCGCCTCGTAGAAGCCGGGCGCGCCGGCAGGGAGCTCGAGCATCCCGCGCAGCCAGGCTTCCTCCATGAGCATCTCCCAGACTGGCTGGCAGTAGCGCTCGGCAAGGAAGCGCCTGAACCACTTGAAGGTGCGCCAGGCTTCGTTCATGGCCGCGCGGCTGCTGGAGTAGTTTGTCTGGCTGAAATCCTTGCTCACTGCGATGGCCGGCAGGCCAACGGAGGCCGCCAGGGCGTTCTGGAGCAGATTCACGAAGTTGAGGAAGTTGGTTGACGGACGCTCGTTTTTGAGCACCTGCGGCTCCTCGCCTTCGTTGCCGTACATGATCTGCGGGCCAAGCAGATCCTGGTAGAAATTCGGCTCGCCAGTGTTCGGATTGGCATCGCCCGGAGCGTAGACGCCGGCAGGCATGGCCTGCACGGGGTTGCGCTTGATGAACACGGGAAACATCGCCGCGACGTTCTGGGCGGTGAGCTCGAAGGCGATGGCGTCGTCGAGCTGGCGGAAAAGCTGGCAGCTGTTGGCGAAAATGCTGATGCCCCGGTACTGCTCATCCTCGAGCACTGGGAAAAGATGGAGCATGCCGGGGCGGTGGCCTACGCGCGCCGGCACGGTGCTGAAAGAGATCGCGCTTTCGGCGTCCTGCAGGCGGGATCCGCCCACTTCTTCCGGCGCGGCGATGTAGTATTCAAGCGGGCGCCCGTGGGCGTTGACGCGGATGCCGTCCACGACGGCGGGATCGGCCTCCATGCCGGCGGGAGTGCGGAGGCGGGAGGGCGCCACGGCCTGGATGGCCAGGCCAAACTGGGCGCCGTCCGCTTTCCGCTGGGCCTCGTCCCGCATGACCGGGATGTGGACCATTTCGCCCTGCGCCAGCATGGTGCGCAGGCCAAGAGCCTGCAGCTCGCCGAAGGAGAGCACCCCGCGCAGGTCAGCCGTGCGGGCCCAGCCGTACCACAGCCACTCCATCCTGCGCCCCAGCTCCTGCGCCTGCTCCGGAGAGAGGCCGAGGCGCGCGCCGGGGATGGAGGCAACGGGCGTCAGCCCCGTGCCTACCACGTTCTGCGCGAAGGTGCTGAGGATGGAGGCCGCCTGCCAGTCGTTGGCGGCGAGGTCGGCGATGCGCCTCTGAGCGCGGATGCGCTCGGTGACGGCCTGGGCCTCGGTGCCTATCTGGGGGCCGCGCCAGCCGGCGGAAGGCCCGCGCAGAGCGCCGGCGTCGCGGGATGCGGACGCCGGACGGCGAGCCATGTTAACGGGGCGGCTTGTTTTGAACGACTTCACAGGGCTACCTCCTCACCAGCGGACGCACGAGCATGGTGCCCCGGCCGTCAAAGCTTGCCTCTATGCCGGCAAGCCATTCGAGATGCTTCCGGATTTCCGCGAGGTCGTAGCGGGTGAGCTGGCGGCCGTCGATTGTGTAGGTCTTGCCGGTCGCGCAGGCTTTGAGGGCGTCTTTCCAGCGCCCTATCTCGGCTGTAATTTCTTCGCGGGTGTAGATAGGCATGCGTCCATACTAGTCAATTCTCTGACGCATGGAAGGCAAAGTGAGACTTGTGAGACGTCAATTTGCCTTTGTCCGCATTTTTCTTTCAAGGCAGGCGAGAATTTCGCTCTTGAGATAGAAGCGGCACCGCTCAATGCCATAGGAGTTGAACTCCTTTCGGCGTGCCATGCGGAAAAATGTCGCCCGCGACACGTTGAGCAGCTTTGCCGCCTGCTGCCAATTGAGCCTGTCGGCCAGATCGTAGAGCCCCATGCTATTCGTACCTCCCGCCAAAACGTCGTGCCTGCGCCATTGCCGGCCTCGGCGCGGCCTTCCTCTGGGGCGCGGCCTCCGGCTTCGGCGGCTCCTTCCGCGAGTTGCGCACGCCCTTGACGTAGGCCAGGGCGGACGCCATGACCTCGCAGTCCCAGTAGTGGTTGGCGCGCCCCTTGGGGTTGATCCAGCACTGCCTGGCGTCGTCCCATACCTCGGCGCTCATCTCCGCAAAGTACTGCCGGAGCTCGCCCTCGCTGTCGCGGTGCAGATGGAATGCGCCGGCGTCCTCCGGCGCAATGGCCAGCTTGGCCGCCAGCCCGCTCTTGAAAAACGTGGTGTCGCACCGGAACAGGGTGAGCCCGCCGGGGATGCGGATTTTGTCGCCCTTCGTCGAGGGGAAGTACTCCAAAGGCGTCATGGAGTAGGGCGCCGACATGCTCTGCCGGCCCTGCCAGGGGAAGACTCTGCCCCGGTGCCGGAGCGCCCACGAGTAGACCTCGGCCGTGCGGCTGCCCATGGCGTCGATCATGACGCCGGCCACGTGGTAGACCTTCCCGTCGGCGTCCCTGTACTCGGCCTCCAGCAGCGTCTGCTCGAGGGCGCGGAAGCTGTCGAGCGCTCCGCACTGCACCAGCCAGCTCTCCTCGGCCTGGCCGAAGCCGTAGGCGCGGATGACATAGCGGAAATACCCCTTCTGGGTGTCCACGCCGGCAAGCAGGCACGAGACGCGCCCTCCGCCCGGCACAGTCCCGCGCGGCCGGTCGTCGCACAGCCTGGCCAGCTCCTCGGGATCCCGCTCCTCGTGCAGCTCGGTCCACGGCAAGCCCAAATAGTTGTTGCGCCAGTCCTTCCAGAGCTGCAGGTCGCTCGACGCCTCGACTTCAGCTTTCCGCTGGCAGAGCTCGCTGAGACTCACAAAAGGAGAGATGAGCGCCGGCACGTGGAAGGCAATGGCCGCCGGCCGGCTCTGCCGGATGAACGCCTCCATGTCCTCGCCCGTGCCGGGCACTATCCACGTGCCCTGCCGCACAGCCTCGTCGCGGTCGGCGTCCGTCCACTGCGCATGACAGTGCGGACACTCGTAACGCCCAAGCCTTTGCGAGTAGACGTCCAGAGGCCTGGCATCCGCCGGCCAGCGGAGGCCCTTTTCATCCATGACGTGCCTGCGCCCGCATGCCGGACACCTGACGGCAAAGCCGAAGCGCACCTGCGCGCCGGCGTAGGCCCGGGCGATGGGCCCCTCCTCGGTCGTCGGCGTGGAAATCTTCCAGATGCGCGCCCGCGCACCCCACGTGGTGCAGCGCTTTTCCGCCAGGCTCTCTGAGCTCGCCTCCCTGCTGGCGTCCTGGTACTTGTCGAGCTCGTCGAGCACCAGATAGCGGATGGGCTTGTTGCCGAGGCGGGAGGGGGAGCCGGACCAGGCCATGTAGATCGCCGTGTGCGCCAGGGCGATGCGCAGGGAGCTCGTGTCGTCGGGATCCGGACTCATCAGCTCCCGCAGGCGCGGGCTGTCCTGCAGCATGGGCAGGATGCGGTCGCGCGCGTTCTCCCTGGCCGTC
>Ga0310695_10015488_pt1 | contig 10151 bp, 7 predicted proteins | sample RumenRJG_04DNA_FD_203882 | JGI IMG/M metagenome (GOLD analysis project Ga0310695, IMG submission 203882) | Bovine rumen microbial communities from Lethbridge, Alberta, Canada - RJG_04 (v2) (version 2) | ecosystem: Host-associated > Mammals > Digestive system > Stomach > Rumen | place: Canada... | reverse complement strand
ATCTCCATGATGCCTTCAAAGATGATGTTCCTCCTGTTTTTTAGATTGTGATAACAATCGATGTTTTTGCTCACTTCAGTATGTGATGTCTCTGAAGAGACAAAGATGCGATGCGGATATTTTTATCTGGGTGCTTGCACACAAGGAAAAATATTCACCTCGTATCTTGTAAGGACTGAAAGTCCGACACATACTTAAGTGAGGGTATTTAAGGTTTTTGTCCTTTTGGGAGGGATGGGGTGGAGATGAAGGGAGGGATGAAGGGAGGGTTGACGGGAGGGATGAAAAACGAAGAATCCCTTTGTTTAAAGGGCTCAGCACCATCCGATGGGAGGGATGAGGCACTTTTCGTTTATAGTCAACAAAAATCAGAACACGAAATAAAACTGTTCGATGTTCATCAATAAGAATCGCTTATTTTCAAACACGCTTTACTTTCAAAATGTTCCCTTACTGGGAGCTCAGTGTTCCCCTTTTGGGAACCGACAGAAGATAGCTCTACGTTTTGTAGTGTTTTTGTTGTTTTGAAAAGACGTTTTAAACTGTTCAAAAAATTATTTGTTATTTTTTTCGACAATTTGTGCGTCAAATCGAATATTTGTATTATCTTTGCATTTGACTCAGTTAGCTCTGCCGCTCGGCACGCACTGAAGCATGCCAGAGCAAATATGGGCGTGGGGTCAAAAAACATAGTGGAAAAGGACGTTTACGAACGTTATCTTCGATGTGCTAATCTCGCAAATTAGAACTCTCTTCGAAGGAACGCAACCGGAACGTCCACGTTGGGTGTATTGTATTCTTTTACAATATATCATGGCGTGGGCTAACTCGAGTTGCTTATCCTAAGAGAGGGGCAATGCGAGAGCCTGCACATGGGATAAGCGCGAAGTAGTGACTCCCACGTCTTTCATTTTAAACCTAAAACAAATAGCCGAAACTTGGGAGATTGATAGGCGGGGCTGACATAAGATGTTGGCATAACTGTTATCGTATGAAAAAGAAGATTATTGTTCCATCAGCGCTGGGAATATTGATTCTTATCTTCATCGTGTCCCGAATAATGGGCGGGGGAAAAATAGTGTTGGATTGGGAGAGCTCTTATAGTTCTCCAACACTTCCAGACACAATATGCCTAAACGTATATGTGGAAAATTCTGGTAGTATGAATGGCTATATGTGTAACGGATCAAATCTGAAGGATGCCGTATATGACTATGTTAGTGATTTGAAGAAGAACACTACGACATGTGATCTTTTCTATATCAATTCTCAAATTATTCCATGTGAGGAATCGTTAGATAATTATATAAAGAATTTGACGCCATCATCTTTTGCCAAAGCAGGTGGGAATCTAAAAGACACAGATTTGCGTAGTATTTTCAAATTAATCATGGACAAGCACGAGGCAAATACTGTAAGCGTATTTGTTTCTGACTGCATATTAGATATACCACAAAGTGCAACAGACTTCTTTGGAAATTGCCAAGTCTCAGTAAAGAACACATTCAATGAGGCAATAGAAAAATACCCTGATTTAGGTGTGGAAATAATAAAATTACAGTCAAAATTTGATGGATGGTGGTTTTGTGGAAAGAATAAGCAAATGCTTAATGGTGTCAAGCGTCCTTACTATATTTGGCTTATTGGAGATAAGAACATTCTAGCAATGCTCAACAAAAAGGTGCCTGTTACCAGAATCATTGGAGGCATTGATGATTATTGTGCTTATTCTACTTCACAACCAATATCGTTTGATATAGATAACAAGCGTTTTGCTGTTAATCATTCGGATAAAATCAATGTTGAGGTTTTGGCAGACTTAAGACCCTCGTTACAAGAGGAGAGCCTGTTAGAAAACATATATCAGTATTCTACAGAGAATCCTTTGCAGACAAAAGTGTTGTCTGTAAGATCAATTTCAAAAACAGAAAGTAGGTATAGTCATGTTATCAACTTAGAACTATCCTCGCCGCAAACATTAAAAATAGCAAGTATTACTCTTAGTTACCCAGAAATGGCTCAGTGGGTAAAACTTTCTAATGACAGTACAGGGATTTACGATAATAGTATTGATAAAACGACAGGCATTCAATATTTGATTCAAGGCGTTGCAGATGCCTATAGAAACCATTATAATTTTGGAACAATAGCGTTTAATCTAAAAAATAAATAGTACAATGGGTGAATTTTTTGGCAGTATCTATTGTTGGCTGGAAGACTTCTTTGGTTTGCCGCTAGCTGACTACCTTTGGGGAACGAGTTCTCCTGAACAAATGAGTAACATGTTTATAGGAATTGGATTATCTATGTTGTCCATTTCCCTAATTGTATGTGTTTGTTATTATTACATCGTTGATCATCCACGACTAGGCAATTGGTGGGGATGGCTTATCTTTACTGTTATTAATGCCTCAATCAACTTTGTTATTGGATGGCAATGGGTTTTGAAGGATTATTACAATGGACTTATGATAAAAATAGATCCTGCAACTGGAAAGACTGTTGACCTTCCAATTTACCAGTCTGATATAATTGCTTTTGGCGTTACGAATATGATAAATTCTGTAATTGCATTTTTAGTATTCTCCTATATAATAAAGTGGTGGAGCAGAAATGTTCCCCATGCACCGTTTTAATTATAAAATAGAATTGTTATGGCAAAGTTATATATCTTTGGAATAGGAGGAACGGGAGCGCGTGTGCTTCGTTCTTTCACAATGATGCTCGCTGCTGGCGTGAAAGTTGGCGTTGATGAAATAGTTCCAATAATAATTGATCCTGATGCTTCCAACGCTGATCTTACAAGAACAGTCGCATTAATGAATAATTATAGAGCTGTAAGGAATGAACTTTCTTTTTCCCAAGGTGACGAAACATCGTTTTTCAGAACAGAATTGACTCAGCTTCTGGTTAATTACACCCTTCGAATACAAGACACAGACGATAAAACCTTTCAACATTTTATCGATCTTCCTTCAATGGATAAAGCGAATCAAGCCATGATGCGTATGCTCTTTTCAGAAAAGAATCTAGCATCATCAATGGAAGTAGGTTTTAAAGGTAATCCAAATATAGGAAGTGTAGTACTGAACCAAATCGTTAATAGTAACGATTTTGAAGACTTTGCCAGCAATTTTGATTCTGGCGACAGAATTTTTATTATTAGTTCAATCTTTGGTGGGACTGGAGCTAGTGGTTTCCCTTTGTTACTAAAAACACTGAGGACGGGAAACTCTTTTTCCAATAACGATATTATCAACAACTCTGAAATTGGAGCAATAACAATCCTGCCATATTTCAAACTTAAGTCTGATGATGATAGCGAGATAGACTCATCAACGTTTATCTCGAAAACTAAGTCGGCATTAGCCTATTATGAAAACAACATAAGCAGGAATAGTTCTATTAATGCATTGTACTATTTAGGTGACAATATGTCTGGAACCTACGAGAACCATGAAGGAGGTTCTGCACAGCAAAACGATGCTCACCTTATAGAGTTCTTGGCTGCAACAGCGATTGTGGATTTTAGCAACAAAACTCACGCAAACACTTCGAACAAGGAATTAGGGTTACAAGAACTTACAGGCAGCGTAACATTTGACTCTTTCTATGATGAGCAAAAGAGACAATTATTTGCTCCACTTACAGAATACATGCTGATGACAAACTGCTTGAATTACAATTATGATTATTATTCATCTAAGTCATTCGCTGCAAACAACGAGAATTTCAATGGCCTGTATGGTTCTTCTTTTATGTCAAATTTACGTTCGATGACCAGTTCCTATTTGGAATGGCTTAGAGAGATGGAAGGCAACAAGCGTTCTCTCGACCTTTTCAACTTAGACAGACAAGATAAACCTTTTGATGTGGTTACAGGTATCTCCCCGAAAAGAATTTTCAGCATAAAATCCGATTATGACTTAGTAACAGATCGTCTAAATAGTGCTATAAAGAAATGTAAAAGCAAGGAAGACTGTAACAGATTCTTGGAGATGTTTTATCTTGGTACATCAAAACTTATTTCCGAAAAATTTAACGTATAATAGCTATGTCAAAAGTATTCAGACTTTATAAAGAGGGAACCACAACATATCAAGGATGGAATGAAAGTCCTGCATTCCCTTACAATTCAAATGCAAGAGATACAATTGAAGATCCTGATGGGGCCAGTGCGAAGAATGAGATCACCTCAATTCCATCCCCATTTGCAAGAATTGATTTGGTTAAGACTGCATTCAAGGAGGTATGCCGTAGAGCACAAAAGAATATTGCAGAGTTAGACGGTAGTACTATTTTTCATAAAATGGTATCAGATACTCTGGATATAGGTGAAATATTTTTCAATATTGATAAGTTTAAAGGCAAAATAGAAATAATAACATGGAACCCAATTGCAGCTACCTCGTCTTTGATGGAAGATGGCAACACTGGTCATTACTATGTTGGTGATGTATTACAGAAATATTTCGAGTCGGATGCAAAAACGTATAATTTTGGTCAGTTGAGAAATATTTACTTACTCAACTATGTTAATGGACCAGATGAGCTCAACATAATTGGTGCCACATCTCCTGCTACACTATTCTTTAGCGGAGCTAACCAATTGGATTATGTCAATGATGTGTACTTCGCTAATAATGACAAACCATTCGATGTAGAGTACCAACCACTTTACAAACGAGACTTCGATTATATCAAAGCATGGTGGGTGTTACGTAAAACCATCAATGGCTTCTCTAATCTTTTTCCAGAGATAGAGGACTATCTTAACCTTACTTACAGGGCTATCAGTGATCCTGCAATTAAGAATAAATTGACGAGTCTTACTTCAGCATCATTTAATGATTTCTCTCCTATTGACGTACATTCATATCAGCAAACCAATCAAGTTGAAGTATTGGGTACTGCTCTTTTGAAAAAGAAAACTGGTGTGCAAGGTGATAATCAGTTTACCATCAGACCAGGACGCGAATTGGATGGAACGAAACCATTAGTGTTACCAGTCGAATCAGGTAACAAATATGCAGCACTGCAATATGTGAATGGTGCTTGGGGAGCAGACAACAAAGCTCCGTATAAGGAATCTATTAGCAATGTACCTCAGAGAGTGCTTCCATACGATGGGTCAACCTATCCATATCTTACCATTAGTGATTTCATGGAAGATACTATTGTAAAAGTACCCCACAAATTAAACACAAAATATTATTTTGATGGCAACGTAGGTGAGCAAGAGAGTGGCTTCTCTTTCTTAATTCCCATCAAACCTTTGTATTTCAAGTATTTCTCAATAGAGACATTAACTTCCAATATGCCAGACGGCAAGCCTGCCTTCGAAATGGAATTGGTTGCAGGCGGATCTATTCATGTAACAATCCGCATCCCAATCATGGGTAATACTAATACTCAGTATATTGAGTATAAGCGCATGTACTACTCAAAAAGGCAGTCTGATATTTCTTCGACAAGTAATTCTGGTGGAATGGCAGAATTCGACTTTACTGGACTCGTTATGCCCAGTATGAGATTCCAAAACGACGAAGATGCATTATACACTGTATCTTGTATTAGTACATTCTTAAACAAATTTAAGTTTGATTTCTATGAGAATGGTGAAATCTTGCATGATATTCCTATGGATTGTCGTAATAAAGAGCAAGGACAGTTTGATTATAAAGCAGAGACATATTCGATAATTGGTAGAAATTTCGATTTTATAAGGATCACTAATAATAATGGTATATCCAACCTTTTAATACCCGTGTTCTTAACTCACCAAAATCTAGACGAATATGAGTTTTCAATAGATCTTGGAACATCCAATACCCATATAGAGTATAAGAAAGATGGTTCTGCGTCGTCAGTTCCGTTATCATATAATGATAGCGAATCACTCTTTAGTACGTTCTTCGTGACATCATACAGAGAGATACAGGGTACTTTGGTACCAATGGATTTGATACGTGAAAATGATTTAATTGCTGCAGACTTTATTCCATTTTGTGTAGGGACTGATAGCGATTTCATGTTTCCAACAAGAACAGTGCTGTCTTATGCAAAAACTACCGACTGGACAGAGCGATTAAGACCATTTGGGTTACTCAATTTCAATCTTACCTACAACAAGAGGGTTTCATTACCATATAATGCTAAGCCAATGGTAAATATAAAATGGAGTAACAAAACCCATGCACAAACAGCAATGCAAGCTTATATTAACAATATTATGTTGTTAATCAGAAATAAAGTAATTGCCAATAATGGTAAGATAACAAAAACCAAAATAACTTGGTTCTATCCGAATAGCATGTCACCTCGTCGTTTATCTCAGTTGCGAGAGTCTTGGAATAGCGCATATTCAAGAATGTTTGATACTAACGGCGCAACTCGAAATATATCGGAGTCTGTAGCCCCCATCCAATACTATTTCAGGAGGTATGCAACAGCGACTAATCTTATCAACGTGGATATCGGAGGTGGTACAACAGATATTGCATTCTCGTCAAATGGTAAGGTTAACTATATTACGTCGTTTAAGTTCGCTGCAAACTCGTTGTTTGAAGATTCTTTTTCCGACATCAATCCCAATAATGGAATCGTAGACTGGTTCAAAGGCGATATATTAGCTCTTCTGCAGTCTCAGAGTTTGAATGACCTTGTACATATTTACAATAGCAATATAGGACAACCCTCAAATATGGCGTCATTCCTATTCTCACTAAAAGATAACTCTGCAACCAAAGCGATAGAACAGAATAACATCGACTTCAATAAAATATTGCAAAATGATTCTAAGTTTAAGATTGTCTTCATAATATTCTATGTTGCCATTATCTATCATATTGCTCAAATTGTGAAAACGAAAGGAATCAAAGTTCCTCGCCATATTGCTTTTAGTGGTAATGGAAGTAAAATAATAAGCATAATTTCGACAGACGCAAAAATCCTTTCAAAGTTTACTAAAGTGATTTTTGAAGAGGTGTTAGGCTCGAAATATGAAGGAGATTTAGACATACTGGGCTTGGAGCACAACTCGAACCCCAAAGAATCAACCTGTAAGGGCGGTTTAATACCTTCTGAGGAAGGTGATAATGATATCGAAAAAATTGTGTTAAAAGATTCTGCTGGTGACATTGTGACTTCATCTGATGTTTACAAATCCATTAATGCAGAACAAAGAAAACAGATTATTTCGTCGATAAATGACTTTTTCAATCTAGCTCTGTCTGTTTTGCCATCAAGAATAAATTTTGATGATTATTTTGGTGTAGAAAGGAATTCTATTCGAATAGCTCAAGAAGAATGTCAGAAAGACCTAGAAACATATTTGGACAAAGGCATTGAGTTGTCAACTGCGGAATCTGGTAGTGAAGATAACAAGATAGAAGATGCTTTGTCATTCTATCCGATAAAGGGTATTCTTCAGGCGTTGTCTGAGAGGATTAATGAGTATTACAATCAAAATGCGAATTGAAATGAATAAGAAGTTATTATTATATATACTCTTTCTTATCCCCATGTTATGTGTTTCCTGTGATTGGTCTGATGAATCTGACAGGGAAAGTAAGATTGATGTTACAAAAATAGACAGTCTGTCTAATGCCTTAAAGCAGCGTCTTAGTGAACAAGACTCCCTTTATAGCGAATTAGTCACAAAAATAGACTCGCTTACAAATGGATTAAATGAATCAAGAGGTAATATCCAGAAATTGCAGTCAGAAATTGCGGAATTTAAATCGCCAGGATTTTTTTTGGCGGGATTGGCTCTGTTTTCATTGTTGGTATCAATAGTAGCAATTGTGTTGTCATTTATAAGGACTAATAAGAAAGTTGACAAATGGGAAGCTAAAGACATGACACGGGAGATGGTGAAAGAACAAGTAAATGCATTGGAATTCCGATTGAATAGAGCAGAAGGTGATATAAGGGATATTGGTAAAGGTTTATCCTCTTCTAAAGATGCTTCTGTAAATAGGACTATTGACAAACGGCTTCAAGAAATAGAATTACGAATTAGTAAAATTGAAAAGTGTAACGATACTGTTACATCGGCTTCTCCCATACATGGAAATGACTTCCAAGAATCTAATACCCAGAAAGAACAAGAGTTTATGAGAATGGGATATGCAAAAGTTAATAGCACCAAATACTTTGTTGAAATATTTAACTCTCAGCATGAGGATTGTGTCTATAAAATAAGCTTTAACAATCAGGAAGAAGGGGAGTTTGATATTATCTCATTAGGAAAAATTAAAACAATCAACGATCTTAAGGATGTCTTAGAACTCGCGCCTGGTAGTTGTTTGCTTAATGAAGCATCTACTCATAAAGTTGTAGAAAAAGGACGATGCAAAAAAATAGACGATAGAACTTGGGAAGTAACAAAGAGATTAGTAATTAAAGTATTTAAATAACAATGTCGTTTTTGGTTCCAATAATTGTATTTATTATTGTATGCTTTCAAGTGTACTTCTTTGTCATGAATGTTTATCGAATGAAGGAATACAGTGAAATATTTGAGAATGAATATTCATGGGAGATAGAACATAGCTCAGATACTGGATTCGTTTCTGGTATAAGTGGTGAGGGTAACGATGTTTTCTCGTCAATTAAAGAATCCATCAGCAAATATCTAGGAAGCAATTCTGGTTCTGTAATTGATTTTCACCTCTTAAAAGATGCTGTTGATAGACATTGTGATGCTGTTGAGAATGACATAAATACTTTAACGCCAGTTCCTCTATATTGTGGGTTGGCAGGCACAATGGCAGGAGTAATTATCGGGCTTAGTTCACTATTGGCAACAGGAAGTATAACTTCACTTTTATCTTCTGGCGCAGGAGACTTTGGTACCGCTGCAGTTGGCGTTAACGATCTTCTTGAGGGTGTAGCATGGGCAATGTTGGCAAGTATATGTGGTATTTTTTTTACGACTGTTAGTTCGGTACTATTTAAAAGGCATAAACTTCAAGGTGAATCTGGAAAGAATACATTTCTTGCGTGGTTACAAGCAAAACTTCTTCCTGAATTACCGTCTGATACATCAGACGCCTTGAGTAAACTTGTAAAGAACTTAAACAGGTTTAATAATACATTTGCTGATAATACATCAAGATTAGGAGATGCTCTCAAAAACGTTAATGAGTCATATCGAATTCAAGCCGATATTATTCAGTCAGTACATGATATGGATGTCATGAAAATGGCTAAAGCAAATGTAAATGTGTTGAAGGAATTAAAAGATTGTACAGACAAGCTTGAAACCTTCAATCAATACCTTAATGATATTCATGGCTATACAGATGCTATACATAAATTCACAATACTATTTGAGGCAGAGTCAGATAGGTTGCATGTGCTTGAAGAGATTCAGCAGTTCTTTATGCGCCATAAAGGAGAAATTGCAAAGGATTCCGCTGACGCAGATATCGCGTTGAGAGAAGCTTTACGATCAATGAAGGAATCAACTAATTCCAATGTAAATGAACTAAATACAATCCTTGTTCAGCAGGCAGAGGAGTTTAAACAAATTCTGAAAGATGAGAGAGATTCGTTCGAACAAATCAATCATGAATTGCAGACACAATTTGCTAATCAGCTTAGGGAAATGCCTATGCTTGAGCAACGACTTGCAGATGTGACAAAGATACCACAGAAGATGGATGAAATGATAACTCGTCTTGAAAAGTCTAATAGCCAACTGTACTCTAATTTCTTGTTGTCTACAAGAGAAACGATTATTCAGTATGCAAAGGCGAGTAAAGAAAATGAGTCAACTGATTTAGTCGTATCAGAAACAAAACAGCATAAAACAAGTAGGATTGTCATAGTTTGTGCTATTTTGATAGCAGTTGCATGCATTGCAAATACTGTACACAACATTTGGTTTATTGACAACAATATACAATTGCCTTTGGTTGAACAACACAATTATATAGACACAACAGAAGTGGATTCTAGCGCGATTGACACAGCAGAAGTTTATACTGTTGCAAGTCACCAATGAAGAACGATAATTATGGCACAGAAAAAAGAATCTTTTTTTTGGACAAGCTATTCTGACTTAATGACGAGTCTCTTTTTTATTATGCTGACTCTCTTCATTCTTGTTATCGTCCTTCTTCATAAAAGAATGGAAACGACAG
>Ga0310695_10015487_pt1 | contig 10152 bp, 7 predicted proteins | sample RumenRJG_04DNA_FD_203882 | JGI IMG/M metagenome (GOLD analysis project Ga0310695, IMG submission 203882) | Bovine rumen microbial communities from Lethbridge, Alberta, Canada - RJG_04 (v2) (version 2) | ecosystem: Host-associated > Mammals > Digestive system > Stomach > Rumen | place: Canada... | reverse complement strand
AGGATGCTTACGAAGTAAGGACGGGAAATATCAAGGAAGCACTCAAGGAAGGCCTGCATACCTTGCGCATTAAGGTTACCGGTGGCAATTGCAACGTCGACAAGATTAAGTTCAACTGCACTGAGCCTGTTTCAGGTATTGATGAGTTTACTGCTGACGACATTGTCACAGGTGGTGCATCTTACAACCTGTCAGGTCAGAAAGTAGGTACAGGATATAAGGGTATTGTCATCCGCAATGGTAAGAAGATTGTATTGAAGTAATCTCACTTCTAGCTTCTCACCTCTCACCTCTAAAATAATAGGGGATTTCCTAACGAAAAATCGGGAAATCCCCTATTATTGTTTCAGGAAAGTTCGTAAATTTGCACCGTGAACAATTAGCATTGAGGATATGAAGAAGACGATTTTTGCATTTTCCATGTTAGCCCTCCTGCTTACCAGCTGTGCTACATATACGGGTCAGGGTGCCTATGTCGGTGCCCAGTTTGGTACCATCCTTGGTTCAGCTGTCGGTGGTATATCGGGTGGCTGGCGAGGCAGTGACATCGGTACCGTAGTAGGTATGGCCGGTGGTGCAGCTATTGGTGCAGTCATTGGTGCTGCTGCCGATCAGCGCGAAGCTGAACGCTACGACGAGTACCGTCGTGAGCGTACTGCCCGTCGCAGTAGCAGATATGGCACAGAGACTTCTCCTGCCGCCAATGACTCCGGTTTTGACAGCACTAACAGTGGCGACGACCGCGTGGACTTCGGTATTGCCGGACCGACAGCTGAACAGTCGGGCACACGGACTGCGACAACCGCTGCTCCTGCCCAGAAGACCGTTTCTTTAGACTCGCTGACTCGTCGCTCAGCACAGCGGACAAAGCGAAAGTAGCATTTTTCTTGCAAATTATTTGCTCGGTAAGATATTTTTGCCTACCTTTGCGTATCGAATAAATCATTTAACTTTAACACAAAAGCAATGGAACAACAAAAGGTCGACATGTTCATGATGATGAACAACAAGTATCTTCCCGAGTCACAGATTCTTTTCATCCGCGAGCGTCTGCTTGCTGCCGATGACAGTAAGGAAGGACTCCTTCATGCCATTCAGTTCAAGGACCCCATCATCACCCTTGTTCTCAGTCTCCTGACAGGACAGTTAGGTATTGACCGTTTCTTTATTGGCGATACTGGTTTGGGCATCGGCAAACTTATCACCTGTGGTGGCTTGGGCATCTGGACCATCATCGACTGGTTCCTCATCATGAATGCCACCCGCGAGAAGAACTTCGAGCGCCTTTTGACTATTCTCTGATGCGACTTAGCAGAGGACGACTATACCCCCTACTTCTATTATTGACTGCCTGCGGCTATCTCTGGCTGTCTGTCAGTAGTGATAGCAGTAGGGTTTTTGGTTGGAATGGATGTCTGATACGCTATCTCTTCCACATCCCGTGTCCCTCGTGTGGCTCCACCCGTGCTGTGCAGGCTGCCTTTCATGGTGAGTGGCTGTCGGCGCTGTATTACAATCCGTTGGGTTTGCTGTTGGTAGCCTTGATGGTGGTCGTCCCCGTTTGGATTGTCATCGACCTCCTCACTGGTTCGTCGTCCTTCCTTCGTGCCTACCGTCTGATGGAACAGAAACTGCAACGCTGGCCATACGCCTTGACAGGCATCTTGGCCATACTGATTAATTGGATCTGGAATTTTCAGAAATATATGTAAATCCATATACGATGGAGGAATTAGATGCTCCTATATCGCAAATCGCTTAGCGGTTTGCGTTTTTTATTCATTCTATTTTTTCTTATTTCTCACACCTAAGGGTATGAGTGTGGCGTTGCAATCTCTAGGAAATAACAGCAAAATGCATGTTTTTTTATGTTAAATATAAGAAAAACGGCATTTTTTGTATTTTTTTTGAAAAAAACTTTGCAGTTTCGTAGATTTTATTTACCTTTGCCCACGAAATGCCTGCCCATGTGAGGGTGGGTACGTTAAACTAACATCGATGGAACGAGACCTCAGGCCAGTTGTGCGGCCAGTCTCGAAAGGACGTTTTCTTAACGTTACTGTCTGTTCTACCAAACTTCGCAACTTTGGATCTATATGCAGCGGTGATGCAACAAGAGACGTCTACGTGGGTTGATTTTATATCTCTCCTGCGGCTATCATTCCCCTTTATATATATAATAAGGTGTACACCCTTCAAGGGTGCACGCTCTTAGTGTATATATGCGAAGGAAGGAGTCCGTGGATTCATAAATCCGTGGTTCCGTAATTCGTCATTCAGGGATGACTAGGCCGTAGTGTATGTGTATATATTATCTGCTGGCGTGGGCAGGCTTTCGTTGCTTATCCTCATATAGGGGCAATGCGAAGGCCTGGTAGTTGGGATAAGCGCGGAGAGATACATACTCCCACGTCTTTTTTGTTTCCATAATTTGTGTAGATTGCGGAGTGCTGATTAATCAGACATCAGACATCAGCCTTCAGACATCTAATGTGAATGTGATGACCAGCTGGGGAGGGTTGGCCAGGCACCTTTGTGTGTCCCTCTCACTGCTGAAAGATTTAAAATCAATTTATAAATTTTATTATTATTCACATTATTAACAATCAAAACATTCAAATTATGAGAAAACATTTTCTTATTTTGATGCTGTTGACACTCTTGCCGCTGGCGACATGGGCTAACAAGCCGACTGCTGCCAACACTCCTGCGGTAAAAGCTGCACAAGAGTGGACAAATCAGCCTTTAGGTTTGGTTGAGACAGCAGTTAAACTGCCTGATGGTTACGACACATCGGTAGGCCGTGTTTATTACATTGCCTTGTTGTCGTCTCAAGCTGCGCCAATCAAGAGTAATCCTGGTTGGAGCACGGACTTGCCCACTAGGACGGACATTAACAAGTACAAAGTGTATTATTACATCACAAACGATGGTACTGCCTCGTACGATGAAGATGGTGATGTAACCCTCATTGAAACAGCTGAGATTACCAAGGCTACCATTAAGGTAGCGAACATCACAAGTCCTGTTGCTGCCGTGCCTGACGCGAACCGTAAGTACAATGGCGGTGAAGCAGTCAATTTGGTTACTGCTCCTGAGTTTACAGGTATTATTAGTGATGAAATTATCACTGAGTATTCTGTTGATGGTGGTGCTTGGTCTGAGACTATTCCAACAGCTACCGTATGTGGTAGTGATGTTACGATTAAGTGGAGAACTAAGGAAACTACGCACTATGAGTCTTATACCGCTGGTGCAGACGTTACCACTTCTCTGAAAAAGGCAGATCTAACGACGGGTGATATTACTCTTCCCACCGTTATTTCGCCCTTGAAATATACAGGTCAAAAACAGCAAATATTTAGCTCTCCGGGTGTTAGTACTCTTGGTACGGTATACTTTAATGTAAACGATCAAGGTTTTGGATTTGTTGTCACTGACGATAAAGCTAAAGCTAATCTTACTCCTGGTACTTATCAAATTCCTTATTATGTAGTAGCAAGTGATCCGACTAATTACAATAATCTGGGAGATGCATTTAATCCTGCTGGAAATATCCAGGTAACTATCGCTAACGGTCAGGCTACTGCTACTGAGCCTACTTTGGTTTCTGGCTGGACCTATGATGGTTCAGAGCATTCTCTGTTGGCTACTGCCGGAAGTGCTACTAACGGTACTTTGGTTTACTATCTTGGTGAGAGTGAGACTCCGCTTACCCAGGCTGACGTAAAGGCTCTTAATGCAGGTACTTACACTGTTTCATATTCAGTAACGGGTGATACGTACTTTGATGGTATTGCAAAGCAAACACTTGGTACTACTGTTACTATCGCTCAGAAGCCTCTGACTGTTTCTGCACAGAAGGTAGAAGTTAACTGGACTGGCGATCCAATTAACTACAATGAGCAGCAAATGGTTCTTGCTAAGACTTCTGAGTGGGCTGCTGCTGATAACGATGAAGCTGCAAGAAAAGCTCTTCTGGCTCAGATGCTGACTGTAACAATTCCTGATAATGCTACCGATGCAGGTGACTACGAGTTCTCTGTTGCTGAAACTTCCGGACAGAAGACTAACTACAAACCTGAGATTCTGGTTTCCTCTAATAAGCTGATTATCAAGCAGGTTGCTTCTACAATGACCACCGCTCCTGTAGCTGCTACTGGTCTTGTATATGACGGCAATGCCAAGACTCTTGTTGATGCTTCTGGCGCTGTATTTAACGGTGGCAAATTGGTATATAGTCTGACTGAGACTGGCGACTATGTTGAGAATACTGAAGATCTCGATGTAAAGAACGCCGGTACTCATTCTGTATGGTGCAAGGTTCAAGGTGACAAGAACCACCTCGATACTACTCCAGAAGAGATTGCTGGCATTCAGATTAGCGCTTCTTCTGCTCAGACCTTCGGTGAGTGGACTGATGGTGGCTTCACTTTTGGTGAGACTGCTGTTCTTCCTACCGTTGCTGCTACTTACGAGGATGCTGAAATTTCTTATCAGTATAAGAAGGGTGCCGATGGCACTTATGGTGCTGCTCCTGCTAAGTGGACTGCTGGTACATGGTATGCAAAGGCTACTGCTGCTGCAACAGCCAACTATGCCGAAGCTGTTAATGCAGTAGAAAAGGAATTCGTTGTTTCTGCTGCTGCTCAGACCTTCGGTGAGTGGACTGATGGTGGCTTCACTTTTGGTGAGACTGCTGTTCTTCCTACCGTTGCTGCTACTTACGAGGATGCTGCTATTAGCTATACCTTCAAGAAGGAAGGTGAAGCTGACTTCGCTGAGGCTCCTGCTAAGTTCACTGCCGGTACATGGTATGTAAAGGCTGCTGCTGCTGCAACAGCTAACTATGCTGCTGCTGAGACCGATGGTACTCAGACCTTCGTTGTTTCTGCTGCTGCTCAGACCTTCGGTGATTGGGCAAATACCCAGGGCTTTGTTTACGGTTCTGAGGCTGTTCTTCCTACCGTTGCTGCTACTTACGAGGAGGCTGCTATTAGCTATACCTTCAAGAAGGAAGGTGATGCTGAGTTTGCTGAGGCTCCTGCTGAGTGGACTGCCGGTACATGGTATGTAAAGGCTGCTGCTGCTGCAACAGCTAACTATGCTGCTGCTGAGACCGATGGTACTCAGACCTTCGTTGTTTCTGCTGCTGCTCAGACCTTCGGTGATTGGACAAAGACCCAGGGCTTTGTTTATGGTGAGACTGCTGTTCTTCCTACCGTTGCTGCTACTTACGAGGATGCTGCTATTAGCTATACCTTCAAGAAGGAAGGTGAGGCTGAGTTCGCTGAGGCTCCTGCTGAGTGGACTGCTGGTACATGGTTCGTAAAGGCCGCTGCTGCTGCAACAGCTAACTATGCTGCTGCTGAGACCGATGGTACTCAGACCTTCGTTGTTTCTCAGAAGCCAGTTACTCCTGTTGCTCCTGCTGCAATTGCTCTGACCTACAACGGTCTTGCTCAGGAACTGGTTACCGCCGGTAGCGCTGAGGGTGCAACTATCCAGTACGCTCTTGGTGAGGGCGAGTTCGGTGACGCTATTCCTACTGCTAAGGATGCCGGTACCTATACTGTTAAGTATAAGTTCACTGTTGATGATAACTACAGCTTCACTCCAACTGAGGGCGAGGTAAATGTTAAGATCAACAAGGCTCACTTGGCTTACTCTCTGGGTAACCAGACTGCAACCTACACTGGTGAGGCTATTGCTCCTGTTCTGGGTCAGGCTTATGATCTTGCTGACGGTGACCTGATGGTCGGCGACGACGAGGCATTCACCCTGTCATTCCCCGCAACTGAGGCTAAGAACTTCACTGATGTTGCTACCTATAACTTCTCTAAGCTCAACGTTACTTGGAACGAGGGCTTCAAGGAGAACTACACTATCCAGTTCTACAACAATGGTTCTTTGACTATTGAGAAGGCTGCTATCACAGATGCTGACTTCAATGATCCTAAGGCTGTTGGCGGTGCTATCACTTACGATGGTAATGCACAGACTCTGTTCAATGCCGGTAGCTGGAAGGACGATAAGAACTTCGGTATCTTCATGTACAGTGAGGACAATGAGAACTGGTCAACTGAGATTGCCGACAAGACTGACGCCGGTACTTACAACCTGTACTGGAAGATCGTTGCTGACGACAACCACCTTGATTTCAACTCTGCCGATCATCTGACTAAGACAATTGTTGCGAAGACTTGGAACGCTCAGGTTCCTGCATTCTTCGATGACGACCTTGTAAAGGTTTATGCTAAGGGTCATAACTATCTGAGCGACCTTGAGGGTGCTCTGGATCTGTTCGACGGCACTACTGCTCTGACCGCTGATGACTACGAGCTGGTTATCACCAACACTCAGATTGATCCTGAGACTGAGGAGCCAGTTGTAGCTACTGAGGCTATCAACGCTGACACCTACACCTTCACCTACACTGGTAAGGGTAACTACGCCGGTAACGAGACCGCTTGGACGCTGACTATCGACAAGGCTGAGCTGGTTGACAACTTCGCACTGTCTGCTACTGAGGCTGAGTACAGCTCTGAGGATCAGCTGCCTACTCTGACCGCTGCTGCTGGTCTGGAGAAGGACGTTGACTTCACAGTTGATGCTCCTGCTAAGGCTATCAATGTCGGTGAGTATAACTTCACCATCACTCCAGGTAAGAACTACTATCTGACTGGTAAGGCTGAGAACTACACCAAGACCTTCAAGATTACTCCTGCTACTGTTCTGATTAGCGCTGGTAATTGCGAAAAGGTTTACAATGGTGAAGCTGGTCTGGCTGGTGCTACTAAGCCTGAGCTGCTGTTCGCTGGTATCAAGAAGAACGACAAGGCTGAGGAAGTTATCACTAAGAAGGATGCTGAAGCTTACGGTGTAACTGTTGCTGAGGCTTCTAAGAATTTTGGTACATACGCTCTGAATATTGATCTTGATGCATTCGCAGTTGCTAACAACAACTACGTACTCGCTGCAAACAGTGTACAGGGTACTCTGACCATCAGCAAGAAGGATCTTGCTATTGCATTCAATGATCATGACGCTGAGGGCAACTACCTCATCCAGAAGAACTACGGTGAGGCTGACAACTTCGCAGAAGTTGCTGATCTCGTAACTCTTGAGGGTGCTGTAGATGCTGATGCTGCTGATATCATCGATGGTATCAAAGTTACACGTTCTAACGCTACTGAAAACAGTGTTGGTAAGTACGAGGATGTTCTTGAGATTGCTACCGAGGGTGACGTCTTCGCTAACTACAATGTTGACGCTACCGCTAAGGGTGACTTCGAGATTGTCGCTGGTACTCTGACCATCGCTCTGAAGACCGCTCTGACTAAGGTTTACGACGGTGATGCTCCTGCTAATACTCTGGAGATTACTGCTGCTGACCTGGCTGTAACCGGTATGGACGAAGGTGACAAGATCGAAGATATCTTCACAACTCTGCCTACTGTTACTGTTCAGAATGGTGCTAAGGATGCTGCAACTTATGTTGTTAAGCTCTCTGGTGGTGTTGCTCCTAACTACAACCTGGAGGAGGCTACCTATCTGGATGGCCAGTACATCATCACTCCGAAGGAGCTGACAGCTACTGTTGGTACTCAGATTGTTTCTGTTGAGGCTACTGAGCTGCCCAATGCTAATGGCTTCTCTATCGAGGGTGCTGTTGAGGGTGACGACCTGAAAGCTAAACTGAAAATCAATGCTTCTACTGAGGCTGCTGGTACGTTTGATGACGGTATCCTGCTGACTATCAACAACGCTAACTACACGCTGAAGAACAACACCGGTAAGCTGATTGTTGTTGACGCTGCTGCGGATGGTCTGGTATTCGATACCAATACCGTTGATATCGTTGAGACTCTGCAGGCTAGCAACGGCGCTAAATGTGACATCACCATCAAGGGACGTTCAACTAACAACAACGGCATCGAGGCTAAGAAGTGGATTGGAATGGTTCTGCCGTTCGACGTAACTGTTGAGGAACTCGTCGAGGTATTCGGCTACTCTATCATCAACACTTACGATGCTGAGAACTCTTCTGCTGCACACATGAAGTTCCAGGTTGAGCAAGACGGTATTCCTGCAAATACTCCGTTCATCATCAAGCCTAAGAAGAACATCTCTGCTGCTGAGGGCTTCACCTTCAAGAATGTAACTATCGATGCTCCTGCAACAGCTTCTGTATCTGTTAAGGTTGGTGGCAACAGCTTCGTTGGTCAGTATGAGGCTTACACGATTGAGAAGAAGGAGACTCCTAACTCAACTTATCTGCGTGACGGTGGTTGGAAGCGTGCTAAGAACAGCGACCGCGTGATTGTTCCATTCGACTGCTACATCACATGGCCTGAGGGTGTTTCTGCTCCAAGCATCAGCATCGAAGACGAGGGTGGTGTAACCAAGATTGCTACCATCACAACCGATGGTCGTATCATCGAGGCTGAGGGCTGGTATACTGTTAACGGTATGAAGCTCGACGCTGCTCCTACTGAGAAGGGTGTTTACATCAAGGACGGCAAGAAGGTCGTTATTAAGTAATTGGTCCGAATAGACGGTTCGCTCACACTCCGTGCTGAGCGTGGGCGAACCTTTCCGATTTATTGAATGATAATTAGAAAAGTTAAGAAATGGAATTGAAAGAGTACAAGACTCCGGAAATGGACGTAGTTGACTTGAAGATCCAGGGCATTCTCTGTGCCAGCGGCGATCCCAACGTCACCGATCCAGATGATTTTGAGTATGACTAAGTGATAAGGTGGGCACTGGCCTGTATATGCACGGTGCCCACCTTTTTAGAATCCCCACAATTTATAGAAAGGAAATATATGGATAAGGTATTTCAGGAGTTGAAGGCCGTGATGGGTAGATTTTCGGGATCCGCCAGGGAGGTGATTTTGGACCGTATGCGTGACAATCTCTACATCCGAAACGGCAACAAGCATATCTATACTGGAAGTTATACGCAAAAAGGCCGTTTGTTCAACATCAATACCAAAGACAATTGGGGACGGTTCTCTTGATCCACTCGATAAATAAGCTTTACCAGCACTTGTTTTAGGCGTAAAACGATAGATGTAAGATGTATGATGTAAGATGTAAGAGGTATGATGTAAGATGTAAGATGTAAGATGTAAGAAGTATAACGCAAGAGTCAGACGGTGACAGAACGAGGTTCGATTCCTCGCTTCGCGACAAATATAAATGCGATTACTCGCTCAATGCGTTCTCTGACCAAGGTCAGAGTGTGGCGATGCGATCTTTGAAATAATGAAATAAAAAAGGTAATGGTCTATTCTTCTGACGATTGGGGTTCGCTATCGTCTTGGATAAATCCGATTCTGCGCCTTGGCTTTTGTCTTGGCTCTTTTGACTGCAGTTCAGCCAGTGCTGTGCTGATGGCATCGAGCTGCTGGCGAGTGCTTTCGTTGATGTCATTCTGGTCATGGAGAATGTCTTCGATATCCAGCTTTAAGTCTTCAAAGTCCTTGCGTAGCTGAGCGACATCGGCAGCAGTATTGGGCAATGAAAGAGATGTCGCTATTTTGCGGAATTCGGTAAATGCACGCATGATGCCGATATTAACTTGAATAGCCAATGGTGAACGGAGTACACTGCTGAGCATGGCCACGCCATTCTCAGTGAAGGCGTAAGGTGTTTTTCTTAATCCCATCTTTGCGAAATTGGATGTCGCAATTTGCGATATCCAATAGTCATCTGCTTGATTATCAGTCGTATTGGATGTCGCAATTTGCGATCTTAAGATTTCAAGTTCGCCTTTTGTCAACTGAAACATGAAGTCTTCAGGAAAACGTTCAATGTTACGTTTTACCTGTTCATTCAGTCTTCTTGTCTCTACTCCATACATGGCAGCTAAGTCGAAATCCAGCATTACGCGCTGATCTCGAATCTCATAGATTTTGCTCTGGATAGTCTGTATCTCGTTCATCTTGTTTCCTGTATTTGGCTGCAAAGATACAAAATCTTTAATATAACAAGGCAGGAATTCTATAAAAATGATAAAGAAGTTATGAGAATAAAGAAAAGCGACCTAAAGACAGAAGTAAGCGATCTATGAAAAGATGAAATTTTGAAAAAGACCTCCCCACTTCCCCAAATCTCTCGGAAAGGCCGTGCAGAAAGGGGTTG
>Ga0310695_10015486_pt1 | contig 10153 bp, 6 predicted proteins | sample RumenRJG_04DNA_FD_203882 | JGI IMG/M metagenome (GOLD analysis project Ga0310695, IMG submission 203882) | Bovine rumen microbial communities from Lethbridge, Alberta, Canada - RJG_04 (v2) (version 2) | ecosystem: Host-associated > Mammals > Digestive system > Stomach > Rumen | place: Canada... | reverse complement strand
TGGATATTTTAATTCCCCTGTAAACGAGAAGTCCGAAAAGAAACAGTACGATTGCCGCTCCGAGAAATCCCAGTTCCTCACATACGACCGCAAATACAAAGTCATTCTGCACTTCGGGGATATACAAATATTTTTGTCTTGACATTCCAAGTCCAAGTCCCCAAAATCCTCCCGAGCCTATTGCATATATGGAATTTCTCGTTTGATACGTTGCCCAATATAAGTCGTCTGTCGGATTGAGTGCCATTCCCCAGCCGTCCATACGTTCCATAAAATAACCAAGCTTGCCTGTAAGTGCCGCAAGTACTATCAATGCAGCCGCAGGAATTCCTATAATTGCAAACCATTTCAGCTTTACACCGTTTATAAACATCATCAATGCCGTAAGCATAATAATAATAGCTATTCCCGAATAATGCGGTTCCAAAAGCATCAGAATGATTATCAGCACAGATACACAGCCCGGTATCAGTACACCATATTTGAATGTACCCATTTTTTTCGTATGTCTTGAACCCCAGTCGGCAAATACAAGTACCACTGCAAGCTTTGCAATTTCCGACGGCTGAAAAGAGCCGAGCGAGCCTATATATATCCAGCGTCTTACTCCGTTTGTCGGCACAAACAGCACCCATACAAGACAACCCAATGCGAATGCAAGTACTACATACGCAAATATATGGAAATGATGATAGTCAAAATATGACAGCACTATCATAAGCCCCATTCCCAGTGCCGCAAAAACAAGCTGTTTTTTCAGATAATAAAGGCTGTCACTTTCATAGGCAAAACCTGACGGATAACTTGCCGAAAACATCATAAGAATTCCTATGATAAGAAGTACAAGCACCAAAAATAAAAATGACATATCAAGTCCGAGCCTTACCGAAAACCATTTGAATTTTGCTTTCAGCCCTCTCGGACCGTCGGCAGAATTTTCCGACGGCTTTTGCGGTGTCTGCACAGGTTTTTTTACCGGTCTTTTAGACGGCACTCTCTTTGAAGAAGATGAAACCGTTCTCAATATCAAATAACTCCTTTCTTTTTATATATAATTGGTATATTTCATTGTTATCAGAAGTGCCAGCACTCCGCACAACAGCGTTACTGCACTGAACACTATCACTATCTTTACTTCCGACCAGCCGCATTTTTCAAAGTGATGATGTATCGGGCTCATTTTGAAAAGTCTTTTTCCATGCGTCAATTTAAAATAGCCTACCTGCAATATAACAGAAAACATTTCTATTATATAAATCAGTCCTATCAAAATAAGCATGATAGGCATATCAAGTGCAAATGCGATTGCACACATATAGCCTCCCAGATACAGCGAGCCTGTATCTCCCATGAATACTTTTGCGGGGTGGGCATTCCATATAAAAAATCCGACACAGCCCCCCACTATTGCAGCAGACATAATCGACACGCCTGTTTTCTCAAATAAAGCCGCTATCATCAGAAAGAACATTGCTCCGAAACCCGTTACGGAAGCATTTAAACCGTCTATTCCGTCGGTAAGATTGACAGCGTTTACAATTCCCACTATAAATATCGCTGCAAGGGGATAATACAGCAATCCCACTTCAACCATGCCCACAAACGGTATAAATGTCTTTGTATCTCCGCCGAAAAAATATATCGTTGCAAGATATGCTATTGCCGCAAGAAACTGCAATACTAATTTTTGTACGGCAGTAAGTCCCAGATTTCTTTTCTTGACCGCTTTGATATAGTCATCTATAAATCCTATTGCACCGAATGCAAGAGCCATAAATATTCCTGCATACACCTTCGCACAAAGCAAAGATGTTTCGGGTGCTCCGCCAAGTGCATTGTATAATACAACACAGCCTGCTCCCGATACGATGCTTGAAAGGATAAACATAAATCCGCCCATCATCGGAGTGCCCGATTTGCCTTTATGCAGGTCTATGCCTTCTTCACGCTCCGTCTGCTGAAAATGAAGCTTTTTAAGAAACGGTACAAGCCATATTCCAAACAGTGACGATATTCCGAAAGAAGTCACTGCCGCCACGATTGTCCATATACTTTTCATAAAAAATATCCGCCTTTCCTATTCCTCTTTTTCTTACATGATGGAATTATCCTGATTGAACGTCAGAGTTACCACAGTATATGTTTCAACACTTGTTCCCTTTTCTATATCCTGTTTCTTGACATACGCACCGCTGTCACTTGCGTTGCTTCCCTCTATGCATATATTCAAAGAAAACTCTGCCGCCAAATTATTTGCTTCCGTAAGAGAAAGATTTGAAAAATCGGGTACAACCACTTCTGCTCTCTTTTCATCTTTTTCCGTATAGAGAACCACTGTACCCTCTTTCGGTATCGTCGAATATGCCGACGGATTTTGTCCCGTAACAGTCTTTCCGTTTCCTATCACCTTTACATTCAAAGATGAATTCTTGATAAGCATTTCCGCATCTTCCACTTTCATGTCAATATATGCTCCCGTTACTGTATCAAGGTCTTTTATTTCAGCCTCTGTATATACTTTCTCTATTCCGATATACGGAAGTACTTCACTCATGATATTTCTGAAACAAGGTGCTGCTACGGTTGTACCGTAATAATTTATCTTCTTATCGGGAGAGTCAAAGTAACAAAGCAATGCAACCTGTGGGTCATCTGCCGGGGCTATCCCGCAGTATGACGCTATATAATCACTGCTCAAAGTACCGTCTTCATTAACGGTCTTTTCAGATGTACCTGTCTTTCCGCCTATTCTGTAACCTGCCACATACCCGTTTTTACCGCCTCCGGATATGGCATTTGTCTGAAGCATTTTGCAGACCTGTTTTGACACGCTTTCGGAAATAGCCTGATTTCTCACAAACGGGTCCGTGGATTTTACAACATTTCCGCTTGCGTCGGATATTTGCGACACAACAAAAGGTCGCATCAGCTTTCCGCCATTAGCTATCGCACCGCAAGCCGAAAGCATTTGTATAGGCGTAACTTTGAAGTTCTGACCGAATGAACCGACTGCCAAGTCTGTCAAATCCATGCCGTTCACTGCCTTTGACGAAGCCGAATTAAAAAATATATCCTCACTTTCACCCGGAAGGTCTATTCCTGTTTTCTCAGACATTCCGAAAGCTACATAATATTCGTAATACTTTTCTCTGCCGAGCATGAAGCCCATTTGCATGAATGCAGGGTTGCAGGAATTGCATAAAGCCTGTTCAAGCGTTTCCGTGCCGTGACCTCTGCTTTCCCAGCAGTCTATCATGGGAGAACCCTCAAACGGTGCATACGAGCCTGCACACTCAAACCTTGTATTTTCACTTATCATTCCCTCGGACAATACGGCTGATGCCATTACCATTTTAAATACAGAGCCGGGGATATAAGTATCACTCACACCCTTGTTTCTCCATTGTCTGCTTAACTCCGCACTCTCTGCCGCCGCTTGTTTATCTTCGGGCAATGCCTCTATTTTCTTTGCAGCCTTTGTATCCGCCACAACGAACGGTTCATTCGGGTCAAAAGAACCCTCACAGGCAAATCCCAATATACCTGCCGTTTTCACGTCCATCATGATGGCACATCCACGATTTCCAACATTGAACTCCTTGATAGTTTCCCTTACATACTTTTCCATGATACTCTGTATATTTTCATCTATTGTAAGAGTTAAATTATATCCGTCAATGGCATCAATTTTCTGCTCATACGGAAACGGCATTTCATTTCCTATTGCATTCCTTGCCACAACAAGTCTGCCGTTTTTTCCTTTGAGATAGTCATTATACTGATATTCCACACCTGCAAGTCCCTGATTGTCAGAGCCTACAAAGCCCAACACATCTGCCGCAAAGTTTCCGTTTGTATAATATCTTCTGTAATCCTCTATCGCCTTTACCGCAACGGGAACACCATGATTTTTATACAAATCGCTGACAAACTCCATTACCTTGTCTTTAACATCTGTCGATACCTTTCGCTTGACCACCTCATAAAAATTATTTTTCTTTGCCCTTTCATGCAGTTCATTCCTATCTACATCAAGCAGCTTTGAAAGACCGTCTGTAATTAAATTCCTGTCATCTTCCGTTTTGATATTGGCAGGTTCAAGCACGATATTCCACACTGTCAGACTTTGTGCAAGAAGATTTCCGTTTTTGTCATATATACTCCCTCTCCTTGCGGAAAGCGTCGTATCCGATAACTGCTGTTCAACCGCCCTTTTCTGAAGTTCTTCGGACATCACTGTCTGAAAGTAAAGAAGTCTTGCCGCCACCAATACAAGCCCTGTCATTATTGCTATCACTATCACAAGTGTACGTTTATTCAACTTGGCTGTCGTACCTCTTTTTGCCATATAAAGTCCCTTTCTCCCTTTCCCCAATAAAAATTTTCGGCTGAAAAACGGGTTGTACACAAAATTTCCCAACCAATCTGTTATAATTGTGTTACAACCCACTATTCAATAATTATTGCAGACACCATCTCAATATACCGACCTCACGGATTGTCAAACACATTTTTCATCCATTCAAGGAAAGTATTTGAGCCGTCGTTTCTGATGACCTCTCCGAAATCCCCGTCAGACAGTGAAACGAATTTTTTCTGGGCATTCTTCACCTGCGACATTCCGAGTTTGCTTTCCGCATAATCCTCTATCATGCTGGAAGTCAGCTTGCCGTCTATTCTCATCTGAAATTCGTCCTGCAAATTCACCTGATGTGAAAGCTCCGTTCTTGCGTCGGTGACCTCCTGATTAAGCTCGTTAAGCTTTACATTGTTGCCGACGATCCACACCCCGACTGCCGTGACCGCTGCCGTACACAATGATACTGCCGCTATCAATGCAGGATTTGTCTTTCTCCTCAAACTCTCTATATTCTTCTTGGCATTTATCTTGATAAGATTACTTTTCTTTTTTTTGTTTTCCTTATTGACCTTTCTTTGCGTTTCCTCAAACACTGACAGGTCATAAGCTGCTGCATTTAACTTATCCCTTGCCATATAAATACTCCCTTTCATATCCTGTCTGTAAAAAAAATCAGACGGACTTTATGTAAATTAACACATGATCATAATTTTTTGCAGCACCTGAGCTTTGCACTCCTGCTTCTCGGATTTTCCTCCTGTTCTTTTTCGTCAGCCTCCACAGGCTTTCTGAATATCAATTCCGCTTTGGGCTTGTTTCCGCACACGCATATTGGAAAATCTTTCGGACAGGTACAGCCTTCACACCATTTTGCCATTCTCTGTTTTACTATCCTGTCCTCAAGTGAATGAAACGTGATTACAGACAATCTGCCGTCTGTCCTCAACGATTCAAACGCCTCATCAAGTCCCTTTGACAGTCTGTCAAGTTCTCCGTTCACGGCTATTCTCAATGCCTGAAACGTTTTTCTCGCAGGGTGCTTGTCATGCCTTTTGGCAGGCGGGTATGCACTCTTTACGATTTCCGCAAGCTCCAGCGTCGTTTCTATTTTCTTTTTTTCCCTTTCACGCTCTATGGCACGGGCTATGTTTTTTGCAAACTTTTCTTCCCCATAAGCCGACAATATATGCACAAGTTCATTGAACTGCAAATTATTTACAAGCTCTGCGGCAGTCACTCCGCTTTGACTCATTCTCATATCAAGAGGTGCGTCATTGTGATAGGAAAATCCTCTTTCAGCCGTGTCAAGCTGATGTGACGACACTCCTATATCCAAAAGTACTCCGTCAAGCTTGTCTATTCCCAATTCGGATATAATACTTTTTATCTCCGAAAAATTCGACTGCACGATTGAAACATTTTCACTGCTTCCGAATTTTTCGTGAAGAATTTCGATGGCATCGGGGTCCTGATCGACACATATCAATCTTCCGTTCCCAAGCCTTTTCAATATCTCGGCTGAGTGACCTCCGCCGCCTGCTGTTCCATCAAGGTATATCCCATTCGGTTTTATATCAAGTGAACTGATTGTCTGTTCAAGTATCACAGGTCTATGCGAAAACTCCATACTCCACCGCCCGACATTTTTTTAATATTTTCGACTTATTTTTTCGTCAAATTTCGCATTGAATAAAAAACCACTTTTTATTCAAAAGCTATATACTAATTATAAAATATAAATCTGAAAATTGCAATACGTTTGACAACTTTTTTCTATAATTTATACACAATACATCTCCGTAATTTTTGCAACTTGACAAATTAAAATATTCCAAAAAATTTATAATCGTTTTCAACCATTAAATTGCACAATTTTTCGATAAATATTTTTCATATCCCAAGATGATAAAACGTCACTTTCACAAATGCATAAAATCAATTTTACTGCAAAATCTATATCTCAGAGGTGATTTTTTATGCAGTACATTTATGCTTTTATGATAGGCGGTCTGCTTTGCTCGATTGCTCAAATTTTAATCGACAAAACCAAATTAACTCCTGCACGCATACTTGTCATTTACGTTGTATCGGGTGTCATTCTGACCGCACTCGGACTTTATGAACCGCTCGTTAATTTTGCGGGAGCAGGGGCAACCGTTCCTTTAACGGGATTCGGCTACTCCCTTGCAAAAGGCATTGAAGAAAATGTTGCAAAAAACGGCTTGTTAGGTGCATTTACGGGAGGTCTTACCGCCTGTTCCGCAGGTATTGCCGCTGCTATTTTCTTCGGCTTTATCATGGCTCTTATCAAAAAACCGTCATCTAAATGAGGAATGAGGAGTGAGGAATGAGAAATATTTCCCATTCCTCATTTGTCATTTTTTACATACTTAAAACATACTATAAATCAGAAATTAGGAGTGAGGAATATTTTTCAATTTCTAATTGCTAATTTCTAATTGCTAATTGCTAATTGCATCGGGGTGATGTTATGGCTCTTACCGAAATTATCGTGAAATACAACGGTGATATTTTTTCTGTTGCCAATGCTTTCAACTCATTTGCCGAAATCCTTTCCCCCAATTACGCTATACTTTTTATAGACAGCAGTCAAATCAATCAGCTCTACTCTTTCCCCGAAATAGAGGATATTGAACTTCCCAAAAAACTCTATCTCGGTACAAGCTTCAATTTGACATCTTCATGTATCAGGACTGTTCAAAATCCTTACAGCTACGACCTTAACGGAAACGGTACAATTATCGGAATAGTCGATTCGGGCATTGATTACACTCACATGGATTTCAGAAATGCAGACGGCTCTACACGTATTCTTTATTTGTGGGACCAGACGGTTGACGGCTCTCCGCCTGCCGATTTCAACGAGGGTACGGAATACACGCAGTTTCAAATCAACTCCGCTTTACAATCCGAAAATCCGTTTTCAATCATTCCCTCCAACGACTTTAACGGTCACGGTACAGCCGTTGCAGGCATTGCCGCAGGAAACGGAAATTCCTCTGACGGTGAAAATATCGGTGTTGCATTTCGGGCGGATTTGATAATTGTAAAAGTCGGGCAGAAAAGCAATGACTTTTTTGCACAAACTACCGAAATCATGCGTGCCGTAAAATACATTGTTTCAAAGTCAAGAGAACTTCAAAAGCCTGTTGCCATTAACATGAGTTTCGGCATGAACAACGGCTCTCACAAAGGCACAAGCCTTTTTGAAGAATATCTTTCCGACATCTCTGCCGAATGGAAAAATGTACTTGTCGTGCCTACGGGAAACGAGGGCGGTGCAGGTCATCACTTTAACGGCTCTTTGAAATCCAATCAGACAAAGGAAATTGAATTTTTCACTGCTTCGGGCATTACAAATTTTTATTTATCCCTTTGGAAAAACTTTGCAGACAGTTTTGCAGTAGAACTTATTTTTCCCAACGGTATCAGTTCGGGCATTATCAATCTTGAAAATCGTCTGAAAACTGTCCGTGTCGATAACATGACGCTTACTGTCATTTACGGTCAGCCTACACGATATTCTGCCGAACAGGAAATTTATTTCAACATCTCCGCCAATGAAAATTATATCCGCTCGGGTTTGTGGAAACTACGAATTATTCCCTCGACAATCGTTGACGGTGAAATCAATATATGGCTGCCGACCGTGGAAGAAGTGACTGCAAAAACTTATTTTTCCAATCCGTCTGTTTACAATACCATGACCTTGCCGTCAACCGCCAATAAAGTAATACGTGTATCGGGCTATAACGACAGAATTGGAAATATTGCGGAATTTTCGGGAAACGGCATTCCCGATACTTCTCTTATTCCCGACATTGCCGCCCCTGCCGTCAATATTGTTTCCGCACGTTCGGGGGGTGGTTATGATTACTTTACAGGCACGAGTTTTGCCGCACCTTTTGTAACAGGCTCTGCCGCTTTAATGATGCAGTGGGGCATTGTCAACGGCAATTCCCCCTTTCTCTACGGTGAACGCATTAAGGCGTTTTTGCGGCTTGGGGCAAGACGCTCCGACGGTGTTGTTTATCCCAATCAGACTTTCGGTTACGGCACTCTATGTTTAAGCAATTCCGTTTCCTATATGGAAAGGTATCAATGGGGAGGGTTTGAGTTTGTCTGAAAATGAAAATGATTTGCCTCTTGAAGAATTTGTAAAACTTCCCACTACCGTGGATTTTCAAGTCATCAATACAAGACGTTTCCGTGAATACATCAAAGACAAGCCATATATACGTCTTGGCACTCAGCTCGAAAACAGTGCCGTTGTCGCTTACACCAATGAAAAATATATACAGCGGCTTCTCGTGGATTTGGGCAGTGACTTTTTTTCGTTCTATCCTAAAATCATGTCACCCCTTGACATTCAAAGCAACGAGATAAGCGGTATTACGCAAGTGCTTAACCAGCCCTTTCTCGACCTCTCGGGAAACGGTGTTATTATCGGCATAATCGACACGGGCATTGATTACACCAACAAAGTATTTCAATTCGAGGACGGCTCTTCTAAAATTTTGAGTATATGGGACCAGAGTATTGACGGTGAACGCTCTGATAATTTATACTTCGGCTCAACGTATTCCAATGAACAAATCAACTCCGCTTTACAATCCGATAATCCGTTTTTAATCGTGCCGTCAGCCGACGAGGACGGACACGGTACATTTCTCGCCTCTGTCGCAGCAGGAAATTCAAACGGTGAATATATCGGTGCTGCCCCCAATGCAAATATTATTGCCGTCAAACTCAAACGGGCAAGGGATTATTATATCAACCGATATTTGCTTTCCCCCGACAATCCCAATTTATATGAATCGTCCGATTACCTTTTAGGCATAAAATATATTATTGACAAGGCGGTTGAATTTGCCATGCCTGCCGTCATTTGTATCGGAATGGGTTCGAATTCGAGTGCACATGACGGCAACACTCTCTTTGAAGATTACATTTCATTCATATCCCAAAGGGCAGGTTATGCCTTTGTGACAGCCGCAGGAAATGAGGCTAATGCCAAGCACCATACACAAGGAAAAATCCAAAACGGCAAAGTGGAAAATATAAGCGTGCGTGTCGGTGAACAGGGGGCATCTTTTTCCGTTGTCATATTCGGTCCCGCATTCGATAAAGTATCTCTTGGGGTAGTATCCCCGACAGGTGAAATTGTTCCCCGTATTCCTTTCAAATCGGGGTTGGAATATTCCGAAAAACTTGTTTTTGAAAGCACCACTGTTTATATCAAATACTTCAAAGATATAAACAATAATTTAATTGTCGGTTTCAGAAACGCCACAGGCGGTATATGGGATATAAAACTTTTCGGAGATAACATCATTGACGGTCAGTATTGGGCATGGCTTCCCATTACGGGACAAGTTCCCGAAAGCGTGGAGTTTTTAAAGCCCATTCCCGAATACACGATTGTATATCCTGCAACGGCTGTAAGGGCTATCACGTGCGGTGCATACAATCCGAGCGATAAAAGCCTTTCGGTATCTTCCTCATGGGGACCGACAAGAGTTCCGCAAATCTCCCCCGACTTTACCTCGCCGGGGGTAAATATAAAAGGCGTTTTTCCGACAGGTTACGGCTCTATGACGGGTACGAGTGCCGCTGCCGCCGTAACAGCAGGTGCTGCCGCTTTGCTCATGGAATGGGGCATTGTCAAAAACAATATGCCGACCATTAACGGCGACCTTATCAAAAGTCTTTTCATCAGCGGTTGTGTCAGAGATGAAAACATCACTTACCCCAACAATCAATGGGGATACG
>Ga0310695_10015481_pt1 | contig 10155 bp, 6 predicted proteins | sample RumenRJG_04DNA_FD_203882 | JGI IMG/M metagenome (GOLD analysis project Ga0310695, IMG submission 203882) | Bovine rumen microbial communities from Lethbridge, Alberta, Canada - RJG_04 (v2) (version 2) | ecosystem: Host-associated > Mammals > Digestive system > Stomach > Rumen | place: Canada... | reverse complement strand
TGAACTCCTTACCTTGTCCAAAGAGTTTATCTTTCAGAGAATCTGTAAACAGATTATCAAAGCTCTTTCCACAGACAAAATCATTATCATCATTGGGCTTATTCTTCCAAGAATCAAAGGCAGCGATTGCACTTTCCAACTGTCCTCTAAGACCAAATGCTTTGTTATAATGCTCCACAAACCTTCCATCAAGAGTATCAACGACACCGTCGATAGAAGCGAAGATCTGTTCCATGGCCTTGCCTACACCCAGGATCTTACGAGTACCAGCCAAAATATCGGCTTTCTTCTCATCATCGAGTTTCTTCACAAGTTCTTCCTTAGAGGCCTTATACGCTGTAACAGGATATGCGCACTTAGTCTTACCAGCCTCTAACATCAGGAATCTATTGGACTTGACGGTCAAATTACCTTCAATAGGTCTCATAACGATTTCCACCACATTTCTTATAATGGTCAGATCCACAACATCCGTCAATGTCTCTGCCAGTTTCTTGGCGACCTGAAGGGGGATATCCAAGAAGAACTGAGCGGCAGATCCTGTCCTCGAGTCCTTTTCCTTCCACAACTTGTAATCGACATTCTTACCAGAAACGAGTTTCAGGTTATTACCAGCCTCGATAGTAACGTTTTTACCAGAAATCTTCACGTCGCCATTAGGTGCAGAAATCGTGATGCCCATGAAAGCATCAATCTTCACATCGCCCCATGGTGAGCTTACACTCACATTACGCTTATCGGTAGAACCAGAAATCTTATAGAGGCCATACTTGTCGGTCAGTTCAAATCCACCGGCAAGGGCCAGATTGTTTTCTGCATCCTTGAAGGCGTTTCCTTCAGCCACTGCGGGAACGAAATCAGAGAGGGTACTATAACCCGGCAGGAACATACCCGTCAGGAAGTTCTTAATACCATTCTTATCGTCATAGACCGTCAGCGTATGTCCACCAGGCGACTCACAATGGATATCCTTGCTGGCACCTTGTGATAGTGCGCCCATCACATAGGGGCGCTCTATGTTACCGTCGATATAGCCCACGTAGACGACATCGCCCTTATAATGTTTTCCCATGAGACCTTTCTGTCCACCAGCATTGGCAGTAAACCTCAGCCATGGAGAAGCCTCGTCGTCTTTGCCCTGCCAGTCGTACTTCACACGGACACGGCCTTCATCATCGGGATCTTCAGCATCAGTTACCGAAGCCAACTGAGGTTCAGCATATCTGACATGACCTGTAGGGAGTATAGTTGGATAGAATTGGCCGTCCGTGACAGCTTTACCTTTATCGTCTTTCTCTATTGGCGTAGCTATGACCTGATAAACGTATGGAGAATTCTCGTTGTAAGGGATGACCCACAGGTCGTCTTTCACTTTCTGCTGATTCTTAGGTCCACCATTCACCTGAACTACAATATAGTTTTCACCATAAACATCGATGATATCACCCAGATTCAGACAGGGATAATTGGTATCAAAATCGATATATACGGCATTCTTACTGGCAGCATCCTCTTGAGCCAGAATTTTATAATACTTTAGAACATTATAATTATTAACAATTTCCGTAAATAGATTATGTTGCTTCTGATCGGTCGTAAACTGCTCAGGGTATTTAACCATATCCTTCTTGTCGAAATACTTACCATTGTGCTTATCGTTGTCATGAGCAACAGCAATTTCCTTGACTGCCAGATCGTATAGAGAGTCGAATGCCAAATTCCCTAAATAGGTCGGCAAGCTCTTATCATTCTTAAGGAATGAGGTTATCGTTTTCATGAGCACCTTATCCCACTTCTTACCTGGAGAAAGGAGAATTCCACTCACACTATTGGGGTCCGTCTCCTGAGTGGTTGTCAGTAAATCCTCATCGTATTTGACAACACGATCGTTATTCTCGCCAACGTTTTCGTCGAGGTTGATGTACTGAATTGTATTGAACTTATCATCGTCGATTTTTTCGTGTGTGATGTCTATGATGTCCTCTTTTTTCTTCTTGGGATAGCCGACATTCAGCTTGCCGCTCTCATAATACATGAACTCGCCCCAACGGTTACAGGTACGGGCCAGCATATCGTAGAAGCTCTCGTTATACTGCATGAGGAGCGGGAAGATATGCTCCGTTGTAATATTTTTCTGCTCAAACTTAGGATCGTCATCGGTACTCTTCTCCGTTTTGGACATCACATCCTGATTAAAGGCCAACACTTTCATGTTACTCGTATCGAACTCTACGCCTTTTGTATCCTTTGAATCATACGGCTTCTTATAAGTCTTCAGATTATCAGCCATGATCTGTGCGCCTAACTTCTTGGCTACGAAAGAACGGCTGGTCTTCTCAAGCGTCATCAGTTTGTCAAGACTGTTAATCTTCAATACAAGATTCATCGAAGTCTTGAGATATTTGGGAACGACCTCCTGCACATAGAAGTCTTCACCCACCTTCTTATTGTCAGCAATGGTTGTACCGTTGAAACCATCCATGTCGTACACAGAGACTTTCTTACCCTTAAACAGTTCCACGATACGCTCCATGGAAAGACGATACCACGGCTCCTGAGATGTTCTTGTTTCGAAAGGTCTAATCTGGATGGTTGCCGTAATCTCCGTCGGCTGGTACATCTTTTTCTGGAAATCGAAATAGACAAGACCTAAGACATACCTATGAGCCTTATCTTTCGTCTCACCAGCATTAAGTGTAAAATACAACTCCTTGGTCACCCGATCCGTCATAAGGGTGACCGTATCGGAAGTTAAATAGTCTTCTTTATATAAAGAATTTCCAGCTTGGTCTTTACCATCTTCTACCTTCCCAATAATAAAATGAGGAACCTCGTGAATATTTAATTGTAGTGCCATAATCTATACTGTTTTATTGAATGAATACACTTTGATAATTGTTCTTCTCCTCGCGACCCATGTAGGTGACCGAGCGGACTAAGAGCGTTACGTTAAGGAGAATCTGGTTGGACTCGCCTGCCTCGTTATGGAGAGAGCTGTAATCCTCCTCCACATTAACCACATAGCCATTGATCACCATGCCGTCCTCATAGTCTGACAGACGCTGGAAACTGTTGAACGTGGCATTGAACAGGAAGGAGTAATTGTAATAGGCGTTGCTGACCAGATTGGTGTAGAACACACGTGCGTGACGCGGAGAGTTCACACGGATGGAGAACTTCAGGATGACGGGCTCCGTAGGACCATAGACCTCGCCAGAGGCATTGCGCTTGTGCTCACATTCGTAGTCGAAGTGCTGTACTGTCAGGCAGTTCTCCTTCAGTACATTCTTGGGGTTCTCCAGGAAATTCTCAGGAACCACCAATGCTTTCAGTTCGTTTGAATAAAGAGTTGCCATGACTTATATACGCTTAAATTTAACATCATCAATCTTTATCTCCTCAGCCATGACACCTAACTTCAGAAGGCGGCGGCGGGAGTTGTCGACATCATAACACTCGGAGAGAGAGAAGCACTTGGCTTCGTTGAAATAGAGATACTGTGTATCACTTTCGTCGGACGTAGAGACGGTTGAGAGGCTGATGACGACACGACCGTCGCAGACACCCTGGCTACTGAACCAGTCGAAAAGACTCAGATCATCCTTACCAGGGGCAACGACAACCAACTCAACCCGCTCACAACGGGCGGCACCCTCATGGATGAAACCATTGTAAGGGCGACCGAACACGAAACGACAATCAGACACCAAGTACTGCTTCGAGTAGCGCTTGATGTTGTTGTCGCCGAATTCTAATACTGCTGTTAATGCCATAACTATTTTGTTTTATAATTTTTAATCGTTGGTGCAAAAGTACGGCTTTTCTCGGCTTCTCACAAGCTTTTCGCCGTTTTTTATCCCAGGTTGTTGCGACAGCGGGGGCGTTGTTGCGTCAAAACTGGCGCGAGGCTGTCAAATCTGTCGCGCATCGAGTGTCTGAGTGATGCCTTGTTCACGATGACAGACACGCACCTCGACACCGAAACGGTCGTGGATATGCTCGGCCAGATGCTGGGCAGAATAGACACTGCGGTGCTGACCTCCCGTACAGCCGAAAGAGAACATCAGTGAGGTGAAACCACGCTGGATGTATCGGCGCACATGGGCATCAGCCAGTTTATAGACAGAGTCGAGGAACGTCAGGATCTCCCCGTCGTCCTCCAGAAATCGGATCACAGGCTCGTCAAGGCCCGTCAGTTTCTTATAAGGTTCGTAGCGCCCGGGGTTGTGGGTACTGCGACAGTCGAACACGTAGCCGCCACCGTTGCCGCTCTCGTCGGCGGGAATACCCTTACCGTAGGAGAAGCTATATACACGGACCACGAGGGGACCCTGGGCATCATACTTCGAGAAGGTGGCGGGACCGTCCTGCGGATGTGCCTTGTAGGGGTTCTGCTCTGTGGTCTTATAACCGTCGGCACGACTGACAACCGTCTCTACCGGCTGGAACTGTGGGAGCTCGGTCAGCTGACGCAGGATGTCCATCAGGTAGGGATAGTGGAACACCGTGGAGCTGGCGAGCAGTTCACGGAGGTTCTGGATAGCGGGTGGTATGCTTTCAATAAAATGCTTCTTCTGCTCGAAATAGCCACGGAATCCATAGGCACCAAGCACCTGCAGCGTACGGAAGAGCACGAAGAGCGACAGACGGTTGACAAAGTGTCGCACGGGCGGCACCTCGATATATTGTTTCAGTGAGTTGTAGTATTCATAGACAAGTTCCCGACGCAGCTTGTGGGGGTACTTCGCGCTGGCCTGCCAGAGGAACGAGGCCAGGTCGTAGTAGTACGGTCCCTTACGTCCGCCCTGATAGTCGATGAAGTACGGGTTGCCGTCGTGGTCGAGCATCACGTTGCGCGCCTGGAAGTCACGATAGAGGAAACAGTCGCCGATGGCGTAGCTGTCGTTGGTGAGGTCCTTGGCGAATAGACGGAAGTCGGCTTCGAGCTTCAGTTCGTGGAAGTCGAGTTCTGTCGCCTTCAGGAAGCAGTACTTGAAATAGTTCAGGTCGAAGAGCACGCTATCGACATTGAACTCCGCCTGCGGGTAGCAGTTGGAGAAGTCGAGTTCGCGGGCACCACGGATCTGGATGTTGGGCAGTTCGCGGATGGTACGGCGCAGCAGTTCCTGCTCTTTCAGGGTATAACGGCCACCTGCCTCGCGTCCGCCACGGATGGCATCGAAGAGTGAGGTGGAGCCCAGATCGGTCTGGAGATAGCGCAGCTGGTCGTCGCTGGCAGCCAGGAGTGTCGGTACAGGAAGCTTCAGTCGGCTAAAGTGCTCCGTGAGATAAATAAAGGCATGGTCTTCATCACGGCTGGTACCGACCACACCGACCACTGTCCGACCGTCGTTGTCGGTCAGACGATAGTAGGTACGGTTACTGCCGCCACCAGGAATCTGCTGCACATTGGCAGGTTCAGAACCCTTCCATTGCCGATAGAGTTCCAGTAATTTCTGCATACCGATGGCAAAGGTAAGAAAAAAATATGGAATAAAAAAGAAAAAACGAAAAAAAAACCGACTGTCTTCGACAGCCGGTTCAAAAATATCGGATTGATGCGGTCTTACATCATGCCACCCATGCCCGGTGCACCACCCATCGGCATAGCGGGTTCCTTCTCGGGTTTGTCGACGATCAGACACTCTGTGGTGAGGAACATTCCTGCAATCGAAGCGGCATTCTCCAGGGCTACACGAGCCACCTTGGCAGGATCGATCACACCAGCCTCACGCAGGTCCTCATAGACGTCGGTACGGGCATTGAAACCGAAGTCACCCTTACCCTCGCGCACCTTCTGGACCACGACAGCACCCTCTTCACCGCCGTTAACGGCAATCTGACGGAGGGGCTCCTCGATGGCACGGTAGATGATATTGATACCGGTCTGCTCGTCGGCATTGTCGCCCTTCAGGTTAGCCAGAGCCTCCTGAGCGCGGATGTAGGTGGTACCACCACCGGCTACGACACCTTCCTCGATGGCAGCGCGGGTTGCACAGAGGGCATCATCCACACGGTCCTTCTTCTCCTTCATCTCCACCTCGGAGTTAGCACCGACATAGAGGACTGCCACACCACCAGCCAACTTGGCCAGGCGTTCCTGCAGCTTTTCCTTGTCGTAGGAAGAGGTGGTTACCTCGATCTCCTTCTTGATCTGAGCGATACGATCCTGGATGGCCTGCTTCTCGCCGGCACCGTTCACGATGGTGGTGTTGTCCTTAGACACTGTCACCTTGTCGCAAGTACCCAGCATCTCCAAGGTAGCCTGCTCCAGCTTCAGACCCTTCTCCTCGCTGATCACGACACCGCCCGTCAGGGTAGCGATATCCTCGAGCATGGCCTTACGACGGTCGCCGAAGCCAGGTGCCTTGACAGCACAGATCTTCAGGCCGCCACGCAGACGGTTGACCACGAGGGTGGTCAGTGCCTCGGAGTCCACATCCTCAGCAATCACGAGCAGAGGACGGCCACTCTCGGCAGCGGGCTGCAGGATGGGCAGGAAGTCCTTGATGTTAGAGATCTTCTTATCGTAGATCAGGATGTACGGATTCTCCATCACGCACTCCATCTTCTCACTGTCGGTGATAAAGTAGGCTGACAGATAGCCACGGTCGAACTGCATACCCTCGACAACACCGATGTGGGTATCACGGCTCTTTGACTCCTCGATGGTGATCACACCGTCCTTGGAGACCTTACGCATAGCCTCGGCCAGCAGTTCACCGATCTCCTTGTCGTTGTTGGCAGAAACGGTAGCCACCTGCTCGATCTTGTCGTAGTTGTCGCCCACCTGCTCAGCGCTCTTGGCGATGTGGTCGGTGACGCACTTCACGGCCTTGTCGATACCGCGCTTCAGGTCCATGGGGTTGGCACCGGCGGTGACGTTCTTCAGACCCTCGGCCACGATAGCCTGTGCGAGGATGGTAGCGGTGGTCGTACCGTCACCGGCATCGTCACCGGTCTTGGAGGCCACGCTCTTCACGAGCTGTGCACCTGTGTTCTCAAACTTGTCCTCGAGCTCGATTTCCTTAGCCACGGTCACACCGTCCTTGGTAATCTGCGGAGCACCGAACTTCTTCTCAATCACTACGTTACGTCCCTTCGGACCGAGTGTCACCTTGACGGCATTAGCCAACTGGTCGACGCCCTGCTTCATAGCATCGCGCGCCTCAATATTGAATTTAATATCCTTTGCCATAATAATATTTACGATTAACTATTGATTACTTTTCAATCACTGCCAAAACGTCGCTCTGACGCATCATCAGATACTTCTCACCCTCGAACTCAAGCTCTGTGCCGGAGTACTTGCCATAAAGTACCTCGTCGCCCTCTTTCAGGATCATGGCCTCGTCCTTCGTGCCCTGACCAACGGCCTTGATAGTGCCATGGAGGGGTTTCTCCTTGGCGGTATCAGGAATGATGATACCACCGATCTTCTCTTCTGCAGGTGCCGGCAATACCAGCACGCGGTCTGCTAATGGTTTAATGTTCATACTACTTAATATTTTTGAGTTATACATTATTTATATATGAGGGAAACGGTCTTCCAACCGTTCCGCCAGTGGTTATGCCAAAACCGTGCCAACTTCAGGAGGTGTGACAACTTGTCAGCGTAACGAAAAAAAAATGCCTAATTTATGCCTATCTTTAAAAAATATTTGTACCTTTGCAAGCAGTTACGTAACAATAAACCAACTTATTATGAAACAATTCTTTAAAATGACACTTGCCACCGTCTGTGGTATTGCCATCTTTTTACTGATAACCGGTTTCTTCCTGGTTATCTCATTAGTAGGTATGCTCGCCAGTGATTCCGCCTCGAAGAAGGTCAAGGAGAACTCTGTCTTTGTGCTGCAGTTGAACGGCACTGTCACCGAGCAGTCGGAGGAAGACTCTCCGCTGAACACTATCATGGGTATGGGCGGTATGAGTGCCATGGGTCTTGACGATCTGATCAGCAGTATCCGCAAGGCCAAAGACAATGACGACATCAAGGGCATCTATCTCGAGGGCGGTACCGTCGGCTTCGATGCCCCCGCCACTGCCCAGCAGCTGCGCGACGCCCTGAAGGATTTCAAGCAGAGCGGCAAATGGATTGTGGCCTACGCCGACCAATATCTCCAGGCTTCCTACTATGTGGCTACCGTCGCCGACAAGATCTACCTGAACGACCATGGTATGATCGACTTCAAGGGACTTGGCGGCAAGGGCGAGTACTATAAAGGCCTGTACGACAAGCTCGGTGTGAAGTACATGGTGGCCAAGGTGGGCAAATACAAGAGCTATGTAGAGAGCAACACCCTGACCGGCATGAGCGACTACGACCGTGAGCAGCGTACCGCCTATCTCAACGGTATCTGGAACTACTGGCTGAAGGAGATGGCCGAGGGCCGTAAAGTAAAGGCCGAGGACCTGAACCAGTTGGCCAACGACAGTGTAATGGCCTTCGCCTGCACGGACGACTATGTGAAAGCCAAGCTCATCGACAAGGTGCTCTTCCCCGAGGAGATCAAGGCCGAGATCAAGGGTCGTCTGAAACTGGGCAAGGACGACGCCATCGAACAGCTGACCCTCTCAGACATGCTCAACGTGAAGTCGAAGAAGAGCACGGACGGTGATAAGGTGGCCATCTATTATGCCTACGGCAGTATCGTCGACAGCGAGACCATGAACCTCCTGGACGGCGGTGGTCACTGCATCGTAGGCGGTAAGACGGCAGATGACCTGCGTAAGCTGGCCGACGATGACGACGTGAAGGCTGTAGTGTTCCGTGTGAACTCCGGTGGCGGTAGTGCGGTTGCCTCAGAGCAGATCCGTCATGCCGTGAAACTGCTGAAGGAGAAGAAGCCCGTCGTGGTATCGATGGGCGGTGCTGCCGCATCCGGCGGTTACTGGATCAGTTCACCCGCCAACTACATCGTGGCCGAGCCCACCACCATCACGGGCAGCATCGGCATCTTCGGTCTGATTCCCAACTTCAGCGGCCTCGTGACCGACAAGCTCGGTGTGACCTTCGACGGTGTGACCACCAATAAGTTCACCGACTACGAGACAGACCTCATTCTCGGTAAGGACAACGACGAGATCATGAAGCACATGCAGACCTATATCGAGCAGGGCTATCAGCAGTTCCTCAACATCGTGTCCGAGGGTCGCGGCATGAAGCCCGCACAGGTGGACTCCATCGCTCAGGGTCGTGTATGGCTGGCCAGCGATGCGTTGAAGATCAAGCTCGTCGACCAACTCGGCAGTCTGGACGACGCCGTGAAGAAGGCCGCCGAACTGGCGAAGTTGAAGGAATACCACACGGCCAACTATCCCAGCAAGGGCAGCTGGCTTGACAGCTTCATGTCGAACGACAGCAAGGGTTCCTATCTGGACGGTGAGCTGCGTCTGCTCCTCGGTGACCTGTATGAGCCGATCATGGAGATCCGTCAGACGATCAAGGACGGCAGCCGTGTCCAGGCCAGGATGATGGAAGATATCAGAGTGAAATAAACCGTGGAAGGGGATCTGATCACTATCAACAAGAAACTGCGGCCGTTGAGCTGGCTCTACGGACTGGCGGTCGGTTTTAGGAACATGCTCTTCGAGTTCGGTGTCCTGAAGAGCCGCTCCTTCACCGTGCCCGTCATCTCCGTGGGTAACATCACCGTTGGCGGTACGGGAAAGACACCCCATGTGGAGTATCTCATCCGCCTGTTGAAAGACAGGGCGAAGGTGGCCGTGCTCAGCCGGGGATACAAGCGTAAGAGCCGGGGATTCCTTGTGGCCGACAAGGATACCACCATGAGACAGATCGGCGACGAGCCCTTCCAGATCAAGCAGAAGTTCCCCGGCATCACCGTTGCCGTTGACAAGAAGCGGACGAGGGGTATTGACAAGCTGACCAGCGGCGAGTATGTGGACGGCATCGATGTCATCCTGCTCGACGATGCCTTCCAGCACCGTTACGTGAAGCCCGGCATCAATATCCTGCTTGTGGATTACCACCGTCTCATCATCTACGACGAGCTGTTGCCGGCCGGTCGTCTCCGCGAACCGGTCAAGAGCAAGGACAGGGCCGATATCGTCATCGTCACGAAATGTCCGACGACCATGAAGCCCATGGACTTCCGCGTCATCACTAAGGCGATGGCACTCTATCCGTAT
>Ga0310695_10015479_pt1 | contig 10156 bp, 8 predicted proteins | sample RumenRJG_04DNA_FD_203882 | JGI IMG/M metagenome (GOLD analysis project Ga0310695, IMG submission 203882) | Bovine rumen microbial communities from Lethbridge, Alberta, Canada - RJG_04 (v2) (version 2) | ecosystem: Host-associated > Mammals > Digestive system > Stomach > Rumen | place: Canada... | reverse complement strand
GCGAGGCTTTAGCCGCAAAAATCACACATTTTTCCGGTGTCTCAGTAGATCCGAATTCAGAACTCGTAGTAACCTGCGGCTCCACCGAAGCAATGATGGCCGCAATGATGAGCGTTACAAATCCCGGTGACAAAGTAATCGTCTTTTCTCCTTTTTACGAAAACTACGGAGCCGACACAATTTTAAGCGGAGCACAGCCAATTTATGTTCCGCTCGTGCCGCCTCAGTATAATTTTGATCCGGCCGTCCTCGAAGATGCCTTCCGCCAGAACCCAAAAGCAATCATCGTTTGTAATCCATCAAATCCATGTGGAAAAGTTTTTACCCGCGAAGAGCTTACAATCATTGCAGACCTAGCAAAAAAATACGATTCTTTTGTAATTACAGACGAAGTTTACGAGCACATTCTTTACAAGCCGAACATTCACACATATATGTCAAGTCTTCCGGGCATGAAAGACCGCACCATCACCTGTAACTCACTTTCAAAAACCTATTCAATCACAGGCTGGCGCCTCGGTTATACACAGGCAAATCCGGAAATCACAGAGCGCATTAAAAAAGTTCACGACTTCCTTACCGTTGGTGCCGCAGCCCCACTTCAGGAAGCGGCCGTAACCGGCCTCAAATTTGACGATGCCTACTACACAGACCTTCAGGAAAAATATACTCACAAGCGAAATCTTTTCCTACAGGGCCTTCGTGACATCGGACTGCCACATACAGAACCACAAGGCGCCTATTACATCATGATAGACATCAGCGAGTTTGGTTACGAAAGCGACCTTGAATTTGCAGAAGTGCTTGCCCGCGATGTTGGAGTCGGCACTGTTCCGGGTTCTTCGTTCTTCCGCGAAAAAGAAAACCGTTATGTGCGCATCCACTTTGCAAAAAAAGACGAAACATTGAACGAAGCCTTAAACAGACTTTCACAAATTAGAGAAAAAATCAAAAGAAGATGATATAATTAAAACGTTGAAAATTCCGGGAGGATAAGGCTCTTATGACACTTCAGCAGTTAAAATACGTAATTGGAATTGCAGATTCAGGCTCATTTAATAAAGCAGCTGAAAAACTTTTTGTTTCGCAGCCGTCGCTTACGAGCACAATTCACGATCTGGAAGCTGAACTTGGAATTTCAATTTTTAATAGAACAGGACGTGGCATTACCCTTACAAATGATGGAACGGAATTTCTTGCATCAGCACGTCAGTTATATATGAATTATCAGAATCTTATAGAAAAATACGGTGAAAACGGCACAATAAAGAAGAAATTTGGCATTTCGACCCAGCATTATTCCTTTGCCGTAAAAAGTTTTGTAGAAATGGTAAAAAATTTTAATACCAACGAATATGAATTTGCAATTCGCGAAACAAGAACCCGTAATGTAATAGAAGAAGTTGCGGCATTTAAAAGTGAAATCGGAATTCTTTATCTTAGTGAGTTTAATCATAAAGCAATCACAAGCATCTTAAAATCTAAAGATCTGGAATTTCATCATCTTATAGACTGTAAAGCCTATGTTTATATCTGGAAGGGGCATCCGCTGGCTAAAGAAAAGCAGATTTCCCTTATGCAGCTGGAAGACTATCCGTGTCTTTCTTTTGAACAGGGCGATGAATCAAGTTTTTACTTTGCAGAAGAAATTTTAAGTACCGAGGAATATCACCGGACTATAAAGGCAAATGACCGCGCTACAATGCTTAATCTGATGATTGGCTTGAACGGTTATACGCTTTGTTCCGGAATTATTTGCGAAGAACTAAACGGTTCTGATTATGTTGCCATTCCGTTCCGTGAAGAAGATGACAAAGAAAATCGAATTATGGAAATTGGCTGGATTACAAGAAAGGGCTTTAATTTAAGTACAATCGGCACAAAATATATAGAAGAAGTAAAAAAATATCTTGGAATAAAATCCTAGATTATGATATTTTACTTTTATGACAAAAAATTTATATACTTCAAACTTCGGAACTGCAACGTTCTATGCTGAAGCCTTAAAAATTGCGCTGCCTGTAATGGCGCAAATGCTCATTCAGAATCTTGTTTCTCTTATAGATAATTTTATGGTTGCCGGTCTTGGCGACGTAAAAATGTCCGGCGTAAATATATCCGGTCAGATTATTTTTGTGTTCCTTGTTTTTATGAATGTTATCTGTACTTCGGGTGGCATTTTTATGACGCAGTTTTGCGGTGCTAAAGACAAAAATGGAATGCGTCAGGCATTTTGCTTTAAACTTTGGGCTGCGGTTTTTGTTGTTACGGCTTTTTCTTTGTCATGTTTTGTTTTTCCCCGTCAGATTTTGAGTCTTATGGTAAAAGGAAATTCTCAGGCGCCGCAGATTCTTTCTTACGGTGTTTCCTATATGAAGATTATTGGTTTTATAGGAATTCCGTGGGCTGTTTCTTCTGCAATTTCCTCATCATTGCGCGAAATAGGCGAGGTTAAAGTTCCGCTTGTAATATCAGTCATTGCAACTCTCGTAAATACCGTTTTCAACTGGTTTTTAATTTACGGAAATTTGGGGTTTCCGCGTCTCGAAGTTCAGGGAGCCGCAATTGCAACTGTCATAGCCCGCATTGTCGAAGCTGTTATTTTTGTAATCTATCTTCTAAAAAAACGTCCTGATTTTGTCCTTACAATTTATGAACTTTTTCACGTAAATTTAAGCCTTTTTGGACAAATTTTATTAAAAGCCTGGATGATTGTGCTTCCGGAAATGGTATGGGCTTTTTCAGAAACATTTACGACTGCACTTTACAACAGCCGCGGCGGAGCTGATGTAGTTTCCGGAATGTCGAGCAGCTTTGCAATTGCAAACCTTTTCTTTGTTGCTTTCAACGGAATTATGACTGCTACCGGAGTTATACTAGGCAAAGACCTTGGCGCCGGTGAACTTGACCGGGCGCGTCGTGAAAAAGTATGGATTTTAAACGGTGCTAAAATTTTCGGCTTATTTTTTACGGGAATAGGCCTTTTGTGTATGCTTCTTGTCCCGGTCGTTTTCAGGAATTTAAGTGTTCATTCTCAGCAAATCTGCAAAAACATGGTTATGATGATGGCGTTTTATATGCCTGTATGGGTATATATTAATGCGCAGTTTGCGATAAGCCGTGCGGGCGGCGATACTGTGATGGGCATGCTGGTAGACGGAATTTCAAACATCTTTCTTGTTATTCCAGGCATTTATATTATGGCAAGATTTACGTCAATTGGTCCTGTAATGATGTACGTAATTATAAAAACAATTGATTTCCCTAAAATTGCAATTGCTCATTTCTGGCTTAAGAAGGAATTCTGGGTTGTGAATCTTGCGGAAAAGTAAAGAAAAATAATGTTTGCAAGAATGCGATGAGGGAGACTTTTTGTATTAACTGCATTTTGATTTGATTTTTCTTAGTTTTTCTCTTGACAATTTTTGCAAGTGGAAATAACATTTACAGTATGGATTTAAGAACAGTATTAACAACAGACACAGTAAACCTTCATTTGAAGGGAACTACTAAAGAAGAAATTGTAGATGAGATGCTCGATGTTCTTTATAAGGCTGGAAAGGTAACAGATAAAGCTGCTGCCCGTGAATGTGTATTGGATCGCGAGCGCAAGATGTCTACTGGAATGAAGCATGGTATTGCCATTCCTCATGGAAAGACAGATACAGTAACAGACCTTGTTGCATGTATTGGTATTTCTGACAACCCTGTAGATTTTGATTCTTTGGATCAGGAACCTTGCAGAATTTTTATTATGACTTTGTCACCTGTAAACAAAGCAGGTCCACATCTTCAGTTCCTTGCAGAAGTAAGTCTTTTGTTTAAGAGTCCTGAAAAACGTCAGGAAATCTTGAATACTCAGGATAAGGCAGAAGTTATTCGTATTTTGACTGAATAGTATTAATTATGAATTATAAGACGGCGGCAGGGTAACTTGACCGCCGTTTATTTTTTAACCATAATCTTTTTAAATATAAAATTGCATCCTAGGGGTGAATTATGAAACTTGAACCGCTTTTTACAGTAAAAGAAAACAAAATGTTTTGCATAAAGGATAATTCTGAATTTGATTTGAATGCCCTTCATAAGATTGAAATAAAATGGTCACAGGTTGAACTTGAACCGGAATCTTACAATGAAGAATTTCTTGCCGGCCTGCGCGACCAGCTTAAGGTTCTGGATGAAAAAAATGAATTTGCGGTTCTTATTCCTGTTGTTGATAAGCCTTTGGAAAATGCAGAACAGAACGAGTTTTTTATAAATGCGTTTAATCATACTGCACGTCGTGTAAAAGACTGCGTAAGCGTTGCCGGTTTTGAACTGCCTGTTCAGCTTGCTTCTGCAGATGATTTTATTGATGTTCTGTCTGTAAAGCATGCCCAGTATATTTACTTTACTAAAGATAAAACTATTCAAAATAAATCTATTGTAATTTACTAGATAGTAATATTTGCGAAATATTACATCGTTTGCAAAGAAATTTATAATTTTTCGCGATTTTTCACGTTTTTTCTTTGAAATTCACTTGTATATTTTTCTGCTTTGTGCCATTATATCGGGCAAACAGCGAATTGTTGTTGATAAAGTTTTAGGAGCAAAAAGTGAAATTTGAAACAGAACATAATTCATTTTCCAGTGTATGCTTTTTTTGTGCTTTGATGTGTGTACTGTTGATTTCTGCCGTGCTTCTTATAAACTTTATGATTCCTGCATCAGGAAAAGATGAATTTGAACCTGTAACAATTGCAGATCTTTCAGAGGAAAACGAAGAAGAATTTTCAGCAGCTTTTCAGGATTATTTTGCAGAAGTTTCTCTTGTAAAGCTTAACGGAAATTCTGATGACGGACTTTCATTGTACCGTCAGCCTTTGTCAAGAAATGCTGTTGAATGGTTCTATACTCAGATTACTGGTGATAAGGAAGTTGCACTTGCAATACTTTCAGAAGCTGAAAAGAATGATATTCCGCTTGCTTTGGCTTTTGCGCTTGCTCATACTGAAAGTAATTATAATACACGTGCAGTAAATAAAAATTCAAATGCAACGACAGATCGAGGTTTGTTTCAGCTGAATAGTAATTCGTTCCCGACACTTACAGAAGCTGATTTCTTTGATCCTTATGTAAGTTCTAAATATGGAATGTCGCATTTGAAATTCTGTCTTCGTTCGGCAGGAAATGAAGTTTCGGCTCTGGCAATGTATAATGCAGGCACAACTAGAGTTCGATCGAATAAGACGCCTCAGTCAACATTGAATTATGTTGGAAAAATTATGGCGTATCAGAAGATGCTGGATCAGCTTTTTACCGAGCAGGTAAAAGTTTATTTTGAAACACAGCTTGTGCCTGGACTTACAACTGTTGCGTACGCTGGTGCAAGACAGTAACAAACTCTGCCGGATGCAGTATTTATCCGGTGGTTTTATAAATTAGCCTCCTAATTTTTTAATACGGAACTGGTTTTTTAGTTTTTCCCAGTTCCGTATTTTTTTTTACCTTATATAGATTTACTGTTAAAAAATTAACAATAATTGCTTATTTAACGTAATTTTGCTAAAATTTGCGTAAATTCGACTGTTTTTTGTTCGGAATTCAATTCCCATTAATGAGGAGGTTCCATATAATGCAAGCATTAAATGACCTGCCGCCTGCAACAAGAAAAAGACTTGTTCAGCTGGAAGAACTTTTGAAATCCTGGAGTGGAGAAAAAATCACCTCCGCTAAGATTTGTGAATTGACCGGTTGGAAAGATTCTCTTGTGCGGCATGATTTATTTTTGATAGAACAATCCGTTAAAAATCGAGCCGAAAGGGTCGATTTAGGATTATCCAAATCTTTTGTCCGTGGATGGAAAAACGGCTATAACGTCTCTGACCTTTTAGCAAAAATCCAATCCATAAACAAAAGCGGAACACAGAACGTCTGCATTGCAGGTCTGGGGCGTTTGGGTGCGGCACTTCTGGACGAAAACCTTTTTGATGGCAGCCAGTTTGTGATTAAAGCTGGCTTTGATTCGAACGTGAACCGCGTTGAGATTCTTCGTTCTACGTTTCCGCTTTACCCGGCAAGCGATATGAACTGGGTGATTAAGCAGGAAAAAATCACCCTCGCAATTCTGGCAGTTGTCGACAAGGATGCGCAGCAAATGTGCGACAGACTTGTAAAGGCCGGAATAAAAGGAATTGTAAATATGACCCGGGCGGTCTTAAAAGTGCCCGACAGCATCAAAGTTGAAAATTTAAGCGTATTAAATGCGCTGAAATTAATAAATTAAATGGTAAAGAAAAAAAATTGCTTTTGTAATTTTTTTTTACGCTTTGCTATTTATCACCGGCCGCCTACCGGGCGGCCTTACTCAGAGTTAGCGATGGGAGCCCCTTGCCGACCGCAACGACGGTGGTTGAGTTTGTCGAAACCACCAGAGTGAGGACGGTGAGCGTTAGCGAAGGGCGGACGTAGCGACCTGTCGAAGGCAGGTAACTCTAAAATAATAAAAAGACGAAGGAGTCGTTGTATGGCAAGAGTGTACAATTTTAGTGCGGGACCTAGCTGCCTGCCGGAAGAAGTTTTGCAGGCATGTGCTGCAGAAATGATGGATTATAATGGAACAGGCCAGTCGGTAATGGAGATGAGTCACCGCTCAAAGTCTTACGAGCCAATTATTCAGGATGCTGAAGCTATGGTTCGCAAGTTGATGAACGTGCCAGACAACTACAAGGTACTTTTTGTTCAGGGTGGTGGTTCTACTCAGTTCGCAATGGTTGCAGAAAACCTTGGTATCCACACAGGAAAAGCTGCTTACATCGAAACAGGTGTTTGGGCAAAGAAGGCTGCTGCTGAAGCTAAAAAGCTTGGTGTTCAGGTTGATATTATTGCAAGCAGCAAAGACAAGAACTACTCTTATATTCCAAAGGTTGAAAAGATTGAAGGCGATTATGATTACGCTTACATCTGCTTCAACAACACAATCATGGGAACCCACTACGAGTACATTCCAGACACTGGAAAAATCCCACTCGTTGCAGATATTTCTTCATGCGTTTTGAGCGAACCACTCGACGTTTCTAAGTTCGGTTTGCTTTTTGCAGGTGCTCAGAAGAACCTGGCTCCAGCTGGTGTTACACTTGTTATTGTTCGCGAAGATTTAATTCCTGAATTAGATGCATGCCGCCCAGGAACTCCAACTATGCTCGCTTACAAGACACACGCAGACAACGATTCTATGTACAACACACCTCCATGCTACACAATCTACGTACTTGGAAAGGTTCTTCACTGGATCGAAGCAAACGGCGGAGCAGAAGGAATGCTCAAGCGCAATAAGGAAAAGGCTGATTACCTTTACAAATTCCTTGATTCATCTGATTTCTATCACGCAACTACAGAAGTAGGAAGCCGCTCTTTGATGAACGTTCCATTCCTTACAAAATACTCAACTGCAGAAACTGCTGCTGCCGGCAAGAAGGACGAAGCTGACCGCTCAGACGCAGAAAAAGCTGCTCTCGCAAAAGAAAAGGAAATCAACGACAAGTTCGTAAAAGAAGCCGCAGCTGCAGGTCTCGTAAACCTCAAAGGTCACCGCCTTGTTGGTGGTATGAGAGCTTCTATTTACAATGCTATGACTCTCGACGGAGTTAAGGCACTTGTTGAGTTCATGAAAAAATTTGCTGAAGCTAATAAATAAAAATTATGGTGGTTGAGCCTGTCGAAACCACCATAAACGGAGAGATATATTGTGTGCATACATGTATATTCTTGAATGCAAGGATGGGTCATATTATGTTGGGAGTACTAAAGATTTAAAAAGACGTATTGAACAACATAATCATGGAGAAGGTGCAGAATATACAAAGCACCGGCTTCCAGTAAAACTGATTTATTATGAGGAATGTCTGAATATTAAAGATGCATTTCTTCGTGAAAAACAAGTTCAAGGTTGGAGTCGTAAAAAAAGAGAAGCATTGATAAATAAGCAATATGAAAAATTGCCTACATTATCGAAATCAAAGGTGGTTTCGACAAGCTCAACCACCATACAAACAGGAGATAAGACAATGAGTTTCAAGATTCAGACATTAAATAAAATCGCAAGCGTTGGTTTGAACCAGCTTGACCGCGATAATTATGAAATCGCATCAGAAATCAATAATCCGGATGCAATTCTTGTACGTTCTGCAGATATGCACGAAATGCAGCTTTCTGACAATGTAAAAGCTGTAGCACGTGCAGGGGCTGGTACAAACAATATTCCAATTCCAGAGCTCACAGAAAAGGGCGTTGTTGTATTCAACACTCCTGGTGCTAACGCAAACGCTGTAAAAGAACTTGTAATTCTTTCACTTTTGCTTTCAAGCCGTCCTGTAATTGACGCTAACAAATGGGCAAAAGGTCTTTCTGGAAAAGGTGACGAAATTCCTGATCTCGCAGAAAAAGGAAAGAGCCAGTTTGTTGGTCCAGAATTGATGGGAAAAACACTCGGTGTAATTGGTCTTGGTGCTATCGGTGCTATGGTAGCTAACCTTGCTCTACACTTTGGTATGGACGTTTGGGGATACGACCCATTCCTTTCTGTAAATGCAGCTTTGAAGCTCGACAAAAAAGTAAAGATTGCCGAAACACTCGACAGCCTCTATGCTAAGTGTGATTACCTTACAATCCACGTTCCACAGACAAACGACACAAAGGGAATGATAAACGCTTCTTCTATTAAGAACATGAAAGACGGTGTAAGAATTATCAACATCGCTCGTGGTGGACTTGTAAACAATGCAGATATTATCGCAGCTCTCGACAGCGGAAAAGTTTCTGCTCTCATTACAGACTTTGCAGCAGAAGAGCTCTTGAACCATCCAAAAGTTGTTTGTATGCCACACCTCGGAGCATCAACTCCAGAAGCTGAAGACAACTGTGCTATTATGGCAGCTGCTCAGCTCAAGGACTTCCTCGAGAACGGAAATATCGTAAACTCTGTAAACTTCCCTAAGACAGTTACAGACAACCCAATTCCAGCAGGCGGAACTCGTCTTTGTATCAGCCACAAAAACATTCCTGATACAATCTCTAAGTTCACAACAATCCTTGGTGAAGCAAAGTTGAACATTTCTTCTTTCATCAACCAGGCTCGCGGCGACGTAGCTTACAACATCATCGACGTAGACGGCGTTGTAACAGACGAAATTATTGCAAAATTGGCAGCTTGCGACACAGTAAACCGCGTTCGCCCAATTTTTGGCTAAGCGGCTAGACTATGCAAGCCGTAATCACTGTAAATTAAAAATATAAAGTCATAAAAAACCTTAACAGCGGAGTTGAAAGGCTCTGCTGTTTTTTTATAGTAAGCTTTTATTTATTGTTTTATAATTATATTGGAGGCTTGTTCGTATGAAGGTTAATCATAAAATTCTGGCGATTCTTGCGGGAGTTATGGCGATTACAACTTTTTCATGTTCCACATTGAAGGAACTTGGCTATGTGCCGGAAATTAAAATGCAGTCTGTTTTGCCGGAGGCTATTGATTTAGAAGGTATAACTTTTGAGTGTGAATACTCAATAAAAAATCCTTATCCGTTGTCGTTTTCAATTCAGAAGGTTTCCGCTGATGTTGTTTTTGCGGAGTCGTCTTATATTAAACTTTCAGCTGATGAGGGCATTAGTGTTGAAGCCATGGGAAAGCGCTTAAACAAGTTTAGGTTTAAGGTGCCGTATGAAACAATATTCAAAATTGTTCGCGAAACTTCAGGTAAAAAAACTCTGCCTTTTAAAATTGCCGGTGCGGCGTATCTTGATTTAAGTTCTATTCCGCTTGCTCCATCATCTTCCATGGAGCTTCCGTTTAATGTTGCATTTGATATTCCGGTGTTTAAGCCGTCTTTAGCTTTGTCTGGATTTAAGCTTCAGCTTCCGGGACTTTCTGAACTTAAGGATGGTTTTGTAAAAAGCGGAAAAGGAGTTACAACTGCGGCAACAATTGCGGCTCAGGTTCTTTCTGGAAAGGCTCTTTCTGATTCAATTTTTGATAATGTAGATTTAAATGTTAAGTTTTTATTCGATTTAAACATTGCTGATGAAGGAAGTTCAGCTTGCAACTGGACTATAGAACGCTGCTGTTTACGCTCGTCTGACGGACTTTTTGCTGATGCTGTTATTGGAAGCAAAAAGA
>Ga0310695_10015478_pt1 | contig 10156 bp, 7 predicted proteins | sample RumenRJG_04DNA_FD_203882 | JGI IMG/M metagenome (GOLD analysis project Ga0310695, IMG submission 203882) | Bovine rumen microbial communities from Lethbridge, Alberta, Canada - RJG_04 (v2) (version 2) | ecosystem: Host-associated > Mammals > Digestive system > Stomach > Rumen | place: Canada... | reverse complement strand
CGAGGAAGAAGATGTCGGCATCGGGACACTGGCATGCAGTCCGTATCTTCTGCCGTGCTGCCTCGCTCCATTCGTCGAAGCCATACGACTGGCTTTGTGTGTTGTTGGTCTCCACAAGATGCTGCAGCACCAGAGGGTGTGCACCGTTGTTGTAGTCGCTTTCAAAAGAAGTTTTCATCGTTCAGATCCGTTCGAGGACGAGCTTTATGAGGTTGTCGATACTACCCTTATAGTCGGTGTTCATCTCTTTGGCATAGCGGTTGGCGATGACCATGCAGCAGGTCATGGCGCGGTGTCCGAGCAGGGACGCAAGGCCGGCGAGGGCCGACGACTCCATCTCGAAGTTGCATATCTTCAGTTCGCCTTCGCTTGTCTGATAGCGGAAGGACTCTATTTTCTCGTTCTGTTCCGGGTCTTGTATCCTGAGTCGGATTTGCCGTCCTTGTGGACCGTAGAATCCGCCGCAGGCTACCGTGATTCCACGAAGCATTTCCTGGCCTGCCACTTGCTCAATGAGCGTGGGGTCGGCGGTTGCCACATACGGTGCTCCTTTCAGTGGACACCAGTCCATGTGTGTAGTGAAGGCATTTTCCATCTCGAGGTCACAGACGTCGTTGCGACCGGCATAGTAATTGAGCAGCCCGTCGAATCCGATGCTCTTCACGCTGGCGATGAATGTGCCGAGCGGTGCCTCGGGTTGCAGTCCGCCGCATGTGCCGATGCGGACGAGTGTGAGGGTGCGGTGTTCGGGTTTTTCCGTGCGCTCGTTAAAGTCGATATTGGCCAGGGCATCCAGTTCGTTCACCGTGATGTCGATGTTGTCGCAGCCGATGCCAGTGGAGAGCGCTGTAATGCGTTTCCCCTTGTAGGTGCCGGTGATGGTGTGGAACTCGCGGCTCTGTATGTCGCATTCTTTGCTGTCAAAGTGGCTGGCCACCATGTTTACCCTGCCTGGATCTCCCACCAGGATCACCTTGTCAGCCAGTTGTTCGGGACGTACATGCAGGTGGAACACACTGCCGTCCTCGTTGATGATTAGTTCGGATGGTTCGAAGTGTTTCATGGCTTCTCATGGGTTAAGTTCGAGTTTGCGTATCTGTTTTGCCTGTTTCTTCAGGTCCTCCGTCAGTTGTTCGACCTTGCCCTCCAGGATGCGCACCTGCGGTGCCAGCTGTTGCTTCTGTGCATTCGTGGCTGTGGCAAACTGCAGGCGCAGTGCTTCCAGTTGGGCTTCGGTGTTGCGCAGGTCGTTCTGTGTCTCTGCCCAGAACGTAATCTGCTGCTTGGCCTGCGGATTCTTGAAGTCATCGGCCGTGGTATATATATGCGTGTCGTTGAGGATGAAGTCGAAGTCGTGTGCCCGTGCCTCCTTGTTCTCATGCTCTCGCAGCCCTTTGAGCCGCGTCTGTGCCTGAGCCACTTCGTCCTTCTTTTCCCACGTGTCGCGCAGGCTGTGGATGCGTGCACGGTTCCGAAGTCCCTCGGTGCCTACGGCTTCCTCCGTATATACGCGCCGTGTTTCGCTGGGGATGAAGACGTAGATACATGCGCTGTCGGCTGGCTGGTTGCGGTCGGTGACGAACCATCCCAGATTGTTGTATTCGTCGATACACAGCAGATAGTCGTTGGCCGGTGAGTTGAAGGGCATTCCCACGTTCTCGGGGGCAAGGAAGGCATGATTGTCCACATCGTAGCGCGACATGTAGATGTCATATCCGCCCAGTCCCTCTTCGGTTTTTGCGGCATAGTATAGCGTCACTCCGTCGGCCAGCATGAAGGGGTAGTTCATCTCTTCGCCGTCCTCCGTCTGCAGCCCTTCGAGTTCTTTCTCGGCAGTCCATTCACTGCCGATGAGCTCCTGTCCGCAGAGGCGCATGTGTCCGTCCTTTGCCTGCCGGGCATATAGGCGACGGTTCTGCAGCTGGTTGATGAAGACCGTGCGCATCAGCGTGTCCGTCTGGTTAAAGTAATTAGCAAACATTTCTATCGTTCCGCATTCATTGCCAAGCATTAATGACTCCACTACATCCTTCTTTCCGATGGCTATGCTGTCGATGAATGTAATGCATGCGGTGGAGTGCAGCTTGAGCATGTTCTTGCGTGCGATTTCCAGCAGTGCTTCCTTCTCCTCGGTGGGCTGCTCCGTCTTTTCCAGATATTCGATCTGTGCTGTCAGTATCTCCTCGGCCTTCTCGAAGTCATAGATGGCCATGGCCTCTTCGGGCGTCGTGTCGAACTCCGGTTCCTTGATCTTCTGTCTCCGTCGTTGTGCCGAGGCAGCGATGGTGGACAGTATGAGTATGAAGAAGATTAACCTTTTCATCTTGGTTCTTTTTTGTGAGGTCATTTAAAGATAAAATAGACGGCGAGCACCAGGCAGACTCCTGCGGCCAGATGGTTCCAGTGGAGTTGTTGTCCCTGGAAGAGCACGTTGGCTATCAAGCAGAAGACGATCAGCGAAATTACCTCCTGAATCACCTTGAGCTGCATCAGCGAGAATGGTCCGCCGTTTCCGGCGAAGCCTATCCTGTTGGCCGGCACCTGGCAGCAGTACTCCAGGAAGGCGATGGCCCACGAAAATGCGATTACGCCGATGAGTGGCCAGTTGCTGGTGGTGCCTGTCTGCTGCAGGCGCAGATGGCCATACCAGGCCAGGGTCATAAAGACATTGCTGCACACGAGCAGCAGGATTGTATATATTCCGTTCATCCTTCTGATTCTTCTTTCTTTTGCTTCTTGGCGTATATATTATCCAATGGCGAGATGCAGCCGTATACGGCTCCTCGTGGTTCTATCTGTGCAAAGTTAGTGCTTTTTGTTGTAATGTGCAAGCAAATGAGGTAAAAACCGAGCGCCGTCATCAATTGATAATCGTGTTCGGGTGATGGGTCGTTTTTCCGTCATGCATCGCCGGCATGCATCTAATGTTGTGTTCAGTTATCCTACACGTGGGTTTGTATGTCAAATATTTTGTGCGTGTGCTTGTCTGTGCTTCATTTTACGTGCCCTGAAAAACGCCGAAAAATGGCACTTTTTGGGGTGAAAAAGCGGTTCAATACATGGACCATGCGATGTAAACGGCTGAATATCAGTAGGCGAAATTTCGGGCGAATTTCCGAATAAGCTTTGCCTTGCTCCGAAATACGCGATTGTGACGTGTCACGGAGCAGTTGGTGGAGTGTCACGACCGTCGCCGCGACACTTCGCGGAACGAAAAACGGCGTGCCGCACTCAGTTGTGCGGCACGCCGTGAAATTTTTCTGTAAAGATATCGGTTAAGATTTTGGCGCTATGACGACTGTTCTTCCTACTTCAATATATTGTCCAGATACTCGCCGATGCGGTCCAGCCAGGTGTAGCTTCCTGTGCCGGGAGCGGCCGTGCGCTGGAAGCAGTGGTTGCGCAGGGCCAGGGTGTGCAGCTCGCTCTGGATGCCCATGGCGCGCATCTTCTCCCACGTCTTTACGGAGTTCATGGAAGCCCATCCGTCGGCATCGCCGTGGATGAAGAGCATGGGGGAGGTCTTCAGGTCGAAGCTGAACTCGGGCACCAGCACTGCCTCGTCGGCATTGCCGCCGCCCTTGTTGGGTTCCTCGGCGCCGTCGGTGAGTGCATAGGCCGGATAGATGCCGATGCCCCACTGCACGTTGCAGGGCTGGCGGTCGATATCGTCGATGGGCAGATAGGACTGATGGAGCGACGAGGTGACGCCCATGAGCGTGAGGTGTCCGCCGGCCGAGCTGCCCATGATACCTATCTGGTTCGGGTCGAGGCCCAGGCTTGCGGCCTTGCTGCGCACGATCTTGATGGTGCGCTGCAGGTCTTGCCATGCGGTGATGTGCTTGGGCATGCCGTTGGGGCGCGGCGTGCGGTACTTCATGGTGACCACTGTCATGCCCCGCTCGTTCAGATAGCGGCGTGCGGGAGCCACTTCGAATCCGTCGGGGTCGTTGCCCATGTAGCTGCCGCCCGAGTAGATGATCTGTATGGCCTTCGTCTTCAGCTGCTTCGGGAAGTGCCACTCGAGGTATGGCTTGCACTGATGCTCCTGGGCGCAGGGCATCTTACCCTCGGGCCACACGTCCTCGGTCACCTTCTCGCGGCGAGCGTCGTCCGAGGCGTAGCGCTTCATCAGCTCCACCTCTGCCTCCAGCGGACGGATGAATCCCATCTGCTGCATGAACTCCACGCCGCGCTCCACGCCATACACTCCGTGAGGCTTATTGGGATAGAGGTGCAGTTCGGCAGGTATCTTACGCTTGCGCAGCTCGCGATAGATGAGCGTGGAGCCGTTGGGGCTATACTCGTCTGCACCGCCGTGGTGGAGGCTTATGGGGCATGTTTTCTCGTCGAACTTGAAGATGTCCGAGAGGCGCACGTCCTTGCCATAGCCCTGCAGGGTGGAGGGGGTGCCGGTCTCGCCGTCGGTGGTTACATAGGCCGGCGAGTTGATGATGGCCCAGTTGATGTGGCACGGCACGGTGTCCAGCTTATCGATGGGGTCGTAGGCCGGAGTCTGTGATGTGGTGGCCAGTAGGGTGGCCAGGTGGGAACCGGCCGACTGGGAGATGACGCCGATGCGCTCGGGGTCGAAGCCACGTTTCTTGGCCTCGCTGCGCACCATGCGTACGGCACGCTGTCCGTCCTCCCATGCTGTCTTATAGATGGGCAGGCCCTCGGGGCGCGGGGTGCGATAGACGAAGTTCACGCACTGGAAGCCTAGGGCAGTGAACCGCTCGCGCCACTCCTTGATGAAGTTCATGTCGCAGCAGGTGTAGTAACCGCCGCCCGAGATGAGGATCATGCAACCATTGTTCCTGGTCTCCTCCGACGGTGCGTCGTACCACTCGATGTATGCCACACGGTGCTTGTCGGCCTTGAACTTCTCTGCCCGTGCCTCGTCGAGCATGGCAGCTATCTGATGGGGCTGTGCGTCGGGCATCTTGCCCTTGGGCCAAATGGTCTCGCGTTCCCCTGCGAGGATGTGCAGTGCACAGAATACGCTCAGCAGCAGAACGACTTGTCTCTTGATGTTAAGTTTCATAGGTGATATGTGTTAGTTTATTGTTTGTTGTTCAGATACTTGTCCATAGCTTCGGCCGCACGCCGTCCGTCGCCCATGGCCAGGATGACCGTGGCGCCGCCGCGCACGATGTCGCCTCCGGCAAAGATGGTGGGGATGTTGGTCTGCATGCTCTCGCTGACCACGATGGTGTTCTTTCGGCCCAGTTCCAGTCCCTCGATGCTTGTGGGCACGATGGGGTTGGGACTTACGCCCACGGCCACGATGGCCTGGTCTATCTGGATGGTCTCGGTGGCTCCGGGTATGGGCTGCGGGCTGCGGCGTCCGCTGGCGTCGGGCTCGCCCAGTTCCATCTTCTGCAGCACCACTTCGGTCACGTTGCCTCGTTCGTCGGCGTGGTATTCGATGGGGTTGTGCAGGGTCAGGAACTCGATGCCCTCCTCCTTGGCGTGCTTCACCTCCTCGAGCCGAGCGGGCATCTCGGCCTCCGAGCGACGGTAGGCGATGAAGACACGCTCGGCGCCCAGACGCTTGGCAGTGCGGCAAGAGTCCATGGCCGTGTTGCCGCCGCCCACCACCATCACGCTGTGTGCCTTGCGCACGGGGGTGTCGGCCTCGGGGCTCGAGGCATCCATCAGGTTCACTCGCGTGAGGTATTCGTTGCTGGACATGATGCCGTTCGAGTTCTCGCCCGGGATGCCCATGAAGTTGGGCAGTCCGGCGCCCGAGCCTACGAAGATGCCCTCGTAGCCCTCGTCTTCCAACTGCTTCACCGTGATGGTCTTGCCGATGATGCAATCCTTGACAAACCGTACGCCTATCTTCTCCAGGTTCTGTATCTCGACGTCCACGATGGCATTGGGCAGACGGAATTCGGGAATGCCGTATTTGAGCACACCGCCTATCTCGTGCAGTGCCTCGAAGACCGTCACCTCGTAGCCCATCTTGGCCATGTCGCCGGCGAAGCTCAGTCCGCTGGGGCCCGAACCGATGACGGCAATCTTCTTCCCGTTGGCGGGAGCCACCTCGGGCAGCGACATTTGTCCGCTCTCGCGCTCATAGTCGGCAGCGAAGCGTTCCAGGTTGCCGATGGCCACAGCCTGTCCACCCATCTTCAGATGGATGCACTTGCTCTCGCACTGCTTCTCCTGCGGGCATACGCGGCCGCAGACGGCGGGTAGGGCAGAGGTCATCTTCAGCACACGGGCTGCATCGAGGAACTCGCCGCGCTCGATATTTTTGATAAAAGAGGGGATGTTGATGTTCACAGGACAGCCCTGCATGCAAGTGGGGTTGGGGCAGTCCAGGCAGCGCTTGGCCTCGGTCTGTGCCTGCTCCCGGCTCAGCCCCTGGTTCACCTCCTCGGTGCGCGTCGTAGCACGATATACGGGATCCAGCTCGGGCATCTGGCAACGCTCGATGGCCGTGCGTTCCTTGGCCTTCATGCTCTTGCGCAACTCCTCGCGCCAGGGAGCATTGCGGTCGGTAAGTTCCGAGAGCGAAGCGTGAGTCGTGGCGGATGATGAGATGGAATTGCCTGCTGCGGTCTCCTTCATGTCGCCACTGCCCTTCGTTGTCGGTGCTGCGCTTTCAGCTCCGCGATGTGCGGCCTCGAATGCTTCCATCTCCTCCGCCTTGAATGCACCGGCGCGTCGAAGCATCTCGTCGAAGTCCACTTGATGTCCGTCGAACTCGGGACCATCCACACAGACGAACCTCGTTTTGCCGCCCACCGTGATGCGGCAGGCGCCGCACATGCCTGTACCATCGACCATGATGGTGTTCAGCGAAACGTCGGTTGGGATATTGTATTTCTTGGTGAGCAGGCAGCAGAACTTCATCATGATAGCGGGGCCGATGGCAAAGACGCGGTCCACCCGCTCGCGCTGAATCACTTGCTCGATGCCAACGGTGACCACACCCTTCTGTCCGTACGAACCGTCGTCGGTCATGATGATTACCTCGTCGCTCGACTTTCTCACCTCGTCCTCCAGGATAATCAGATCCTTGCTGCGTCCGGCGAGCACCGATACCACGCGGTTTCCGGCAGCCTTCAGCGCTTGGATGATGGGGAGCATCGGGGCCACGCCCACTCCGCCGCCGGCGCAGACCACGGTGCCGAAGTTCTCGATATGGGTGGCTCGGCCCAGCGGTCCCACCACGTCTGTGATATAGTCGCCCGGCTGGAGCGCACAAAGTTTCGTAGTGCTGGCGCCCACGGTCTGCACCACCAGCGTGATGGTGCCTCGCACGGGGTCGCTCTCGGCGATGGTCAGGGGAATACGCTCGCCCTTTTCGCCTACGCGTACTATCACAAAGTGGCCTGCCCGACGTGCCTTGGCAATCAGCGGGGCCTCAACCACTAACTTGAACACTTTCTCTGAAAACTGTTCCTTCTGTACAATCTTGTTCATACCCTATTATATTGTGTCTAATAACGCGGTGCAAAGTTACGAATAAGCGAGGAGAATGACAAATGAAATCAGAATTTTCATTATGACATTCTCGAGTGAGAGTAACTTCGACCATCGGTCAGAGTTACGCGCTCGGCTCTGCCGCTTTGCCTTTTGTGCAAAGAATAAGCGAGGGAAAAGGTCGGGTTTGCTTTATTATTTTCGCTCGTTTTTCCCGAACGTTTGTCTGCTAGCTTGTAAATTTGCCAAGAAAGGCGTACCTTTGCACCACTAAACTTTAAAGCAATGAACGTTAAGAAACATTCGATGGGGGAGTGGGTGCTGGCTACACGCCCTTGGTCGTTCCCGGCGTCGGCTATGCCGGTGATGGTCACGATGGTCTGGTTATGGAGCCGTGGAGTGGAGGTTCGCTGGTGGCTTGGCGTGCTGTCGCTTCTGAACATCGTGCTGGTACATGCCGCAGGCAATGTGTGGAGCGACATTGCCGACTATCGGCACGGTGTGGATGCCGAGGATACCTTCGGGACACGCCTGCTCGTGGACGAGCAGTTCTCGCCCGACGAGTTCCGCCGGCTCTCGCTTGTGCTTAATGTAGCCGCCGTCGTGCTGGGCCTCGTTATGGTCGGCCTCACGGGCTGGCCCCTGCTGGTCATTGGCGTGGCGGGTTTGCTGCTCTCACTGTGCTATCCGTGGCTCAAGTATGCAGCCCTGGGCGATGTGGTGATCATCCTATGTTATGCGTTGCTGCCCATGTTGGGAACCTCGTATATCGTCTCCGGCGAGGTACGCCCCGAAGTCCTCTGGCTGGCTCTCCCAGTGGGTCTGATCACCGTGGCCATCCTTCACATCAATAATGTGCGCGACGTCACCACCGACCGTCGGGCTGGCATAAGCACCCTGCCGTTGCTTACGGGTACGCGCGTGGGTACCTATATATATATGGTCGAGGTGCTGCTGCCCTTCGTGTGGATTGTCGGGCTGGTGGCCTTGGGCATCGGATCCTGGGGCTTGCTGGCCTCGCTGCTGGCCCTGCCGCTGGCTGTGAAGAATGTGCGTACAATGTTCGCCGGTGCCGACTTGCGCGAGTCCTGTGCCCATCTGGACGAGGGTACGGCCCAACTGCAACTCGCCTTCAGCCTGTGTCTCATGCTGGGTCTCATCGTGAATACCTTGATAAAGTGATGAAACGACTTGTCCTCTCCATCCTGGTGGCAGCATGTCTGTGGTTCCTGATGTTCTTGCCGTGGACGGCCACGCTGGTTCCTTTCTGGCCCGCCATGACCTGCTCGGCCTTGCTGCTTACGTGTCTGGCGTTCCTCTTTGGCGGACGGCCTGCATGGCATTTCAGACTGTCGGACGTGCTGTGGGGCGTGGCAATAGCCGTCGTGCTCTGGGGCGTGTTTTGGTTTGGCGACAAGGTTTCGCAATGGATGTTCTCCTTCGCCCGCCCGCAGGTGAACCTTATATATGACATGAAGGAGGGGCAGAGTTCGGTTTGGCTTGCCCTGGCCTTGCTCTTGATTATCGGTCCAGCTGAGGAAATCTTCTGGCGCGGCTACGTGCAGCGCACGCTTGTCTCGCGCTTTGGCCCTGATGCTGCGTTCCTGCTGTCCACGGCGGCCTACACGCTGGTCCACCTGCCCTCGCTGAACTTCATGCTCATCATGGCGGCGCTGGTGTGCGGTGTGATGTGGGGCGGGCTCTATCGTCTCTTCCCACAGCACTTCACGGCCATCGTGGTGAGCCACGCCCTATGGGATGCCGCCGCCTTCGTCTGGTTCCCTTTCTGAGCGGGACTTTAGGTTCATCCAATAGAATAAGACAGCGGGCAGGGTTCCATCCCTGCCCGCTGTCTGTTTGTTCTAATGGCTTTTAACGGTCTCAGTCGATGATGTCGAAGCCACAGTAGGGGACCAGTGCCTTGGGGATGCGGATGCCCTCGGGGGTCTGGTTGTTCTCGAGCAGGGCGGCCACGATGCGCGGCAGGGCGAGGGCCGAGCCGTTGAGCGTGTGGGCCAGTTCCGTCTTCTTGTCGGCAGCTCGACGGATGCGGCACTTGAGGCGGTTGGCCTGATACGTGTCGAAGTTCGATACGCTGCTGACCTCGAGCCAGCGCTTCTGGGCTTCGCTATAGACCTCGAAGTCGTAGCAGATGCTGCTGGTGAAGCTCATGTCGCCACCGCAGAGGCGCAGGATGCGATAGGGGAGTTCCAGCTTCTGGAGCAGTCCCTCCACGTGGGCCAGCATCTCCTTGTGGCTCTCGTCGCTGTGCTCGGGTGTGTCGATACGTACGATCTCTACCTTTGAAAACTCGTGCAGGCGGTTCAGTCCACGCACGTCCTTGCCGTAGGAACCTGCCTCGCGACGGAAGCACTCCGTGTAGGCACAGTTCTTGATGGGGAGGTCCTTCTCATCGATAATCACGTCGCGATAGATGTTCGTCACGGGCACCTCGGCCGTGGGGATGAGATAGAGGTCGTCCACCTCGCAGTGGTACATCTGGCCCTCCTTGTCGGGCAGCTGGCCCGTGCCGTAGCCGCTGGCCTGATTGACTACAGTGGGCGGCATGATCTCCTCGTAGCCGGCGGCACGCGCCTCGTCGAGGAAGAAGTTGATGAGCGCACGCTGCAGGCGGGCACCCTTGCCACGATAGACGGGGAAGCCGGCGCCCGTAATCTTCACGCCCAAGTCGAAGTCGATGAGGTTGTACTTCTTTGCC
>Ga0310695_10015477_pt1 | contig 10156 bp, 8 predicted proteins | sample RumenRJG_04DNA_FD_203882 | JGI IMG/M metagenome (GOLD analysis project Ga0310695, IMG submission 203882) | Bovine rumen microbial communities from Lethbridge, Alberta, Canada - RJG_04 (v2) (version 2) | ecosystem: Host-associated > Mammals > Digestive system > Stomach > Rumen | place: Canada... | reverse complement strand
GGCGCACTGCCGTCGCCATCGACCAGTACCTGCGCGGCGAAAAGATCACGCCCGTCCTCACGAAGGAACGGATTCCCGCCGAGCGTCTCTCGAAGGCCTACTTCGAGAAGTGCCACCACTGCGACCTGCCGGATGCAGGTGAGGAACACACGCGCTGCGTCTCCTGCGGCACCTGCCGCGACTGCCGCATGTGCGTCAATTCCTGCCCGGAGAAGGCAATCACGCGTATCGACGACGAAAACGGCGGCTGGGAATACGTCTCCGACCCGACGAAGTGCATCGGCTGCGGCATCTGCGCGGGCGTCTGCCCCTGCGGCATCTGGAGCCTGAAAGACAACCCCGAGCCGATCGAGATGTACCGCACCTATGAGAAGAGCGGCGCGTGAAGCGTGGCGTTCTGATAAAAATATTGTATTTTTTAAGAAGCAAGGTAGAGCATAAACGAATTTTGTGTTATAAAAGTATCGTAAGAGAAAGGGGGCTGGAGACGTGAATGACATACGCGCGCTTTGCCGCGCCCATACGGACATTTCGGGACGGCAGGCGGAGCTTTTGAAAAATATCGGCGAAGGTCTTCCCTTCATCGCAGACCTTGCGCAGGCTCAAGCGAGCCTCTACGCTCCAACCCGGGACGGCAATCATCTGCTTGTCTTGGCGCAGACCCGCTCCCATACCATGGTGCAGCCCCTGCGGTTGGCCTCCGTCGGCTCCTTCGTGCCGAGGGAAACGGAGCCGCTGATCGTCCAGACCCTGACCGACGGACAGCCGCTGGTGGGCCTTCGTGGCGACCTGATCTGCGCCGATTCTCTCGAAATGCACACCTACGGCATCCACGACGGCAACGACGCCATCGCCGTCGTCAGCCTTGAAGTTCCCGCCGGACAGCTGCGGGATCGCGGCAGCCAATGCCTGGTGGAAACGGCGCGCATGATCTTGCAGAACTCCCGGAACGCGCTCGACCCGAACGCCTATCGGAGCATCTCGCCGCGGGACGGCATCCTGATCGCCGACGCCTACGACCGGATCATTTATGCCAACGCCGCCGCTCAGCACATTTTCCGCGTGCTCGGCGTCGGCTCGCTCCTCGGCGTACGGCTCGACGCGCCGGAACTCATCCGCCATATCACGCGGGAAACGATTACGCCGGAGCGCCCGACGGAAAAGGAAATCGAGGCCGGCGGCCTCACGCTGCTCCGACGCGACCTTCCGATTCTCGCGGGCGGAAAGCTTTTGCGCCGCGTAGTCGTGGTGGAGGACGTCACCGCCCTCCGGCAAAAGGAAAAAGAGCTGGCCCTGCAGGAAACCGTGATCCGGGAAATCCATCACCGGGTCAAAAACAATTTGCAGACCATCGCGAGCCTGCTCCGTCTGCAGGCCCGCCGCGCGCCGGAAAAGGCAGTCAAGGACGCCTTAGGGGAAAGCGTGAACCGCATACAGGGCATCGCCGCGCTGCACCGGCTGCTGTCCCGGCAGGGTACCCAGCCAGTCTGTCTTCATGCGTTGGCGGGGGAAATTCTCGACCTGCTGTCGGCCTCGGCCCTCGCGCCGGATTTTCGGCTGGAACGGCAGTTCACCGGGGACGACCTCCCGATTCCCCAAAGCCGCTGCACCAACCTTGCGCTGGTGCTAAACGAACTCTTGCTGAACGCCATCGGGCACGCATTCCCGGAGCGCAGTTCCGGGCGCATCAGCCTTGACGTTCGCGCCGAAACGGAAGAAATCACCATCACGCTGCGGGACGACGGCGTCGGCCTGCCCAAAGGCTTCCGGCCGGAAGAAGCCAAGTCCCTCGGCCTTCATATTGTGCGGACCATCGTGGAAGACGACCTCGGCGGGCGCATCGCTTTCGCAAACGACGGCGATGGCGGCGCACGGACGGAGATCGCGCTGCCGCGAAACCATCTCATGGGGGAGGCGGAAACATGAAGCCGTTGAAAATCGTGATCGCCGACGACGAGGCGGTCATCCGCATGGACTTAAAAGAAATCCTGAGGGAGGCGGGCCACGAGGTCGTCGGCGAGACGGCGAACGGCCGCCGCGCGGTGGCCATCGTGCGGGACATGCATCCCGATCTCGTCATCATGGATATCAAAATGCCGGACATGGACGGCGTCGAAGCGGCGCGCCTTATCGCGGCGGACCACCTCGCGCCGGTGCTGCTCCTGACGGCCTTCGACGACGCCGAGCTGATCGAGCGGGCGAAAGACGCGGGCGTGTTGGCGTACCTCGTGAAACCCGTGGAAGAGAAAAACCTCTTCCCGGCGATGGAAATCGCCCTGTCCCGCTGGCAGGAAATGCAGTCGCTGGAGGAAGAGCTTTTCGCCATGCGCGATTCCCTCGAAACGAGAAAACTCCTCGACCGGGCGAAGGGAATCCTGATGCAGGCGCACAACATCAGCGAGGCCGAAGCATACCGCCGCATGCAGCGCTACAGCATGGAAAAGCGCCTCTCCCTCAAAGAAGTGGCCGCCGCCGTGGTCAAAGCAGGAAGCAAAAGAAAGAAATAGGCAAGAATCGCCCCGTCGAAAGGAAACTTCGGCGAGGCGATTTTTTCTATTTCTTTTGACGAAAGTTTTTGGCGATAGCTTATACGATTACACCTGTTCATCATTGTGAGGATTTCATGCAGGGGCGCCGCCCCTCGTAACAGTCCACTGGACTGTTACGCCCTGCAAGGGGCGTTCCTCCCCTTGTACCCCTCCTTAGGGCCCTGCGGGGCCAAGATTCCGCGACGTGCACGCATAATAACTCAAACGATTATTTATCCCGCGTTAAAGCTTTTGATAACTTCGACTTTAGCCCATTTTTGCGGGGTAGGGTTTTCGCGTAGCAAACACTTAACTCTGTAATATGGGCTAAAGTATAGACCGCTGTGACCTTTATCGCGGGATAAACTGTCCGATAAGTTATTCTGAACTTTTACCGCGGAATCTCCGGCTCCGCAGAGCCCTTTTGGGGGATTCACAAGGGGCTCTCCCCTTGTGTGGGGAGGTTTGGAGGGGCAATGCCCCGCCAAAATAATTTCAAGATGTATAAAACAAAAAATCGTATACACCACCGCTAAAACCTTTCGCAATATACTTTTAAAATTTTGCTTTGAAAATTTTTGTGGTAGGAAACTCTAACTTTCCTACTTTCTTACTTTCCTACTTCAAAAATTCAAGAAAATTATCCGCTCCTTGTTGCAGGAAAAACGACAAGTAATATAAAATGGTACTGGCAAAAACAACAAGGTCGGTGAAATGAAAATGAAGCGATTTCTACGGAAATTTGCCAAAAGCGGGATTGCCGCATTGGCCTGCGCCGGCATGCTCCTGTCGGCTTCGGCCGTCTCTGCGGAAGGGCGCATAAAATGGTGGCAAACGACCGCCGTTTATCAGATTTATCCGAAAAGCTTTGCCGATACCACGGGCAACGGCGTCGGGGATATTCCCGGCATAATCCGCCATTTGGACCACATCAAGAGCCTCGGCGCGGGCGCGATCTGGCTCACGCCCGTCTATCCGTCTCCGATGGTAGACAACGGCTACGACATTTCGGACTACACGGATATCGACGCCTCTTACGGGACGATGGAAGATTTCGACCGGCTGGTGGCGGAAGCGCAAAAGCGGAATATCCGCATCGTCATGGACCTCGTGTTCAACCACAGTTCTGACCATAACTTGTGGTTCCAAGAGTCAAAGCAAAACCGCACGAACCCGAAAGCCGACTGGTACATCTGGCGGGACGCGAAGCCGGACGGCAGCCCCCCCACCAACTGGCGCAGCATTTTCGGCGGCAGCGCGTGGACGTGGTGCGAAGAACGCGGCCAGTACTACCTGCACACCTTCGCGCCCCAGCAGCCGGACTTGAACTGGGAAAATCCGGAAGTGCGGCGGGCGCTCTACGACGCGGCAATCTTTTGGCTGGACAAGGGCGTCGGCGGCTTTCGCATCGACGCCATCCCCTACATCAAGAAACCGGCCTTCCGGGACGGCATACCGGACGACGCCGACGGCCTGGTAAGCATTCATACCATGACGGCCAACACGCCGGGCATCCTCGATTTCCTCCATGAATTCAAAAACGAGGTCTTTGCCGGGCGGGACATCTTCACCGTCGGCGAGGCCAACGGCGTGCAGCCGAAGGACCTCCCCCGCTGGGTGGGCGAAAACGGCGTCTTCGACATGGTTTTCGAGTTCAGTCACATGAACCTCTCCCTGAAAAACGGCGAAACCTGGTGCCATCCCACACCATGGAAGCTGACGGAGCTGAAAGCCGCCCTGAACGCCACGCAGGAAGCCACCAGAGAAAACGGCTGGTGCCCTGTCTTCTTCGAGAACCACGATCAGCCCCGGTGCGTCAATCATTTCTTCCCGGAGGGCGCGGACAGGGAAAAGGCCGCGAAAGCCATGGCGACCGTCCTACTCACCCTGCGGGGCACGCCTTTCATCTACGAAGGGCAGGAGCTGGGCTTCTCCAATGTGGCATGGCCCTCCATCAAGGACTACAACGACATTTCCTCTCACGGGCAGTATGAGATTGCTCTGGCAGACGGCTTCTCTCCCGAAGAAGCGATGAAATTCGTGCATTTCTTCAGCCGCGATAACGCCCGCACGCCCATGCAGTGGGATGACAGCCGGAACGCGAGCTTCAGCACGGGAACGCCCTGGCTGCCGGTGCATGACGACTACGCCCTGCAAAACGCCGAAGCGGAAACGCGGGACGATCGCTCCGTTTTCGCATGGTACCGACGTCTCGTCGAATTCCGCCGCAGCCATCCGGCTTTGCGGGCCGGCGGCTATGAGGAGCTCCTGCCCGAGAACGAGCAGATATTTGCATTCCTCCGCACGGTGGGCAGCCACCAGATTCTCACCCTCGTGAACTTCTCCCTGGAGGAAGCGTCCATCCCCGAAGAGATCATCGCCGGAAGGAAGCTCGTCATGGACAGTGAAGAGAACGGACAGAAAACAGTCCTCCAACCGTTGGAGGCGCGTATTTACGAAATTGCCAAGCAAGAAGGAAGCAATCGATGAACAATGAACAAATCCTTGCAAAAGCCCCCATCGTGGCACAGATTCGCGCGGCGCAGGAGGTCGCCTGGATAAATCCCGGCGTATGCCCCTTTGACGAAATCAAAGAAGCCCTGCCCTTGACGGCGGCGGATATCGACGATGCGGAGGCGCGGCTGGCCCGGTTCGCGCCCTTCATCGCCGGGAAATTTCCGGAAACCGCGCTGCTGCACGGGATAATCGAATCCCCTTTGTCCGACACCGGCAAGATGAAGAACTTCCTGAACGAGTCTTACGGCGCCAACCTCACGGGGCGTCTGCTGCTGAAGCAGGACAGCCATTTGGCCGTCTCCGGCTCCGTCAAGGCGCGGGGCGGCATCTACGAAGTGCTGAAGCACACGGAGGACTTGGCCTTGGAGAACGGCCTGCTGCAAGACGACTATACCGTTCTCGATTCCGAGGCGGCCCGGGCCTTTTTCGGAAAATATGCGATTCACGTTGGTTCCACCGGCAACCTGGGCCTCAGCATCGGCATCATGGGGGCCGCCCTCGGCTACCGGACGACCGTGCACATGTCGGCGGACGCGAAAGCGTGGAAGAAAAATCTCCTGCGGAAGAAGGGCGTCACGGTGGTGGAATACGCTTCCGACTACAGCCTCGCGGTGCAGGAGGGCAGGAAGCTGGCGGCGGAAGACCCGTTCAGCTATTTCGTGGACGACGAGAACTCCACGGCGCTCTTCTTAGGCTATGCCGTAGCGGCGCGGCGCCTCAAGAAGCAGCTTGCGGAACGGGAAATCGCCGTGGACGCCGCCCATCCCCTGTTCGTATATCTCCCCTGCGGCGTCGGCGGCGCGCCGGGCGGCCTCGCCTTCGGCCTGAAGCACGAGTTCGGCGACCACGTCTTCTGCTTCTTCATAGAGCCGACGCAGGCGCCCTGCATGCTCCTCGGTATGGCGACAGGGCTGCACAACGAGATCTGCGTCCAGGACGTGGGACTGACGGGAAGGACGACGGCGGACGGTCTCGCCGTGGGGCGCCCTTCCAAATTCGTAGGAAAAACGGTGGAGAAATTCGTCTCCGGCATTTTTACCGTGAGCGACGAAAACCTCCACGCCTACCTGCGGGGACTGCTGAAAACCGAGGGCGTCTTCATCGAGCCGTCGGCCTGCGCCGCCTTCCAGGGCGCCGTGAAGCTGCGCGAGACGGGACGCTTCCTTGCGGAAAACGGACTGACAGAGGAACGGCTCCGCACGGCCTGCCACATCGCCTGGGCTACCGGCGGCAGCATGGTGCCGGAAGACGAGCAGGAAGCCGCGATAAAGGCGTTCCGCTCCTAATTAGCGGCCATTCCCCTATGAAAGACAACGCGATACGCATCGTCAAAGACGCACATAAAAACGGCTCGCCGGAATCCTCCGGCGAGCCGTTTCCTTTCATCGTTTCGGCTGCAATACATCCACCCCGCAGCAGGGCAAAAATACGACTTCGTTCCATCCCTCTATATCGGCAAGCGCCGCCTTTTTCACGAAGCCGTTGGGAAACGTCAATTCCCCGGACAGCGCGTCCCGATATTTTCCCAAAGCATCCTGCGCGGACAGCAGGAGCTCATGCAGCGGCACATGCAGAGGAAGCCGCCCGCCCTGCTTTGCCAGGGAAAGCCTTGTCAGATACAGGACCGCTAAATAGACGTCCGCCGCCGTCCCCGAAAGCAGAGCCGACATCCCTTCCGAAAGAGCATTTTCGACGTCATCCATCTCCTTCGCGGCGTCATAAATCTCCTGCAGCGCCTGCCATGTATCCGTCGGGGCGTCTTCCCCCGCGAAGTCGGACCGTGGGACCTTGCGGTAGCCCCCATCGCCGCGCAGGAACGATGCGACTTCACCGCGCGCCATCGCTTCCCGGAAGCCCCCTTTTTTCCCGTCCGCCATTTATTCTTCCTGCAGCCGCGTCACTATGATGCGCGACTTCGGGATAAGGTCGGAGACGGCTTCGGGAACGCCGCCCGACGTGTAGCCGCCGGGCACCCACCAGGAATTCGCCCCGGCTTCATTCCCCGACGGAATCCGGATATGGAGATCCGCCACGTCGATGACGTCGATGCGCACAAGCCCGCCGTGTCCCTGGAAATAGCCCGGCTCAAACCCGAGCGCCTGCTCATAGACGGAAATCTTCCCCTTGCCCGCCTTGGCGATTTCATCGCAAACGGATTTCGGCATGACAAAGCAGGAGTTGTCCTCCCTGCCGATGGATTTTCGCGTCAGCACGTACATGACGTAGTTATCCAGCCCCATCACGAAGGAAACCCCGTCACAAAATTGGTTCAAGTGGCGCTTCATGTATTTCTTATCGAGATAAGTTGCCGGATCGGGCCGTTCCCCTTTGGGAATCGCCAAAATCGCTTGGATCTGATCCGCCGTCAGAGGCGCCTTGCCCATCCATTTCCATTCGCAGGAAAGCGCCGTCCCGTCACCGGCAGCATTTTCCGCCGAGGCTTTTTCCGCCAAAGCGGGATTGCCCGCGCTCAAAAGCAGCAGAGCCGTGAGCAAGAACCACACCCCTGCCGCGCTAAACCATTTCTTCAGCCGACTTGCCTTGCCCAGAAACGCACTCCTTTTCGCCGTCTTTGCCACGCTAAGCCCTCCTTTATTTTGCATGTTTTAAATATTGTCCCACAGCGGAAGACGGATTGTCAAGGAACAGCTTTCGGCAGAGAATTTTCATCGTATCGCAAACAGGGTAAACTAAAAGCGAATTTGACAAAAGACGCGGAAAACCGCGAAGTCATTTTCAAGGGGCTGGAACAGTCGTATTTTTATGAGGCATGAAGATGATACAATAAGTCATACATGGACAACCAGTCAGCCATGTGCTATACTTTCGATATTCAAATAACGGCAACGAAGCCTTGACGCATCGCAACCATTCCGGTTCGGCGTGTCAAGGCTTTTTTGTATAGCGATAAAGGAGCGTTGACTATGGAACTTTTCGACATCATCGGGCCCGTCATGGTCGGGCCGTCCAGTTCCCATACGGCGGGCGCCGTCCGCATCGGATATGTGGCGAGACGCCTTTTGGATGAGAAGCCCAAAGAAGCCAAGATACTTTTGTACGGCTCTTTCCTATCCACCGGCCAGGGCCACGGGACGGACAAGGCGCTGGTCGCGGGTCTCTTGGGCATGAAGCCGGACGATTACAAGATTGCCGACAGTCTGGAAATCGCAAAGCGGGAAAACATCCATATTGAGTTTGGGGAAGCGAAGCTGCCGGACGCCCATCCCAATACGACGGAGCTGATATTGACCGGAGAGAGCGGCGCGGTTCTTGACGTCGTAGGGGAATCCGTGGGCGGCGGAAAAATCAATATCGCCAAAATCGACGGCATCGATACGAATTTTTCCGGCGAATGCCCGACGCTGATCGTGCATAATCTCGACCAGCCGGGCCATGTTTCCGAAGTGACCTCCATGCTGGCGCACAAGTCGGTAAACATCGCTTCCATGCAGCTTTACCGTTCCCATCGGGGCGGACGGGCCGTCATGGTCGTCGAATGCGATCAGAAAATTCCGCGGGACGGGATCGACTGGCTTTCCCATGTCGAGGGCGTAATCAAGGTGACGTATTTCGAGGGGGCGTTTTGACAGATGTATAGTTCTATCGCCGAGATCCTGGAGCAATCCGAGAAAAACAAAAAAGAATTTTGGGAAGTCGTCATGGAAGCGGACATGGAAAGCAGGGATGTGAGCCGGGAGGCGTCGAGGCAGAAAATGAAGCGAATGCTCGATGTGATGAAAGACGCCGACCGGTCATACGAAGGAAACAGAAAATCTGCCAGCGGCCTGAGCGGCGGCGACGGAAAACTGTTGGAAGCCTATAACCAAACGGGGAAAAATCTGTGCGGCCCGTTTCTGGGAAAAGCCATGGAACGCGCTGTTAAGATGGGAGAATCCAACGCCTGCATGAAACGAATCGTGGCGGCTCCGACGGCGGGCTCCTGCGGCGTGATCCCCGCAGTGCTTCTGAGCTATGCGGAATACTGCAAGCCTTCGGAAGACGACCTTATCAACGCTCTATACGTCGCAGCGGGCATCGGAAAAGTCATAGGAGAAAATGCGAGCATTTCCGGCGCGTTTGGCGGCTGTCAGGCGGAAATCGGAACGGCTTCGGCCATGGCGGCTGGGGCGCTCGCCTATTTGCAGGGAGGGGATAACGCGGCGATCGCCAACGCGGCGGCACTGGCGCTGAAAAACATGCTTGGGCTGGCTTGCGACCCGGTGGGCGGGCTGGTGGAGGTTCCCTGCATAAAGCGTAACTCCCACGGCGCGGTGAATGCGGCGGCGTCCGCGCAGCTTGCGCTGGCCGGCGTCAAAAGCGCGATCTCGCCGGACGACGTCATCGACAGTATGCGCCGCATCGGCAGCGAGATGCCCGCGTCGCTGAAAGAAACAGGCACCGGCGGACTCGCGACGTCTGAGTCCGCAAAGCAGCTCTGCGATTGCATCCATCGAAACTGAGCGTAAGCCGCCGAAACGCGAAACCGTCCGACCGATTTGTCTTGCGAATATAGAATGATAATCATGTATACATCCCAACCCCCTTGACAATCTCTTAAAAACGCGTTATCTTTAGCACATGATTTTTCCGTCGCCCGGGCGGCGGGGAATGACACAGGGCAAAACGGACACAGGCGTCCGGCGCGAAGGAAACTTCCGCCGGGCGCTTTTCGTTTTCCCGCAAGGAACTGTGCGAAAATAACTGCTGCATAACGCGCAGGCTAAATTCGTCATAGCAAGACGGAGGAGCGAGTCATAACGGTGCTATGGCGAGCGACGACAACGAAGCTATGGCAGACTTAGACAAGCGGAATGTAGTAGTTATTGATGCAAAGTTCCTAAGCTCCTGCGCGAACCGGTCGCGCAGAGAGCGGATTGAAGGAAGGGTGAGGGATAATGAAACGGACTTTACGATGTACGGTTTTCGCGTCGCTGCTCGGCGCGTGGATATTGGGGCTGCCGGGGCAGGCGCTGGCGGCGGACAGCGCGCCCGCGCGCTACGCGGCGGCGGATACGGTTTGGGTGCTTTTAGGCGCGGCTCTCGTATTTTTCATGCAGCCTGGCTTCGCGATGGTGGAGACGGGCCTGACGCGGGCGAAGAACGCGGGCAAT
>Ga0310695_10015476_pt1 | contig 10157 bp, 8 predicted proteins | sample RumenRJG_04DNA_FD_203882 | JGI IMG/M metagenome (GOLD analysis project Ga0310695, IMG submission 203882) | Bovine rumen microbial communities from Lethbridge, Alberta, Canada - RJG_04 (v2) (version 2) | ecosystem: Host-associated > Mammals > Digestive system > Stomach > Rumen | place: Canada... | reverse complement strand
ATAGTGACGAGATGCCAGTGCTCTCTCCACCGCCAAAGCCTTCTCGGCCCGTTCGGCAGCAGTCATCGTGCTACATGCGGTCAACAATCCAAGCACAACTACAGCGACAGCAGACAGTAATCCTTGTATCTTCATGCCTGCAAAGGTAAGCTAGTTTCTTATTATTACTTCAGGCTCTTAACGAAGAAATCGGCAAGTTTGTCCCAGGGGATGAGATTCTTAGGATCGCCCTTTCCCACCAGTTCTGTATAGCCGCCGTCGTAGAGGTCGCAATGACTGGCTCCCGGGATGATGAGCAGTTCCTTGTTTTCAGGATTGGGGTTGGGTTTGCCAACTACGTTATATCCCTCGGCCTTGCCTTCCACCAAATATTTATAGGCAGCCTCGCCGAAGTAGCGCGAGTGGGCTTTCTCGCCATGCATCACAAGAACGGCAGAGCGAATCTCGTTGATGTAATAAAGGAAGCGACTGTTAGCGAAAGCCTGTGTGCCGATGACGCGCCAACCATCGTTCGAGTTGCCACTACGCTTATGGTAGCCACGTGGCGTAATGTAGTAGTCGTAGTAGTCCTTGACAAACTGAGGTGCATCGTCAGGCAGGGGATTGACCACACCACCAGCCATTGCCTTCGGATCGGCAAGACGCTGTTTGGATAGCGTCTCACGAGCTGCATGGCGAGACTCTTCCTTGTCTTCGCTGTCAAAGTAGCCATTGCCGCTGACACGCGTCATATCGTACATTGTCGAGGCTACCGTAGCTTTGATGCGTGTGTCGGCTGCTGCGGCATTGAGAGCGATGCCACCCCATCCGCAGATTCCGATGATACCAATCTTACCAGCGTCCACATTGTCCTGCTTTGACAGGAAATCGACAGCCGCCATGAAGTCCTCGGTATTGATGTCAGGCGAGGCCGTGCGGCGCGGTTCACCACTGCTTTCACCAGTATATGACGGATCGAAGGCCAAAGTCACGAATCCACGTTCTGCCATCCGCATGGCATAGAGTCCGCTCGACTGTTCCTTGCAGGCTCCAAAAGGTCCGCTAACGGCGATGGCCGGCATCTTGCCCTGTCCGTTCTTTGGTGTATAGAGGTCTGCAGCCAATGTCAGACCATACTGTGTTTCAAATGTCACCTTATGGTGGTCAACCTTCTCGCTCAGCGGGAACACCTTGTCCCACTCCTGCGTCAGTGTCGCTGTTGTATTCATACCAATTTCTGTTTTACTTTGCTCTTTATGGGTACAAGCGGTCAGCACTACGGCCAACAGCGTTGCCGATAACAATAGTTTTTTCATAACGGCCATAGGATTCATTCTTTCTTTAACGGATGATGACTTTTCTGCCCTGGTGCACATAGATGCCCCTCCGGGTGGGCTTCTGGTCGAGACGGATACCATAGATAGTATACCATGGAGCATCGTCGTCAGCAACTTCACGCTCGACCGTCTGGATGCCCGTGGCCTGCTTGAGCACTTCCTGAATGCCGGCATAGGCGTCGATGAGTCCGTAACCATAGACATTGTTGGGCCACTGCCCGTCTACCTCGATGTGCTTGGCGGTAGCCTTGAAGACACTCTTCAGGTCGTCGGGGCTCAGCTTGGGGTTAGCCTGCAGCCAAAGGGCGACGATGCCGGCGGCACAGGGTCCCGACATAGAAGTACCCGACATAGACAGCCAAGGATATTCACGTCCCTTGAAGGTGCTTTTGGCCACCATCGACCCGTCAAAACTGTCAGGACAGTAGCTGTTGCCTGCCGACAGGACGTTTACGCCAGGAGCCACGATATCGGGCTTGAGCAGTCCGTCTCTGGTGGGACCTATAGACGAGAAGACTGCTATGGTGCCTACGTTCGACTGTCCTCCCCAGGAAAAATAGGTTTGTCCCAGCGTATTGACGAACGATGCGCGTCCGTTCAGTGCGCCCACGGTGACTGCCGACTGCAGACATCCGGGCAGTCCGACGCTGCGATTCTTGACACCAGCGCGGAAGCGACCATCAGTAAGCTGCTCTTCTGTGATATTCTCAAAGGGAGTTCCGGCAGATGCATACATCTTGATTTCGCTTTCGACGCCCTCGACAGCCAGCAGGAGTGTATCACGCTCCTGTTTCTCTGTGCGTGCTGACAAGGTATAGAACGAGCCCGACTGTTGCAGCAGCAGGTGATGACCGCGCATCAACAGACTGTCTGTGGGCAGATTGGTACTGTCGAATACCACTGAGTCGGCCAGTTCGTAAGTAGTACCCCCACTCGTTTTACGTTGCCAAACCAGACACTTCAGGCGGAAAGGCTGTTCACTCTTCATGTAGGCATGTGCCAGATGCTTGCTGTTGTAAAGCAGTGCCACACCGGCTGTCGCCGTGCCTACGGGTTTCTCTACATAGAAGACATCACCGCCTGAGTTGCCTGCCGAGGTTACTAATATCCGGCCCGGTCCCACCAGACGGTCGAGTGCCTCGCGAAACAATTGCGTGTCGCCGGGAATGTCGTCAAAACCTATGCTGTAGGTGATGACGCAGGGCTGCTGGTGCTCCTCGGCATAGTCGAAGATGCGCTTCATGCGTGCCGTCTGGTCAGCAGAGTTAGCCAGATAGTCTTCGCCAGCATTCCTACTGCTGATGGCAAAGATGTCGGCACCATAGGCAACGCCTCTGTAGGGTGTACCATAGCCGCTGCCGGCTGCTGTGCCCAGACAGTGCGTACCGTGATTGGCCTTTGTATCGCCCACATGGTCGTTGTTCAGAATGTCCTCCTGGGTGGTATATTCACGTCCCAAGGGAGTAGCCTTGCCCTTTGTTTCGCCCTCCACGGCATAGTCGTCGACAAAACCCTTGATGCGATAGGTCTTGCCATCAATGCCATAGAAAGCCGGGTGGGTCACGTCGAAACCGTTGTCTACGATTCCCAACAACACACCTGTGCCGTCGTAGCCTTTGGGAAGCGACACACCTGTCTGTACCATAGAGGTGCCCGTCCACTGAGGGGAAACGTCGTTGCACTGTCTGCCGCCCAACTGGGTCTCAATACGCTCCACCTGCTCAGAGGCAGCCATTTCCGCCAGCCGGGTCAACGGGATGTTGGCAATATAGATATCGCCAATTTGGGTCACCAGTTCGCAGTCATACTTGACCAGCAACTGATGGGCATCGCCCTCGGCAAAACGCACAAAGGCACACACCTTGTCACTCGTCGTCCGCTGGGCACGATGCATGACTGACGAGTGGCTCATCAGCTGTCGAACGTGGAACGATACTTTATCCACCGTGCCTGCCATCGCTATGATGTTCATCAAGAGCATCAGCATGAGAGCAACACTCTTTTTTGCTCCTAAACTCTCCCTTACCATAATCAATATATAGTCTGGTGAAAGTCTCACAAATTAAAACTAACTTACTTGGCGTAGGCAACGCTGCGGGTCTCGCGGATGACGGTAATCTTGACCTGTCCGGGATAGGTCATCTCGTTCTGAATCTTGGAAGCAATCTGTCCGCTCAGTGCCTCGGTCTCGGCATCGTCCATCTTGTCGGCACCGACGATGACGCGCAACTCACGACCAGCCTGAATGGCGTAGGTCTTGGTGACACCGGGATAGCTCATGGCGATAGCCTCGAGATCGTTCAGACGCTTGATGTAAGCCTCAACGATTTCGCGGCGGGCACCGGGACGGGCGCCGGAGATGGCGTCGCAAATCTGTACGATGGGAGCCAGCAGGGTCTGCATCTCCATCTCGTCGTGGTGGGCACCGATGGCGTTGCAGATATCGGGCTTCTCCTTATACTTCTCTGCAATCTTGGCACCATAAAGTGCGTGGGGCAGTTCACTCTCCTCATCGGGTACCTTACCAATATCGTGCAACAACCCTGCGCGCTTAGCCTTCTTGGGATTCAAGCCCAGTTCTGAGGCCATGACGGCACAGAGGTTAGCAGTCTCGCGAGCGTGCTGCAACAGGTTCTGACCATAAGAGGAACGGTACTTCATCTTACCGATAATGCGAATGAGTTCCGGATGCAGGCCATGAATACCAAGATCGATAGTAGTACGCTTGCCGGTCTCAATAATTTCGTTCTCAAGCTGTTTCTTGACTTTGGCAACCACCTCTTCGATACGAGCTGGATGGATGCGTCCGTCGGCCACCAACTGGTGGAGTGCCAAACGGCAAGTCTCGCGGCGAATAGGGTCGAAAGCAGAGATGACGATAGCCTCGGGGGTGTCGTCGACTACGATTTCAACACCGCAGGCAGCCTCCAAGGCACGGATATTACGACCCTCACGACCAATCACACGACCCTTGACGTCGTCGTTGTCAATGTGGAACACGGAAACAGAGTTTTCCACTGCAGTCTCAGTGGCCACACGCTGGATGGTCTGAATGATAATCTTCTTAGCCTGGGCATTGGCATTGAGTTTAGCCTCATCCATGATTTCATTGATGTAGGCAGCTGCATCAGTCTTAGCTTCGTCTTTCATCGACTCTACCAAACGAGTTTTTGCCTCGTCTGCAGAGAGTCCAGAGAGTTCTTCAAGCTTGGCACGCTCCTGGAGCTGCATCTTCTCCAGCTCTTCCTGCTTCATGGAGAGCAGTTTCTTCTCGTTGTCGATGCGGTTCTGCTGATTGTCAAGGTCGTTCTTACGACGTCCGAGTTCCTCCTGACGTTGATTGAGCGAAATCTCACGCTGCTTCAACTTGTTCTCGCTCTGCTGGATGTGCTGGTTGCGCTGCTGCACCTCCTTTTCCAGTTCGGCTTTTTTGTTGAGGAACTTCTCCTTGACTTCGAGCAGTTTCTTCTCCTTAATTACTTCGGCCTCCTTCTTGGCGGCCCCAATCATGTCGTTATATTTTCCCTTGATAACAAAGCGGAAAATCATAAATCCGCAGAGGCCGCCTATAATAAGGGCCGCCACGATTAAAATAATACCAACAATAATGTTCATAAATGTGTAATATATATTGAATTAATGTTCTTACGCCTTACGTTTGCTACTCACCGAGGACAGCCTCGATTTCTGACGTCAAACGGGCAAGAACATTATCGTAGGGCATGGTGTCATTGCTGGCACGCTCCTTCTGATACGTCAAGGCTATGTCGACAAGGGTCATGAGTGCAATCGTGTGGTCAGTCTTGCGGCCCTTGAATCGCTGAGCGTAGCCATTGTATCGCTCGGTAATGAGTTTTGCTGCACTGCGATAGTACTCTTCGTCTTCGCGGTTGATGACGACTTCTATTTCCTCGTCATAAACGTGCAGCCTGATATGTAGTCTATCCTTGTTCTGTTCTGCCATAGCTTGTTCTCCTTATTGATTCTCATCGCTGAGGATTGCAATGCACTTATTGACGTCGCGGATAAGCTTTGACAACCGTTCCTTGGCTCCACTGAGGTCACCATCTGTAATCTCGATCATCTTAGCCATCTTAAGTGATTGGTAATCGGACTGCTGTTGGTCTAACTTTGCCTGCAAGTCCTTGAGGGCCTGCTCGTTCTTCTTCACTGTGTCAACAAGCTGCTGGTTCTCCTTTTTCAACTGCTGAAAACGAAGAATCATCTGCCTGATGCGAGTCTCGAACGTTGCAATTGTTTTCTCGTTAGCCGTCATTACGCTTCACTTTTCCGCACAAAGGTAAAGTAAAAATATTAAAATAGTGGCATAACTTCCACTATTTTAATATTTTTTAAATCTCACTTCTTACTCTCCTTTAGGCTGTTTCTCCTTTTTGGCCAGCATCACGACACGGTAGACGAAATTAGTTGTCCACTGCTGCGAGAAGCCCAGCTTCTGAGCGTACTGGCGAATAGCCACAACGGTCTTCATGACTCCCGGGTCCGTGAAGTCGTTCTTATTAAAGATGTCGTTAACAGTCTTTTCGGTCATGGTGCGAATAGCACTCTTGAAGAAACTGGGCACACGGAGTTTGAACTTCATAAGGTTGCCCGTGAGCATCATCAAATCCTGCGTAAAGCCGGAGAACTGATACATGTAGGTCTGCACGTCCTGCGGCTTTTTGCAACGTTTGCGAATGCTGGCATCAATCTCCTTAGTAAAGTCGTCGTCCATTTGATAGAGTTCCTTCAGCATCTTGTTGCAACGCGACTTCTCGGCCAGTCCAAGACGATTATTCTGTGTCGGCACCTTCAGTGTAGCCTTGAACACACGCAGGTCAGGCAATGCTGCCAGATTCGAGATGCCCAGGTCAGCAGCCATGCAAGCCTGGAAATATACACGAATAAGGGTCATGAAGTCTTCCATGCCCCCAGCCTTCTGTTGTTCGTCCTCCTTCTTTCCAAATAATTTATTCAAAAAACTCATATCTTTATAATTTTACAATTTTATAATCATTCTGTAAGGCCCCCAGCCCCACTGACTGTACTCGACATCAATGCCGCCCAGCAACAGCCAGTCGGCCAATGTCTTTTCATAGTATTTCAGCAGATAGAGGGGAGCCTCTGTCTTTTCTCCCAACTGCTGGAGAGCAGGAGCATACACGTCATTCTCGGAATCCGACAAAATACCTGATAACAGATATGCTGCTACTTCCACAAGATCAGCAGTTGTAACGCCAGAGTCTGCCAACATCTGTGCCACATCCCTCGGAGTCAGGTCAACCTTGCTCAGTGCGTCAACAGCATTGGGAATAAGATTTAATATATTATCTATGACCGTCTCAACTGAACCTGCCCTATTATGCATGGCAGATGCCAAACCGCCATTCTTGATAATCTTTCGCAGGTCGATGCCCAAGCTCTCCAGCAGTTTAATCAGCTTCATCAAGTTCATATCCTTGACGGCATCATAGTAGAAACGATTCAATCCACCCTCGTAGTAGGCAACGGGCCAGAACTGAATGGCTGCCATGGTCTGAATGCCCCATACAATAGCGGAGGGCTGGTGCTTCAGCTTGAATATCAGCATGTTGGTTTGCAGATTGGTCTTACCAGGCACGACACTGGGCTTGAAGCCCTGCTCTTCCATCCAGCCCAGCAAGCTGCGCGAACATTGTACGGGCACATAGTTGTCGTGGCGACTGTGCGCAATGAAGTATTTCTGCGTCAGGTCAGGCGTCCAGCCATTGGATATCTTGATTTCTGCCAGCTTAGCCATCAGTTTCTTGGCTGGCTCGCTTTCCAAATCCATATAGGCAGGAGTGAGCAGCTGGTGGAGCGAGTCAAGATCGGCAACACCATACTTTCTCAGCACGTCCTTATCTTTCTTCTCCAGAAACTCCTGCACATGAGAGGCAAAGGGCTCGTTGAACAAGTCCTTGTAGTCAATGCCGAGGTGATAGTTCTCATTGACCGAGATAAGCATGATGGCGATGTCGCTCATGGCATCGGCCTTGTCCAGCCTGACATACTCGGAGTAAGCTTTCTCAATGTCCAGCACTCCGCCACCGGCAAAGGTCTTGTCGAAATGGATATTCTTATACTTTTCCTCAGTATCGCGCAGCTTGGCAATATACATCGCTTCCGTGCCACCCTGCGAGAAGCCTACGTTGAAAAGGTATTTACCCATAGGTATATTCTTGTCCGTCAGCATCTGGCGGGCGGCCAGCAGACCATCCAGCGAGTTACGACCATTGGTGTGTCCACAGAGGTACTCATAAGGGTGATCCTTCGACGATCCAAAGCCAATGTAGTCACTCATCACCACAATGTAGTTAGGCTTCAGCGGATTGGCCAACAGGCCACTGGGGAAAACCAGTCCTCCCTGCGAGGGTGCGTCCTCCAGCGAGCCAAGTGTGGCGTGGTTGAACAGAATGATGCCATCGCAAGGCACCTCGCCTTTGTCAACGTCGGAAGGCACCATCACGATGCCACTGATGGTGACAGGCTTGCCGTCGGCATCGGTCGAGGGATACTCGTAGACGATGTGGCGGACGGCACGCGAGCCCAGCGAGATTCCTTCTACCTTGCACTTGACGGTGGTGTCATTATTCTCGTGGAGGATTTTATAGGTTACGCCCTGTGCGGCAACGTTAAGCGCTGCGACAAGAATCATTAATAGAGTTATCAATATCTTTTTCATAGCCATCATTACTTTTTAATAACACGTTTATGGGCATCCTTGCCTTTGCGCTCAATATAGACACCCTTGTCAGGCTGATCTACATGCTGACCTTTCAGGTTGTAGAACTCAACGGCAGAGTCGTCCTGTTGTTCTGCCTGCAAATTCTGAAGAGCCGTCTTGGCTCCTCCAAGAATTTCAAACGTTGCAGCCACGGGAATGTGGTCGCCCATGAACTTGCCGTTACGTTGATAGCCCTCGGTGTCGAGCAGATAGGTCAGAGGCTTGAGTTTCGGGCCATTCACAGGGTTGATGTAGATAATCTTGTCCCTGGACTCTCCTTCCAGCAGTCTGTCTTCCGTCTCTGAGTAAATTGGCTCTTGCTGGCCAGTAGGATACTGCCCTTTCTTCTCCACCTCTATCCATACATCGTGAGCCTCGGCCAGACCTGTGGCATTGATGACATCAATAAAGTTCTCCTTGATTTTCTCACGGCTATGGTAACTGTTCAGGTCGCCCAGAATGATGACGGGACGATTGTCAAAATGGTTCATGATGTCTTCGCGCACCTGTCTGTATTCTCCCTGACGAGCTGCACGGTCCTTCATATCCTTGCCCTCCTTCTCGTCGATGACACTACTTGCATCCATGTGCAGGTTGTAGACGATTATCCGAGTTCCGCCGGCCAGCGTCACCTCATAGCGGCGGAAGCCTTTCTTGATGAGCTCATCGCCCGCATGGCTGAACTTACCGAAATGGTCGCTCCACGGAGTACGGGTTACTGCCGTCACTTGGATGCCCTTCTTCCAGCAGGCTCCCAGCCCGTCGCACTCGAACTGGTGGTTCTGAGCATGCAACAGGTCTACCTTATGTACCCCGTCCAGCACGCCTATGTCACCACTCCAGGTGTCAAACTGGTAGTTATCTTCCAGAAAGGCAGTGAGTTCGTCATGATAGTTAAAATCTTCCTGAAAAAACATAAGGTCATAGTTCTTCTGGAAAAGATACTTGCCAATGCGGACTGTACCTGCGCTGCCTGGACCATTAGGTTTTACATTGAAAACAAGGATTTTCTTTGGCAGGCCGTCAACGTTCAATGTGCTGATGCTAAACCGTTCAGCCTGCTGGGCAAAGGATAGCATCTGGGACATTAAAAATATGGTTGCACATAGCGTACGTATAATATGTTTCATATCACTTCGTTTCGTTAAAGATTATATAAACAGGTGCAAAATTAGATATTTTTGGCTAATTTACCAAATGTTTTCAGAATAAAGTTGTATCTTTGCAACTGAAAAGCATTAAAATACAAAGCATTATGAAAGGTATCGTATTAGCCGGAGGCAGCGGGACACGCCTCTATCCAATTACCAAAGGTGTATCAAAGCAGTTAATTCCCATCTTTGACAAGCCAATGATCTACTACCCCATCTCAACGCTGATGTTGGCAGGCATTCGCGAGATTCTGATTATCTCGACACCCTATGACCTGCCTGGTTTCAAGCGATTGTTAGGAGATGGCTCTGACCTGGGCGTTCGTTTCGAGTATGCCGAGCAGCCTTCCCCTGACGGACTGGCTCAAGCCTTTATCATCGGTGAAAAGTTTATTGGGGACGATTGTGCTTGTCTGGTATTAGGAGACAACATTTTCTATGGCAGCGGATTCACTGGCATGCTGAAGCAGGCTGTGGTACACGCAGAGCGAGACGGTATGGCTACCGTTTTCGGCTATTATGTCAACGACCCAGAGCGTTATGGAGTGGCAGAATTTGACAAAGACGGCAACTGTCTCTCTATTGAGGAGAAGCCCAAGAAGCCTAAATCCAATTATGCAGTTGTCGGGCTCTACTTCTATCCTAACAGCGTAGTAGAGATTGCCAAGAACATTAAGCCTTCAGCACGTGGTGAATTAGAAATCACCACCGTCAATCAGGAATATCTGCAACAAAAGAAATTGTTGGTTCAGACGCTACAACGTGGTTTTGCCTGGCTTGACACAGGCACCCACGACTCATTGTCAGAGGCTTCGACTTTCATCGAAGTCATCGAGAAGCGTCAGGGACTCAAGGTTGCCTGCTTGGAAGAGATTGCCTATAAGCGTGGATGGATAGACAGTGAGCAACTAAAGAAACTGGCCGAGCCCATGATAAAGAATGACT
>Ga0310695_10015475_pt1 | contig 10159 bp, 8 predicted proteins | sample RumenRJG_04DNA_FD_203882 | JGI IMG/M metagenome (GOLD analysis project Ga0310695, IMG submission 203882) | Bovine rumen microbial communities from Lethbridge, Alberta, Canada - RJG_04 (v2) (version 2) | ecosystem: Host-associated > Mammals > Digestive system > Stomach > Rumen | place: Canada... | reverse complement strand
GGCTTCATGCTCGATGACCGCGCCCCGCTGCGCACCCCCGTCCTCGACGAGCGCCTCATCCTCGCCCGCCACGAGTTCGGCGATCCCGCCTACGTCGAAGCGGTCATCCGCTCCTTCGCAGCGCTCCCGCTGAAGGAGTGCTACTCGGGCGAGGAGATCGGGCGCCTCGCAGGCGGAGGCTCCGGATGCACCGCCGACGGAACCGCGACCATCGCGGACATGGCGGCGGAGCTCAAGGGAAGCGTCACGCGAATCTGGCATGCGAGCACCGGAGATTCGCGGGACGACGCGCGTGCCGAGGCCCTGGAGGATCTCGACGAGCGCCTGCACACGTTCGCATCCCCCTACGAGCGCATCGGCGAGCGCTTCCTCGAGAGCATCCCCCTGGTCACCGTCTACCGGTCGCTCGGCGCATGCGAGGGCAGCGAGGCGGTGCCCGCCCACGATTACGACAGGATAGCACGCAAGGTGGGGCTGCCTCCCACGGCAACGTCGCGCATGCTCCTGAATGCCCATCGAGCGCTACATCCAGGCAGCGCGGCGCATGGGGTCGACGCGCGCGGCATACACCGCCTCCGTGGAGAACAGCTGGCTGTTCGCAACCTGCCTCGACTACGGGTTCGACATGAAGCAGGGCGTGACTCGCGCACGGCGCATACGGCGGTTCACCTACAACGTCCTCACACCCCTCGCGCTGGCAGGACGGTCCGAACCGACCCCGGCCCGCACCCCCACCTTGCTCGACCTTTCCCCGGAAGGAGCCTCCCGATGATCCGCAGCACCGGCAGCGCAGACGACCGCACGCCCTACCGGAGCACCACCATCCTCGCCGAGGGCATCTCGCTTCCCACCGACCAGTGGGAGACGGGACTCAACGCGAACACCTTCGTGATCGGAACCCCGGGCTCGGCAAGACCCGCGGCCACCTCATGCCGAACGTCCTCGAGATGGGCTCCTCCTTCCTCATCGTCGACGTGAAGGGCGACCTCTACAGCACCCTCGGACCCATCCTCGAGCGCAACGGCTACCGTGTCGAGAGCATCGACTTCTCCGAGCCCGCGCGCTCCACCGTGGGCTATAACCCCCTGGGCCTCGTCCGCATGGCCGGCAACCGCCCGCACCAGATCGACGTCATCTCCATCGCGAACGCGATCTGCCCCGTCCAGTTCTCGCAGGACCCCTACTGGGACCAGTCGGCCGCCAACATGCTCGCCGCCTGCATCGCCTTCGCCCTCGAGCGGCTCCCCGCATCGGAGCGCAACCTCGCCGCCGCTCTCACGCTCGCCGAGCGGGTGCAGCGCGAGGAGGTGAAGACGCTCTTCGCGCAGCTCGATGCCATCGCACCGGACTCGATGGCGCTCGCGATGCACCGTCGCGTCATGATGAACTCCTCCGCGGAGAAGATGCTCGCCTCGACCATCGGGGTCATGATCGGGCATATCATGCCGTTCCTCCAGGACGACGTCCTCGACCTCTTCGCACAGCCCGACCAGGTCGACGTGCGCTCCCTCGCCCGTGGGAAGACGGCGCTGTTCGTGGTCGTCGACGACCTCGACCGCACGCTCTCCCCGATCGCGGGTCTGTTCGTCACGCAGACGATCAGAGCCCTGTTCGACTATGCGCTCGAATCCCCGGGAAGGCGCCTCCCCCGGCCCGTGCGCATCATGCTCGACGACTTCTGCAACCTGGGCATCGAGGATATCGACGCGGTGCTCTCGGTCTCGCGGTCCCGCGAGGTGTGGATCACCGTGATCTGCCAGAGCCTCACGCAGCTCAAGGGCCTCTACGGCGACAACGGCGCGTACTCGGTCATCGGCAACTGCGACGCCCAGCTGCTGCTTGCGGCGCAGGACTACGAGACGGCCTCGTACTTCTCGGTCTACGCCGACAAGGCACCGACGACGCTGCTGCGCACGCCGATCGACCGCTGCTGGGTCTTCGTGCGCGGCCAGGGCGGGCGCGAGGCCGCCAAGTACGACCTTGCCAGCCACCCCCGCTACCGCGAGATGCTCGATGCCTGCACGCAGGCGTCGCGTCTCTGAACGTCAGCCATGTCCTTCTGGAAGGAGCCATCATGCTCGAGTCCCCCATCGACCTCCCCTCCATCTACCGCGAGACGGCCTGTGGCGAGACGCGCCGCAGCATCGTGGACGACATGTTCGCCGACCGCGAGCTCGTGTGCGTGGGCAACATCGACCGCGAGCTCGTGAACGCCCTCATCCTCCAGATCCGCTGCCTCGAGAAGCAGGACCCGCACGCCGGGATCGCCATCTTCATCAACAGCCCCGGCGGAGAGGTGTCGAGCGGGCTGGCGCTCTACGACGTCATGCAGGCCGCGCTCCTGTTCCTCTCCGGCGACGAGCGCGAGATGCTCCCCCACTCCACGGTCATGATCCATGACCCCCTCATCCCGAGCGGCGTGGGGGGATCGGCGCTGGAGCTGCGCAGCGTCGCCGACAGGATCATGCGCACGCGCGAGGTGACCGCACAGGTCATCGCCAAGCACACCGGCCACTCCCTGGACGAGGTGCTCGAGGCGACCGCGCGCGACGCCTGGTTCGATGCGGAGGAGGCCGTCGCATGGGGTCTCGCCGACCGGGTCATCACCGAGCTGTAGGGGTTCGGTAGACAGCATATGCAGGCGCCCATCGGGAACGATTTGCGCGATAATGAAAAGATGACCATCCCCGTTCCGAGGAGCCGCCATGCCTTCCGCCATCCGCAAGATCAACGTCATCGGACACCAGCATCCCGATACCGACAGCATCTGCGCAGCCATCTCATACGCCTACCTCAAGAACCAGAAGGGCGATGGCATCACCTACCAGGCGCGCAGGGCGGGAAACCTCAACCGCGAGACGGCGTTCGTGCTCAAGCATTTCGGCTTCGAGGAGCCGCGCCTCATCACCTCGGTGACGCCGCAGCTCAAGGACGCCGACATCCAGTACACCGTGGGCATCGGCAAGGAGACGAGCCTCTACGCCGCCTGGACGCTCATGCGCGAGCTCAAGATGGACACGCTCTACATCACCGACGAGCAGAGCAACCTGCTCGGGCTCATCGCCATCAAGGACATCGCCTCCGCCAACATGGACATCTTCGACACGGCCATCCTCGGCGATTCGCGCACCAGCTACATCAACGTCCTCGACACGCTGTCCGCCACCATGGTCTGCGGCGATCCCGAGGGCATCATCGACGGGGGCAAGATCCTCGTGGGCACCACGCCCGAGGCACTCGGGACCAAGCTCGAGGAGGGAGACATCATCCTCGTCACCAACCTCGAGGCCACCCAGCGCTACGCCATCGAGCACGGGGCGAAGTGCCTCATCATCTGCTGCGACGTGCGTCCCTCCGACGAGATCGTCGCGCTCGCGCAGGAGAAGGGCTGCTCCATCATCGCCACCCCGTACGACACCTATGCGGCCGCGCAGCTCGTGTGCATGTCGGCACCCGTGCGCGCACACATGCTTCCCGCCGATAAGATCATCGCGTTCTCGCGCAACACCTCCGTCGAGGACGCGCAGAAGACCATGGCCAAGACGCGCCACCGCTTCTACCCGGTGCTCGACGATGCGGGCCACTACATGGGATCGGTCACCTCGATCAACCTGCTCGAGCCCAGCAAGAAGCATGTCATCCTCGTCGACCACAACGAGCGCACCCAGGCCGTCGAGGGCATCGAGGAGGCCGAGATCCTCGAGATCGTCGACCACCACCGCATCGGCTCCGTCGAGACCTCCGGCCCCGTCATGTTCCGCAACATGCCCGTGGGCTGCACGTGCACCATCCTCTTCGACCTGTTCGACGAGCAGAACGTCGAGATCCCCGCCAACATCGCGGGCCTCATGCTCTCCGCCATCCTCTCCGACACGCTGGCGTTCCGCTCCCCCACCTGCACGCAGAAGGACGTGCGCGCCGGCATCGCGCTCGCGGTGATGGCGGGCATCGACATCGACTCCTACGCCGACGAGATGTTCGAGGCGGGCGCCGACCTCACCGGCCGCTCCGCCGAGGACGTCTTCAACCAGGATTTCAAGGTGTTCAGCCGCGGCCCCGTGCGCTTCGGCGTGGGCCAGGGCTCCTACCTCACCGAGAAGAGCCGCCTGGCCGCGGAGGACCTCCTCGGCCCGTACCTCGAGACGGCTGCGGAGAAGGAGAAGCTGCCGCTGCTCTTCTACCTGTTCACCGACATCAAGACCAAGACGTCCGACGTGCTCATCTTCGGCACCGACGGCGAGGAGATCGTCGAACGTGCCTTCGGCGTCGCGGCGGAGGCCGGCAAGGCGGTCCTGCCCGGCGTCGTGAGCCGCAAGAAGCAGGTCGTTCCGCCGCTCATGGCCACTATCCAGGGACTCATCAAAGAGCGCGAGGAGTAGCGCGTTGGAGCTCTTCTCCGCCCAGTTCCTGATCTTCCTCGCGGCAGCATGGTGCATCTACATGGTGCTCGGGCGCGTGAAGCCCGGCATCCAGTGGACGGCGCTGCTCGCCGCAAGCCTCGCCTTCTACGCCATCGCCGGAGGCTGGCAGAGCCTCGTCTACGTGATCGGCGCGGCGACGGTCTCCTGGGCCGCCGCGGTCTGGCTCGAGAAGCTCGAGGGCCAGTCCAAGGCGGCGCGCAAGGCCGTCTCCGACCGCGCGGAGAAGAAGGCGATCAAGGCGCGCTTCACCGTGCGCAAGCGCCTCGTGCTCATCGGCGCGCTCGCCATCTGCCTGGGCGTGCTCGGCTACCTCAAGTACTGGGAGACCATCCTCGGCTACCTCATGCCGGATGCCGGCCACCTGGGCCTCGTGCTGCCGCTGGGCATCTCGTTCTTCACCTTCCAGGTCACGGGCTACGTGATCGACGTCTACAACGGCAAGGAGCCGGCTGAGCGCAACCTCGCCAAGCACCTGCTCTTCACCGCGTACTTCCCCCAGCTCATCCAGGGCCCGATCAACAAGCACCGCGCGCTCGCACCGCAGCTCATAGCGCCCCATGCGCCCGATGTGCACGGCATGCGCCGCGGCCTCGTGCGCATCGCCCTCGGCCTCTTCAAGAAGTTCGCCGTCGCCGTCATGCTCCAGAAGACCGTCGGCGACATCTTCGGCCACGTCGACGACTCCATCCCCGGCGCGCTCGTCGTGGTGGGCCTGCTCGCCTACAACGCGCAGCTCTACGGCGACTTCTCGGGCGGCATCGACATGGTCGAGGGCGTCTCGGAGCTCTTCGGCATCGAGATGGGCCCCAACTTCAGACAGCCGTACTTCTCGGTCTCGCTCGCCGATTTCTGGACGCGCTGGCACATCTCGCTCGGCGCATGGATGCGCGATTACGTGTTCTACCCGCTCGCGCTCACCAAGCCCTTCCAGGAGCTCGGCAAGAAGGCGGGCGCGCGCTTCGGCAAGCACATCGGCCGCACGGCAGGCGCCTGCATCGCCAACGTCATCGTGTTCCTGCTCGTGGGCCTCTGGCACGGCGCGCAGGCACACTACCTCGTGTGGGGCCTCTACAACGGCGTCATCGTCGCGCTGGCCGACCTCTTCAAGCCGCTCTTCGACCGCATGGCCGAGCGGTTCCACGTGAACCGCGAGGGAACGCCCTGGCACATCGTCGCCATCATCCGCACCTTCATCGTCGTGACCATCGGCCGCTACTTCGACTGCATGTCCCGGGTGGGCGACGCGCTCATCTGCCTGCGCAACACCGTCACCAACTTCATGCCCGTGCCCTGGGACGAGATGCTCCTCGCCTCGGGTTTCACCAAGGGCCTCATCCCCGGCCGTGCGCTCCTGTGCATCGCGGTCATCCTCATGATCGACTACCTCTACGAGAAGGGCGTCGACGTGCGCGAGCGCTTCCTCGCGCTTCCCGTGCTCGTGCGCTTCGCCGTCTACCTGGTGCTCGGCTTCTTCGTGGTGAGCTCCCTGAACCATGTCTCCGAGGTGGGAGGAGGGTTCATGTATGCCAACTTCTAAGCTGCGCTCCGCCCTCATCGCCCTCGCGCTCGTCGTGGTCGCCGGCCTCGCCAACCTCGGCCTCACGCTCGCGCTCGAACCCTACGGCACCATCACCGAGCTCATCTGGAGCCAGTACCGCGCGCTCGAACCGGGCGAGATCGACACGCTCTGCCTCGGCTCCTCCTATGCGCACCGCTCCTTCGACCCGGCGGCGCTCGATTCGACGCTCGGATCGGAGAGCTTCAACTTCGCGACGCCCGCGCAGTCGCTCAGCTGCAGCTACGACGCCATCGAGCACGCCATCGACGACCACGGCGTCACCCGCGTCATCCTCGGCCTGGGCATCGAGACGCTCCCCGAGAAGCCCTGGATCAACACCTACATCACCTTCAAGCAGGCCGAGCTCGCAGGATGCGACCTCGCCGACCAGATCGCCGGAACCCTCGCGATACCCTTGAACCCCAGCTTCTTCGGAGGGGCGGCATCGCTCGGGAGCTTCTTCCCCTGGGCCTACAACCATGTGCCGCTCTCCCCCTCCGCGGTGCTCGCCAACATCCAGGCGCGGCGCACGCTCACGCTGGAGGAGGCCGCCGCAGCCAACGATCCGGGCATGATCGCGTTCGGACGCGGCTACTGCAACTACGACACCCACCTGCCCTACAACTGGACCGATCCCTCGCAGGTCTCGGCCAACCGCTGGGACGTGTCGAAGCCCGACGAGGAGAACCTCGCCGCGCTCCAGGCGATCCTTACGCTCTGCGCGGAGCGGGGCGTCGAGCTCTACGTGGTCGTGACGCCGCGCCCGAGCTTCGAGGTGCTCGGATACGGGGAGGTCTATCCCACCAACATGTCCGCGCTGCAGGAGATGGTGGAGGCTGGGGGCGGCACCTACCTCGACTTCAACCTCATCCACGCAGACGTCTACGCCCCGCTCGACGACGACTTCGGCGATCCGGAGCACTTCAACCCCGTCGGTGCGGAGCGCTTCTCCAAGGCGCTCGGCACGCTCATCGCCCGCGCCGAGGCGGGCGAGGACATCGCTGCAGACTTCTACTCCTATGGATCGTGGGAGGAGTACCTCGCCAGCGTCACGGCCATCTCGATCGTGAACTTCGAGGGCTCGGCCTCCGACGGCATGGTCCACGCGGAGGCTACGGCATATACGGGAGATCCCGCGCAGGTCCGCTACCGCTTCAGCGTGATCGCCGACGATGGGTCCGCGCAGCTGGTGCAGGACTGGAGCGAGCAGAACGTCCTCGACCTTCCCTGCGCCGGCCACGGCACGATCACCGTGCGCGTGGATGCCCGCATGGCCGATTCCGCATCCGAGACCGACCGCAGCTATCAACACACCATCCTCTACTAGGAGGCTTAGGAGACACCATGAGAAACGTGCTCGAATGGCTTGAGACCGCCGCGCAGGCATGCCCCGACAAGCTCGCCGTGGCAGATGAATCAACCCGCCTCACATTCGCGGAGCTCGAGGCGAAGGCCCGCGCGATCGGCTCGGCCCTCTCCGGATGCGTGCATGCGGGCGAGGCGGTCGCGCTCTACGCCGAGAAGTCCGCCGACGTCCTCGCGGCGATGCTCGGCACGGCCTATGCGGGCGGGTTCTACTCGCTCATCGACACGCGCCAGCCCAAGGTCCGCGTCGAGGCCATCCTCGCAGCCCTCTCCCCCGCTGCCGTCATCACCGACGCGGCGCACGCCGAGACGGCAGCCGAGATGCTCGCGGACACCGGCTACGAGGCGCTCATGCTCGAGGAGCTCGCCGCCTGCCCCGCCGATGATGGAGCGCTCGCCGCGGCACGCACGGCCGCCATCGACACCGACCCCCTCTACTGCAACTTCACGAGCGGGTCGACCGGCACCCCCAAGGGAGTGCTCGTGAGCCACCGCTCCGTCATCGACTTCATCCCCGTGTTCTGCTCCACGCTCGGCATCGGCGCGGACGACGTGATCGCCAACCAGGCGCCCTTCGACTTCGACGTCTCGGTGAAGGACATCTACTCGATGCTGTGCGCCCGCGCGAGCATGCACATCATCCCGCGCGAGTACTTCTCCACGCCCACGAGGCTCATGGACTACCTCTGCGACCGCGAGGCCACGACCCTCATCTGGGCCGTCTCCGCCATGTGCTTCGTCTCGATCATGAACGGCTTCGGCTACCGGCTCCCCGAGAAGGTCTCGAAGGTCATGTTCTCGGGCGAGGTCATGCCGCCCAAGCAGCTGCGCATCTGGCAGAAATGGCTGCCGGACGCCACCTACGTGAACCTCTACGGCCCCACCGAGATCACCTGCAACTGCACGTACTACGTGATCGACCGCGAATACGCCAACGACGAGGTCATCCCCATGGGCAAACCCTTCGCCAACGAGCGGGTCTTCCTGCTCGACGAGGACGGCGCGCTCGTGACCGAACCGGGCGAGCAGGGCGAGATCTGCGTCTCCGGCACCGCGCTCGGCCTGGGATACCTGGGAGATGCGGAGCGCACGGCTGCCTCCTTCTGCCAGAACCCGCTCAACAAGCGCTGGCTGGAGCCCATCTACCGCACCGGCGACCTCGGCCGCCTCGACGAGGACGGCAACCTCGTGTACGTGTCGCGCAAGGACCACCAGATCAAGCACATGGGCCACCGCATCGAGCTCGGCGATATCGAGGCTGCGGCCATGGGCGTCGACGGGGTCGAGCGTACCTGCTGCCTCTACGACAGCCGCCGCAAGAAGCTGCGCCTCTTCTACGTGGGCTCGATCGAGAAGGACGCGCTTGCCGAGCAGCTCCATGCGCTGCTCCCCTCCTTCATGGTGCCCAACGCCATCAGGCAGATCGACGCCATGCCGCTCACGAAGAACGGTAAGATAGATAGGAACGCGCTGGCGAACCTGAAATAGAGGAGACGAGCATGGACATGACCCTCGAGGAATTCATCGAGCTGCTGCAGGATATCAAGGAGGACGTCGATTTCGAGAACTGCACCACCCTCATCGACGACCATGTGCTCGACAGCTTCGACATCCTCTCGACCATCTCCGCCCTCAACGAGGAGTTCGACATCTCCATCCCCGCAGCGGAGATCGTGCCCGAGAACTTCAACTCCGCGGCGGCGCTGTACGCCATGGTCGAGCGCCTGCTCGACGAGGAGTAGCTTCCGAGCGGCATGCACGGCCTGCACGCACGCCTTCCCAGGAACTTCGTGCTCGAGGAGCGCCTCGAGCGCTACGCCGACGCCATCGAGCTCGAGCCCGCGCGTCTCGCCGGACGCTGGGCCGACGCCTGCACGCCCATCGGCAGCACGCCCTTCCGCGAGGTGCGCCTCGATGTGGGCTGCGGCAAGGGCGCCTTCCTGACCGCATCCGCCGCCGCCGAGCCCGACGTGCTGTTCATCGGGTTGGATGGCGAGCCGGTCTGCATCGTCTACTCCGCCCAGCACATCATCGAGGAGGGTCTCAGCAACGCCCTCGTCATCCCTGGCCTCGGCGACGACCTCGTGCGCTTCTTCACCCCCGGCGAGCTGGCGGGCATCACCATCAACTTCCCCACGCCCTATCCGCGCAAGAAGGAAGCGTCCAAGCGCCTCGTGGCGCTCGAGCGGCTCCTCGAGTACCGCAGCCTGCTCGCAGATGGGGCGCAGATCACCTTCAAGACCGACCATGAGCCGCTCTTCGCCTTCGCGCTCACGCAGTTCGAGCTCGCGGGATACGTCCTCGACTACGTCGGCGACGACTACCGCGCAGACTTCCCCGATACGCCGAAGAGCGAGTACGAGGAGCGCCTCGTCGCGCAGGGTGCGCAGGTGCACGCCCTGATCGCCCATGCGGGCCCGCTTGAGGGGACGCCCGTGCAGACGGCGTCCCTCTCGCTCGTCGACTACCTGCCCGACGACCTCCACGGCCTCTCCTACGTCCCCTACGGCATGCAGGGCACCGTCGTGAACCTGCGCAACCGCCGCGACCACGAGGCCATGCGCCTGTCCTGAAGGACACGGGCCAAATCGAATGGAACCAGCTGCCAGAGCACCCTTCGTCGGCCGTTAGCCGATGGGCGCGGGGAAGCATGACGGGGCACGGTACAATTCAAATAAGTATGTCTGAAAGGAGCCAGCTATGTAAAAGTCAACGGGTTTTGAACGCTTTTTCAGAACTTTGACAATTGGATATGGGACATGATTTAGGCACGACGGGACAAGCCGATGGCAATCGGCTTCAACTGCACGGGAGA
>Ga0310695_10015474_pt1 | contig 10159 bp, 10 predicted proteins | sample RumenRJG_04DNA_FD_203882 | JGI IMG/M metagenome (GOLD analysis project Ga0310695, IMG submission 203882) | Bovine rumen microbial communities from Lethbridge, Alberta, Canada - RJG_04 (v2) (version 2) | ecosystem: Host-associated > Mammals > Digestive system > Stomach > Rumen | place: Canada... | reverse complement strand
TTGAGCAAAACGATAATTCCAATTAAAATGGCAGATGAAAGTAAAAATGTGAATGGTATCCAAACTTCTGCCCATAGTCTGCTCCAGTCACAAAGATAAACAGCAGCGAAGATGGCAATAGTTGCGCTATATATCGTTAACGTTATCATAGCCCAAAAGTTTGGCCAAGATAGAAAGATGCCTTTGTCAACCCCTAATTCCTTTTTGGCTTTCTTGATTCTCATGTCACATGCCTCGTCAACAGACTTCAAGGTGGATTCTGCATGTTTGGTGATAGCGACCTTTACATTGTCAGCAGCCTCGCCCACATTCTGATTTACTTGTTGGTAGATTAACTCTGGCAGTTTGGTCAGAACAGCTTTGTCCGTTGGGGACAAACCAACCTTCATGTCCTTGTAACCATCCAATCGCTTCTGAATGACTTCTTGCGCCTTTTGGATATCAGCACACCGTCCTTGTAGATTCTCAATTTGCCTCATAACACCTAGAATCTTCTCCAAGAATTCTAAATCGTCATCATAATTACTACCTGAAGATGGGGACATCTCGTTTTGCTGGGTACCATCTTCTACTGGATTCTCACTTGAAGACTGCTCGACATCATCGAACAAGTTCTTTATTTCATCGTATTTTTTCGACATTACATTATATATTTATACGTTTACATATTTATATTATTATCTTCCATAACTACGATGGATAATCTTTCGCGGACAGCATTTAGCTACGGCTCTGGCGATACGCTTTGCTCGGAGCAGTTCGTCATCATCATCCTTCTTTTTGTGAGGCTGATCATTGTTGCTTCCTCCACCCCCTCCTGATGAATAACCAGAGCCGCCTGGAACACTCATTATCTCGAAGAATACGCATAGTGAAATCTCCATTACCTCTTCGAGCACAAACTCAAACTCACTTTCTAGAGCCTTGAAAGTGTTGCCCATAGCCTTCACGAGATTTTCAGAGACATCAAATGTGAAGTGTTCAGGCTCCTTGCCATTCTCAATACTACGGTCAAACTCAAAATGTTCTTTCTTCGTATCTGCATGGATGGGCTCACAAGTAAAATGATGCTGCTCAGCATAGGCTTTCCAGGCATTCTGTTCTTCTGCCTTTCTCTTGGCAGCTTCATCGTCCATCTCCTTATGTAGCTGTTTCCATGTGCCCTCTATTCTGCTGGCAGTTAACTGTCGGCCTATCTCTGAGGCATTATATTTCGAGTTTCCGCGTTTGATGGTATAGCCAACGATCTTACCTTCAGAGTCTCTCCTGAGTTCTGCAGAATATCCATGTTTTTTTATCATCCGTTGAAAAACATTCCAATCAAACCGATTCATATTTCTCAGAATATCATAGAGGGCATTCTTGATTTCTGCCTTGTGCTCTTCACTGATTTCCCGCGACTGCTTCCAGCCCATACTTTTGTTGATACTGTTGGCTGCCATCACAGCCTTCTCGCCGATAAGATTGGTATCGTTGATTCTTCCATCGACGGTAAAGCGCGATACCATGAAGTGCAGATGAGGGATTCCACTCTTAGCATCGTGGTGCAGCATGGCAATCCATTTGCTGTTGGCCAAGTCCATTCTTTTCGAAGATACCTTACCTTCCTTATTCTTGAACTCAATCTTATCCATCTCTTCGATAAACCGATGGGCAAACCAATTCCATTGCTCCAACGCCCAACCTTTAGATTCCTCCTTTGTCGGTGACACCTCCATTGCAATCAGGTTCCTGGTCACAGGCTTACCCTTGGCGATGTAATTATCCCCAGCATATTTGAATTGCATCCAGATATCATCAAGGTAACCGTCAGTCATAGTAACCGACATGTCCCCAGCCATGTTCTCACTGCAGACGAACTCTGCATCCTTTTTCAGCGTTGCATACGTCGTATAGGCGTTGCCATGCGCTACGGCTCTTGCTCTTGCTATCATTGTCTATGCCCTTTCTATCTTTTTGTCAAGGAACTCAACCAAAGAGAACAGACTCTTCCACCACTTTTGAATCACAGGCATAGATTGGAGTAATTGCTTTCTCTTTTCTTGATCCGTTTGTAGTTTTTTAATGTTGTTGGCAAAGTTCACAATATCCCTGCGGGCAGCAATCAATTCGTCCCTGAACTTAGTGTCAGGCACGCTGGGCTTATAGTTCATCAGCACCTTCCGGCAATACTCACTGAAGTTCATCCGGCATTTCCTTGCATTGTTCGCAATGTACTTCTCTTCTTCGTCCGACAGTCTCAAAGCCCTTGGTTTCCTAACCGTCGAATTCTCCATTTCTGACTTGCGCGGTCTTCCCCTGCGCCTCATAATTCTCTTTTCGTTGGTGCTATCCTGCATAATTAAATACGATTAATGTTCAACATAAGAGGTGCGAGCCTGCGAGTACTCAGCCATCAACACTTGTCGCCAAGTGTTCAAGAGTTTTTCGTATCACGAAAAAACCTCTTGCTAACTTACGTCACGTTTCGACACCTCCGACAGCACAAAGGTAGGGAGAATAAATCATATTGCCAAGAAATTGGATCACTATTTCTTAGCTGAGAATGTGTTTTTATTTACTGATTTTCAGTTAGTTAAAGTTCAATTTATTTCAGTTAACCTGTTGTGAGATTCTTTTTCGCAGTTGCGTAAAAAGATGATATCATTTAGAGGCAAACGACCTCGTCGCACAACTCGCTAACAGCCTTTCGGTGGGTGATGAAAAGCATGGTCTTTTGCGGGTAGGTCTTAAAGAGGCGATGATATAGTTCGCGTTCTGTGGGTTCGTCGAGGGAGCTGCTGATTTCGTCAAGCAGGAGGATGTCGCCACCGTGGAGCAATCCACGGGCAATAGCGATACGCTGAGCCTGGCCCTCGCTGAGTCCGCTGCCCCGTTCACCAAGTTCGGTGTTAAGACCATCGGGCAGATCAAAGACAAAATCGGCACAGGCGGTATGCAGCACTTCGTGCAGTTCGTCTTCGGTGGCATCGGGTTTGGCCAGTTGCAGGTTATAGCGGATGGTGCCGCTCATCAGGGTATTGCCCTGTGGCACGAAACACAATTCACCGCCCATAGCAACCTGTCCACTGGTAGGCTCGATAAATCCGAGTATCAAGCGGAACAGCGTGGTCTTTCCGATGCCCGTCTCTCCTATAATGGCAGTCTTTGAGCCTGTCTTGAATTCATGAGTGAAGTGCGAAAGAATCTCCCGATCGCCCTTGGCATAGCAGAAAGAGACATCGTTGAAGTTGATGCCTTTAGAACTTGTTTTGCCTGTCCGTGCAACAGTTGGCTCTTGCGTTGTCTGTTCCAACTCTTCAAGTCGGTCAATGCTGGCGGTAGCATGTATCACCTCTGGCACCATGTTCAGTAGTTGCAGGATGGGTCCCTGAATCATACTTACCAGTTGCAGAAATGAGGTCATTACGCCGAAAGTGATCGTGCCGTTACGCAGTCCAATGCCTCCCCATACAAATGCCAGCAGATAGCCAAGTCCGAAGGCACAACCCATAATGAGCCGTGTGACAATAGTAAAACGCATGCGTCGCATCACATTCCCTCGAAGTCGCTGCTGCATCGAGTCGAGCCTGTCGGTAACCCACTGCTCTGAGCCTAAGGATCGTAGCACGGCATTATGCTCCATACCTTCCTGCACCTGCATCTGGATGCGGCTCTCGTCCTGCCGGATATCGAGCGTCATGTTGCGCAACCTGCGGGCAATCAGTTTGCCAAAAACGATGGCCAATGGTGTCAGCAACAGCAATGCCCATGCCAGCCGTTCGTCGAACCAGCGCATCAGCAGGAAAGCGCCGCAAAGTTTGATGCCTGTAATCAACATCTCGGGCAGGGTGTCTGTCGTGACTTTTGTCACCTGCTCAATGTCCTTAGCCAGTCGCGAGGACACGTCTCCTGAGTGCAGTTCGTCGCCCGTGAACAACTGTCTGTGAAACAACCTGCCGAAGATACGCAGGCGCAGGGCGTTCGACTGCCGTACAATTGCTGAGGTTTTCAGCCAGTAGCCTACTTGTCCCAACACCACACCGCCCACGACGGTCAGCACCAACAGCGCGACCATGCGCAGCACATCGTCAGCCGATCCCGTTCGGATGGTCTCGTCGATGAACCGGCGGCTGAGCCACACCATCAGCAAGCCGAGCACCACCTGCCCGATGCCTGTCACGATGCGCACCGCCGTATTCCAGCGGATGCCCATGGAGTCACGCCACAGCCACGAGATATATCTCATTCCACTACATCCATCTTTTGCCATTCGGCTATCATCTCCGTCACGTCGGCCTTGGCCTCGTCAGCCGTCACGTCGTATTCCGCGCAGAGCTTTTCAGCCAGCGCCTCGACGGTGAAGTCGCCCATCGTCTGGGCCTGCTGCCAGAGCCATGCCGCCGTCTCGTTCAGCGCCAGCAGCTTGCCGAAATTGGTGGCCCCGAGGCCCTCGCCCATAATCACCCGTTCGCCGCACACTTCGCGCAGTACAAATCCTTTCTTAATCTTCATCACGCTTAACTCTTAATTCTTAACTCTCCGATATATTGCTAATAAATATCTTCTGATGGGGCGCAGCCAGTACCACATCTTTGCAGCCCGCTTCCGCCATGTATGATATAGATCGTGTTGACGCCCCTTCGCATCCACCACATGTGTCACACGAGCCTTGATGTCATTGAGCAGACAATGCTCCGTACCCACCAGATTGCCGTCGCCCATCAGTGTGACCCGTTCACCATCAATACGGACAATGCGATGCACCACATACCGACAGCTGTCCACCCATGCCAGCACCACGTCGCCCACGTCAATCAATCCCGGTCCTTGCAGGATGACGCTCTCCTTGCCCCCGATGATAAACGGCAGCATGCTGTTGCCATTCACGGGCAACGTCACGCTCACGCCTTCCCTCACCAGCCGGATGGCTTCCTCTATGATCTCGTTGTCGGTCATCTCGTAATGGTTTCGTTACACAGTTTCGCCGCCTCTTCGTCGGGCAGACATTCCAGATGCCAAACGGGGATAGAAGATGCCAGCGCGTTCTCCGTCTGGTGCAGCCCGTCGGCTATTCGCTCATCCCACCGTTTGCCGCTGATGCTCTCCATCAGTGCCGCATACGCATAGATACCGCTCAGACGCTCAATCTTGTTGTAGGGCGCCTGACTCAGCACGACGATGGCGCCCAGCGGATAGCGCACGTTGCGGTAGCATGGTGTCTTACCGCTCCAAGGCGAACCATAGACCGTCGCTGAACCATCCTCGTCGATACGCACCACTGGGTTATCATCGTTTACCAGTGCAGTGCCTACTATATACCGCTGCCACAGACTGGCGTGGGTGCTCTTCCCCGTACCGCTCGGGCCGAGAAACATATATCCCTTACCCTCGTAACTCACCACAGCCGCATGGAACAGCACCGTGCCCTTGTCTGCCGTAGCCAGGGCGAACATAATCATCAGTGCATTGTCTATCGCCATCTTCACGTGACGGCCCGTAGTGATGAGCCGCCCCTCGCTATAATCGTCCGAGCAGACGAGCCATCCAGCCGTTACGCCCCACCAATGAAATTCAAACACGGCTTCATCTGCAGCCGTATGTCCGCAGATAATCGTCTGTCCCTCATCCTCCTGTCGCATTTCCTCGGTATATTCAGGAGCATCACCGCTTTCTACTGCTAAGGCAAACACGGTCTCACCGTCAGCACAGGCAAACGGCTCATAGTTGGTCAAGCCTTCTCCCTCGCCACTGACGCAGAACCGATGTCCCGCCACTTCGTAATATCTGGTCTCTTTCATCTTGGAATGTCTCTTAATGATAGTGTCCTGTACCTGATACGTGTAGGCAGCGTCCGCACAATGGCCTTCCAGTAGTTCACCTCCAGCCAGAAAACCTCCCATAAGTCAAACTTCATCAGCCGCAGATGCCGCTGTTTGCTCTCATACACCCGCCGCAAAAGTCCGTACTGCTGTCGCTGGCCATACCATCCGAAATTGCCGCCCGTCATCATCTCGCGCAGCATCCACTTGCCCCGATAACTGTCAGGAACGCTCAGCATAAGCGTTTTATCTAACCGCAACACCTCACCGAGTACCCACATCAGTGCCATTGCTGTATGCCACAGGCCAAAATACCTTATTACACTCGATACGATACGTCGATCTTCAACTGTTGAATGTTGCAATAGCCAATAGTAGTCGCACACATGCCGCAGCCCGATACCGCCACTGAGGAAATGACGCTGAATATGTGCCAACTGCATCACGAGCGCAAACCTGACAGACGGCACACAGAAGCCTTCCTCCACTTGTGATACAAGAAGTATCTCTCGCTCCAACCATCGTTGCAGCCTTCTGTTCGTGATCGGATTGAAGTTTCCCGACGATGGGCGGAAATGCACCTCCACCGTCACGCCCAGCTCGTTCTTTGGAAGATGCACATGGTGATACGCGGCCTTCGGATGGTTGGGCAACAGAGCCAATACGCTCTCCCGTCCACCCTCCACCCAGATGTCAATATCGCCGGGCTGTCGCGCATACTTATCGGGATAGAGCCGCGCATTGGCCTGTCCTTTCAGTATTGCTGTCCGCTGGCCCTTTTCTTTAAACTCCCGTGTCAGCCGTGCTGCCTCTTGATATAGCAGTTCATTCATCCCTTTGATGCTTTCTGCTTCGCTGGCCCACTGCATGGCAATCTCTGCAGGCGGCTTACTGCCCTCTGGCAACAGGCACACGCCTTTGTAGCAGACACCGACGAGCGACTGGCGTATGGCTGTCTGATACAATCGTCGCCATCCGTCGGCATCCACGTCAACAGGAAACTCCTGCGTCAGCCCCAATGACAGGCGCAGGAGTTTATAGAAATCTTTATTGCACTGATGATTCATATTCTTACCACGGATTGCCGCCAGGCCAGGGGCCGCCGAGTGGTGGCTCGCCCGAACCTGCAAGCAGTTTAGACTGCGACTGTAACTGATATACCTTCATCGAAGGCTTCTCGTATTGCTTCTTGTTGATATGCTGTGTCATAATGCTGTCCTCCTGAGATTATTTGATTACAAACTTCTTTCCATTCTTCACATAGATGCCCTTCTGCGGCTGTCCTATGATACGACGACCAGAGAGGTCGTAGATTGGACCATCATTCTCAATGACCACAGCCTCGGGGAGGCTGATGCCCGTCGTATTGTCATCGCCGAAGCCCAGGAATCCGCGGGCGGTCGCAGGTCCGCTGGCGACTACCAGATAAGCGCGGTGGGCGGGGATGGTGGTTTCCGTGTAAGTGTAGAAGCCTACGCCTCTGGCTGAGCCAGTGGTTTCTTTCGAGAGGCAATAGGCATTAGAGGGAGCGGCAGTGGCAACATCCACGCCTGTCAGTTCGTTGCCTTCGAGCGTCTGTGTCGTTGTAGTAGGTGTCAGCGTGATGGTCGCAGCCGAAGACTTCAGTACGACACCCTTGCCTGCAGGAATCTCGCGTCCCGTCACCTCCGTCAGCACCACGGCCGTCTTGCCGGAGTTTACGGCAGCCTGATACACCGTCGTGTTCTCATCGGCCCTATAGCCCTGTGCACTGTTGTAGTACGTTGCCCAGTACTCGCCAGCTACATTTCCCAGATTAGCAGTCAAGTTGAAGGGAGCGTAGCCATACACCTCAATCTTTTTTATACCTTTAGACGTCCATGCCAGAATGGGGGTGCCATTTACTTGCGGTGTCTTATCCGCTTCTGTGGTTTCTACTACAAAGGGAGCTTCGCTGTCTGTTGCTTTACGTTCTTGATCGTCATAGAATACGCATTTGGTGATGGCGTATCCTTCGGCAGCATTGACGGTGGCCGACCAACCGTATCCCCACCATCCCCAGGTAGCTTGGTATGCTGAGGATCCATATGCAGTATAACTGAATGAAACGGTTGCCACATTCGCCGTACTGTAGCTGGCTTGCTCTTTGGCTGTTGCTGTAATTGTGGTCAGCAGCGTTTCGTCCTGCGCCCACGCGCCCGTCACTGCCATTAGCAGGAGGGCGAAAATTGAAAATACTGTTTTCATAATTCTCTTTTTTGTTCTTATTATGGTTATTTTTATAATACTCTCACCTAAGTTTCTGTCGGGGGAAGCGCTATCGGTATGGGCATAAAGAAAGCGCAGCCCCCGTCCCATATTCTCCGACAGGCCCGCGACGGCCCCAAATCAGCTATGGTGGAGTCTGCGCTGTGGTGCGCAGCTCCAATGCTGATTTGGTTTTGCTCGTAAAATCTCGTTAGAGGTCGCGGTTCGTCGGAGAAATTGAGCAATATAAAGTGGTGCCTTTGTGAAAAGGCGTGTGACAAGGACGGTGCAAACCGAGTGCAGAGAGCTCGCTCTTTGCCGAGGTGCAGCCCGTTCTCGCACAAATTTTGTGCAAAGGTACGAACTTTCCATGAAAATTGGTCACGGAAGATGCTTTTTTTAGTCATTTTTACCGATTTAATCATATAATTCTGCTCGAGAGGTGCCGGATTCCTGAAATCCGACTGCGATTGGTGGCAAACATCAGAATCTTTCGAAAATCTGATATAGAATCTTCCAGTTTCATTGCCGATTCCTGAAATCGAGGTGGTTTGAATGCCGTCGAGGTTCTTGCTGAACAAGCGTCACCCATCGGGATGCCGAGCGGGCGTTGCTCAGCGCTGCCAGCCAGTTGGTAGGTAATGTCGGGTTCTCCATAATCCTTACTGTTTTTTGAAAGTTTGACATAAAGTGAATGGGTCACGAGGGGTATTTGAGTTTATACGTTAATAAATTTTTCATTGCAAAGACCTTCAACACATAATTATCCTTTTCATCTTCTTTTCTTTATCATACACCATAAGCCCAAAAGCACTAAAGGAATGCTCAGCACAGCTTTTTCATCGGGACAAATGACTACCTATAATGTTTATCAATTGAAGATTCATGAATTTCTCTCTATAAATGTCATTCTTCGGGAGGGCTATCTTTGGCAAATTTCTCTTGCTTTCCTCCTTATTCGTGACATTTGCCTTTAAAAGAAACAGTTTGTCCAAAGGACAGTTTTTTGTATCGGACTTGGCTGTTCTTTCTTGACAAAGAGAATCCTTTGGAATAGAGCAACTATCTTTAGGCGTTTGTGCCTGCCCCGCCATTGCGACGATGGCAAGCAGAATGGTGATGATGGCTTTCTTGTACATATTCTTTGATTTTTATTTCACCACATAGCCTTTCACGATAATCATCGGACAACCAGGGATTTTCTTCATCTTCCCCTTTACCTTGTGCCGGGCATAACTGCTCTTAAAGTTGGCGGGGAAAGATAGTCTGCCTTTGCCCTTGATGTCGACAACGCTGATAGTGATGCAGTATTTGTTCTTGCCTCTCAGTACGACAGACTCCGCAGGGCTGACGTAGAGTTGTGTGCCATTGTCGGCAGGTGTGACTCGTTTGTAGATAGGCTTGTTCAGTACATTGACAAATTTCTTATCACGAATCTCATAGCAATTGAAACTCAACGTACATTCCTCGTACTCACATTTGTCAATGGTGACCATGATGTCGGTCAGCAGATAGTCTTTCCTGTTTTTGAAGATTGGTCCCCATTCAATGTCACCCTTACAATCACCCTCGAAGCCTGCCGTGCTTGTCCTTATCCATGACTTGCCCGACAGCGTGTGCGGCTTGTTCTTTTTGCCGACTACGACCTCGGCCAGTTCGATTACCTTGTCTTTCAGTGTTACAGTCAGTTCGTACCCATTGGCGTAAGTCGCGTAGGGAATCGTTGTCGTCTGATAGGAAACATGCGTGAATGTCAGGTCGTCCCTGCGCCCTTCGGGTATCGTCAGCGTAAAGTTTCCTTGTGCGTCGGAGATGACACCTACGCTGTCCTCTTCAATGCCTATGCTGACGTACTCAATATTTTCACCTCGTTCATTAATGACGTGACCTTTAACCGTAGTCTGTGCCTGTCCCGCCATTGCGACGAAGGCGAGGATAATAGTGATGATGGTTTTCTTGTTCATTGATTTCTATTGATTATGTTTTATCTTGTTTCTTCTGTCAATACGTAAATGAGCAAGTCATAAACATTCCCATCCTTTATGACGGTATTTGGTATAGCACTTTTATACTTGAAGCCATTCTTCAGTAGCACCCTTATTGAAGCTATGTTTGGTTGAAAGACATTAGCC
>Ga0310695_10015470_pt1 | contig 10160 bp, 6 predicted proteins | sample RumenRJG_04DNA_FD_203882 | JGI IMG/M metagenome (GOLD analysis project Ga0310695, IMG submission 203882) | Bovine rumen microbial communities from Lethbridge, Alberta, Canada - RJG_04 (v2) (version 2) | ecosystem: Host-associated > Mammals > Digestive system > Stomach > Rumen | place: Canada... | reverse complement strand
TGGGTCTCCACTCACATCTGGGAACATTATATGTTCACGCGCGACCGGGCCTTCCTGCGTCAGTACTATCCCTACCTGCGTGGTGCCGCTCAGTTCTGCCTTGGCTGGCTGGTCGAGAAGGACGGTCATCTGCTCACCGCTCCCTGCACATCACCCGAGAACGGCTATATTACCGACGACGGTTATCATGGTGCCACGCTCTATGGTGGTTTTGCCGACATTGCCATCACCCGCGAGTGTCTCACCGATGCTCTTCTGGCAGCACAGGAACTCGGCATGGATCGAGGCTTGCAGAAGCAGATGCATCAGGCGCTGGAGCGGCTGCTCCCATATCGGGTGGGACGGGACGGCAACCTGCAGGAATGGTACCACGACTGGCGCGACTCCGACCCGCGACATCGCCATCAGTCCCATCTCTTCGGGCTCTATCCCGGCCATCAGATCACGGTGCAGGACACACCCGAACTGGCTCGTGCAGCCGCCCGAACGCTGGAGATAAAGGGTGAGGAAACCACCGGGTGGAGTGCCGGATGGAGGGTGAACCTCTTTGCACGCTTGCAGGACGGACGCCATGCTTATAGCATTTTCCGCAAGCTGCTGCGCTACGTCAGTCCCGACGAATACCGGGGCGATGATGCCCGTCGGGGTGGCGGTACGTATCCCAACTTGTGGGATGCCCATTCGCCCTTCCAGATTGACGGTAACTTTGGCGGTTGTGCCGGTATGGCCGAGATGCTCCTGCAGTCCACGCCCACCGACATCTATCTGCTGCCAGCCCTTCCGGCCCAGTGGCCCTCGGGGAGTGTCTCTGGTCTCTGTGCCCATGGCGGCTTTGTGCTCGACTTTGAATGGAAGGACGGGAAGGTGGTCGCAGCCCGCATCCAGGCTCGTACCAGTGCTCGCACCACGCTCCATGTCAATGGCGAGGCACGTCCCGTAAAATTGAAAGCGGGGGAGAGCCGCGTGATTCTGTAGGCCCCTCCCTTCTTAATAATCCTGAATCGGGATAAAATCACATCGTCCCCCACAGCCATGTTATAGGTTGTGGGGGACGATGGTCGTTGTTGGGAAAGGGTTATTTGTCGTCGTAGTGTCCGTATGCTGAGAGGACGAGGACAACGACCTCGTGTTCATAAATCCGATATACCAGTCGATGTTTCTTTGTGAGCTCTCTGCTCCATCGTCCTTCGGGCTGGCCTTTTAATGGTTCAGGATGCCCAAGGCCTGTTTTCGGATGTTCTGCCAGTTCGGCAATGAGCCGCCGTGCTTTCTCATAAACCTTCGGCTCGCTCTTCTGGAGGTGCTAGAGGTCGTTAATGGCTTCTTGGGTGTATTCAATGTTGTACATATCAGCCCACTCGCTTTAAGAATGTATCCAAGTCTTCGCCGGGATGCATCCTCTGGGTCTTTCCTTGGCGATATTGTTCTTCACCTCGTTCCAGCTTGGCCATGGATTCCTCTTTCGTCATCAGTGTGGGGTCCTCTTTCTTGGCCACCAACTTACGCAGGTAGCGGGCCAGCTGTTTCATCATCGACTCATCTTCTGCGATGAGGCTCATGTTGCGGAGTATCTCTGCATTCAGTTGCATCGCGGTCATAGTGGTAAACTTATTGCTTTTCGACGACAAATATAGATAAAACGAACGACATGGCAAAGGAAATATCCATTTTTCTCTCTGTCATGCCCGACAGCAGTCTGTGCCAGGCCATTTACTTCTCAATCTGATAGTTGAAGTAGTCGAACTGCGCCTTGCCCCCCTCGCCGTAGCAGTAGAGACCGATGCGAAAGCCCTTCCAGTTGCCTTTGTGCATCGTGAAGGGGCTGCCTGCCGCCTGATAGCGCTTGCCGTCGAGGCTGTAGTAGAATTGATGCTGATTGGTGGTGGCGTCGAGCGATATGCGCAGATATACCTTGCCTGGTTTCTTGCTCACGATAACGTCCCGCTTCCCGTTGTCCTCCAGGTAAATACCTTCTGCACAGATGCCTATGCCCCGATACTCTCGCCCGATGCATAGCAGTCCGGCGTATGTGCCCGGCTCGATGTCCTGGCAGTCCAGTAGGGTAGTGGCCTCGCCCTGGTAGCCCATCGTCTTTTGCGTGAGCATGTTGCGGGCATTCTTCAGGTCTGCGGAGGGCAGTGCGTCAATCGTCAGCCATCCCTTGCGTGCTGCCAGGCTCCAGTGATCGTTGTCGGGATTGTGACACCATTGCCATTGCAGCCCGAGCCTGTCGCCGTCGAAATCATCGCTGGTCTGCGGCAGCATCGGTTTCGTCTCAGTCTTAATGTTTGGCATTGTCCATACGGCGACCGGCTCTCCGATGCCATTGCCGTTGATATCCACGCCCATCAGCGGCCAGTCGTCCTTCCATCGGGCCGGTTGCAGGTGGACCACACGCCCCAGGACCGGTGTGTCCTGGAAGTGATAGAACCACCACTCGCCCTCGGGCGTATCTACAAGCGCCCCCTGATGAGGTCCGTTCACGCCCGTTGAGCCTTGTTCCAGCACCACGCGCTTCTCGTATGGGCCATAGACATGCTTCGAGCGCAGCACCGTCTGCCAGCCGCCACCCACTCCTCCTTCGGGGATAATCAGGTAGTAGTAGCCGTTCTGTTTCAGCCACTTTGTGCCCTCGGCCACCGGGCCTGTATATACCGTGACGCCATCGTCGAGCAGCGTCTTGCCGTCCGGCGACATCTTGTGGATGATAATCGGTCCTGCACCATACTGGCTGCGTCCCATGTAGGCCTTCCCGTCATCGTCCCATAGAGGGCAGGGGTCTTCCCATTTCGGAATGCTCTTCAGGCAGTGCAGCGGTGTCCACGGGCCTCGTGCATCCTCGGACGAGGACATGAAGAGCCCTTCCTCCGGCGTGCAGAAATAGACATAGAACCGTCCGTCGTGCCACCGGATGCTGGGTGCCCACGAGCCTCCCGCGTAGTGGCTGTTCGTGTCCCATCCCGGCAGGTCGAAGCGATCGTAGATCTGGCTGACCACCTGCCAGTTCACCATGTCGTCCGATTCCAGCACCTGCATCCCGATGAAATGGAAGTCGCTCGCCACCATGTAATACTTGCAGCCCACGCGTATGATGTCCGGGTCCGAGTAGTCCGCGTTCAGCACCGGGTTCTTGTACGTCCCGTTTCCCTGGTCGCCCCAGTCAAGCCTCTGTGCACTGACCGGCAGCATGCCCATCAGCAGGGCAAAGATAATCGCCTTTCTCATCTCCTTAATGTCTATTTCGCCTCAAAGATAGGTAATGATTTTGTTACCTCCAAATATAATGCCAAAAAACTTTGTGCAATGGGTGTTTGTATAAAAGATACCATAAGCGTCGTTTTTGCCGATGCATCTCCTTCCCGTGAGCACCGTAAACCGAGCCACCGTCCTTGCCTGTTCCCAAGTCTCCCTTAAGAAGGTTATTTCCTGTTCTCTGTCGTAAAACCTCATTTCACCTCCTTTATTATGTTTCCGAAACCGTCATTTCCGAAACCGCCATTTCCGTTGCAAATGTAGCAACATTACCCGTCTTGTGCAAATATGAATGTTTTTAGCTATGTTTCTCAGTACATAGGTCATTATCGGTTCCACTTTGAATAGATTTTATGTTCAAAAATCAGCGAAATTCAAAAAGTTTTTTTCATTTTCGCTGATTTTTAAGCAAAGGATGCTTGAGTATATAATAAAAATTGTACTTTTGCAGAGCAACAATAACAATTCGGCATGAAGTACCCCAATATCATTGGCAGAGAAGTGGAAATATCCACGCTCGAACGCTTGTACAAGTCCAGGAAATCCGAGTTTGTCGCCATCTATGGACGCAGACGTATAGGCAAGTCATATCTGGTCAGTGAGGTGTATGGCAGTAAGATTGTCTTTTCTTCCGTCGGAACATACGTAAAGGACGGGGACAAGAATTACGAGACATACCGTAAACTGCAACTGGAACATTTTTACGATTCTTTGGTGTTGTCAGGGCTGGATGCCGCTACGACCGACAGACCTACATGCTGGCGTGAAGCCTTCCTGCTTCTGCGAAGGCTGCTTGAAGGCATACGCTCCCGTCGGAAGGTCATCCTTATTGATGAGTTGCCCTGGTTGGCCGGTCCTCAGTCGTCCGAGATGATTTCGGAACTCGGCTATTTCTGGAACTCATGGGCAGACAGTCAGAGAAACATCATTCTGGTGGTGTGCGGCTCTGCCACGAGTTGGATGCTTGACAATGTGATACGCGACTACGGAGGCCTGCATGGACGACTCACTGAGACCATCAAGCTTGCACCCTTCACATTGGCCGAATGCCAGAAATATTACCGACGAAACGGATTCCGTCTGTCCCGATATGAGATGTGCATCTGCTACATGGCATTGGGAGGTGTCCCGTTTTATCTTGACAAGCTACGCAACAATCAGACCATCACTGAGAATATAGACCGTATTTTCTTTGCTGACGAAAAGATACATCAGGAGTTCCTTGATGTTTATGCAGGACTATATGCCAGCAAGGAGAGATATGTGGACATTGTCAAAGTTCTGGGACGTCAGTTTTACGGCATGACCCAGAAAGAGATCAGCACAGCCATAGATGTCAAGACCGGCGGAACGCTGACTAAGCTACTTGAAAACCTCATGGAGTCAGGCATTATCAGGGCATATCCACGCTATGGCAAGGAACGTGTGGAGACGGTCTATCAGCTGATTGACTTCTTTTCTCTGTTATATTTGCGCTTCATACAAGGCAAACAGTCGAAGAAAGGAATATGGAATTCCATTCACGGCACTCCCGCTTTCTACGCATGGGCAGGAGATACATTTGAACTGCTTTGTGTGGAACATTTGCCCCAAATCCAAGACACCCTGCGTATAGCCTCCATCAACCGGAATTATTGTTGGAGTGGGAAAAGTCCCGATGGAAGGGGTGCCCAGATTGACTTGCTGCTGGAAAGTAAGGCAGACAGGACGGACTATCTCTGCGAAATGAAGTTCACTGGTGGCAAATACGCCATAACGAGAAACGATGAAGAAGATTTCCTGAATAAGATAGAGGCCTTTGTCTCAAGCAAGATGCACAATAAGACGCACAGCATTCAGCTGGTGATGATTACGACGATGGGCGTTGCTCGGGGAGAACACGCCAGCATTGTCAATCAGTCTGTTGTGTTGGACAATTTATTTGCAGACCGTTGAATTCAGATTCTCTAATCCTTCCTATATATAAACTTTTCTAAGGTTGAGTTTTTTCCAAAACAGACGCATATTCGACGTTTTGAAAAAACATTGTTCTGGGACCTCGAGACAATGTGCTCTGTCGATGTCGTGAGGGTGATTTGTACATACTCTATTTGCAGGCTATTATAGTGCAAGTTTACAAAATATTGAGGATATATTCAAGTTGTTTAATGCATAAATCATTATCTCACAAATATTTAATTCTATTTTGATGGCTGACTACATATACGTCCAGTACATCGTCAGTCCGAGAAATTAGTAGTTGCTGAAAACGCCAAAGACTTTTAGCGGACAGCAATAAAATAAAACTGGCGACAAGGCCCCATGCCCTGCCGCCAGCACATCATGTATCGGGAATCAATTGCTTCCTGTCACCACTCCTCCTCCCAGAGGTTGCGTGGTTTTGTCTCGCTCTTCAGCGACTTATTGTCGAACACCGGCAGCTCTGGGTTGGCCAGTTTGTCGGAGAATGTGGAAACTGCCACAATATTTGCACAGCGCACCTCGAATGTGACGGTACGCGGGCTTACATAATTCTTTTTCATATCGTTTGATTTTGTTTTATGATTACTTTGTATTTCGTCCGAGTTCGTTCACGCTTGGAAATGCGTGTGAACTCCCATTTCACTTATTTAATCACGACCTTCTTTCCGTTCCTTATATATACGCCTTTCTGCGTTCTGGTCACGCGACGTCCGCCCAGGTCGAATGCCTCGCCATCTTCCAGTGCCTTCTTCACTGTCTCCACACCGTCCTCGATGAACTTCAGTGAGAGCATCTTCACATTGGAATCTACGTTTAGGTAGCAGCGGTTGGCCGGTACGGTGATGGACGACCCTACACGATAGAAGCCTGTCACCCCTTCCTGCTGCTGCAGCACGTAGCCCGAGGTGATCTCCTCAGCCTGCAGAACACCTGTCATCACGCCGGAGGTATAGCTGTTCTCCACAGCCTCAGAGGTTCCCGTGAAGGTATATGTGCTAGGCGTACCCATGAGAAGCAATGGTGTGTTGGCTGCTATTTCACTTTGTGCCTCCAGCACTACGCTTGTTCCCTCGACGCCTGTGCAGCGGTAAGCTGACACGCCCTCAGGCAGCGCAGCCGCGTAGGGCAGGATAACCGTGCCAATGCCTGCCTCGGGCAGGGTGTATGTAATGGATGTCACCACGGGTTCTTGTCCGCCCGTGACAGTCAGACGGAAACTAACCTCACTTTCGGGTGAGTTCGACGATCCGTCACTATGGATGAAGTCCACGCCCGAGAGTGTTACCGTGTATGTACCGTTGGTCATGGTGGCGTCTGCCGTCAGTCCTATGGTGAAAAGCTCTTCCACCGTGTTGCCCTCGGCATCATCGGGATAGAATGGTGCATTGTTCGTGGCATCCATACAGCTGAGCTTTATCAGCGTAGCTTCGGGCATGTTGACACTCAACGCATGTCCTAAACCCTCAAAACGTTGTTCATTCAGTGTTGCATCATTCACATACACTCGTCCCTGTTTACGCTGTGCAATGTGAATGCCCTCGGGCACACGCATCTGCATCTGGAATCCTACATACTGGTTGTCTGTCGGGTCGGTCTGACACACGGTCAGATAGGTTACCGTAGAGCCGTCGGCTGTCATTACGGCATCGTTTACCCATACTCTCAATCCCTCAGCCTGGGCCTGCACTCCAGTGAGTGCAAGCCACAAGGCAAATAGAATGTTTCTATTCATAATACTCTTATTCTTTTTCTTGTCTTTTTCTGTTTAACACCTGCCGAACTGTTCAGATACTGGTTGATGATGGCGATGGCGTCCTTCGTGTCTATTACGCCATCCTCCACGATGTCGGCTGCACTGGCATTCAGATAAACGCCCTCCTGCCCGAGATAGTAGCCGAGAACCAGGATGGCATCCTTCGTATCTACCACCTCATCGCCATTGGCATCGCCGGGAATGAAACTGCGCAGCGTGGCCTCGCGTGTCAGTTCTTTCTGCTCTACGTTGCCTGCCGAGTCGGTGGCCAAGACACAGAAGCCATAGTCGATACCCTCCTCGAAAGCAAAGTCATAGACACAGGTATCCGTCCTGCCTACCTCGCGCCAGGGAGCCGATCCACCGTCCTGCACATAGACTGTGTAACGCCACAGGCCCGAGCGTGCATCCTCGCCAGCGAGGTGCAGCGTCACCGTGTCCGCCTTCTCCATCGTTGTACTCTCCACCCGGCTCGTGGGTGCCACGGCATCTACCGTATTCACCCATGTGGGTGTGAGGATTGGCTCGTTGATGTCGAACATGATGCTGGCACGATTCGGGACCTCTGTGCCGTCAGTCAATCTTTGCTTCAATTTAACGTTATACGAAATTTCACCAATACCCGACGTTCCATTGTAATTAACAGGAAGGAATCCTTGCATCGGGTCGTTTGTCGGCTCCATTGTCATCGGGTCGAGTGAAGTGAACAGCCATGTCATAACGCCTTTTTGGGCCTCGTAGTTACCTTCGACCTCAACCAGGCCGTTTATCTCAGGACGCATATCCATTGTTTTAACAAAACTTTGCTTTCCGTCGAGATATTCGACTTTTTCGCCAATCTTAATGCCTGTAGGTTCATAGCTGCTCAAGTCGAACATAGCCTCATCAAGTGTGTCACGAATCTCAACCACTATAGCAGAACGAGTAGCGAAAGCGGTGTCGTTCTCAAACTCTATACGATAGTTCACCTTCTCCACCTTGTCAGTCATAAATTTGCCGCCAGACTCGGCCTGATATCCATAAATGTCGTTGGGGTCGTGCGACCTGCCACCTTGTGCGCCGCCACCGCCTGGAGGGTCTGGAGGACATCCAGGAACCTTCGACGTAAAAGCTATAGCACAGTTAGCCATGTCTACACCTAACCCAAACGCCGTACTTGTACCACCAGCAATATTTCCTATACCGTCAAGTATTGCTTTGACTTTTTTCCATGGAAGTAGCTGTGATAAACAGGATGAGAGGGTTCCAACGGTTGACGTACCATCTAATGCCGCATTAACCTTGTCCCAGAAATTCTTTTCTACAGAGTTGTCATCACACATGACAGTACCCGCCGTTGAAATAATCTTACTGGCAGCACCGGCCACACAGTCAGCTGCAGCAGCAATTACTTGTGTCGAAACGTCTGGTGCATATTGTAATATTGTGTTAGCGATGCTCACACCATCAGCAACCAGTGTTGCAAAGCATTCTACCTTATTACGAATACAGCAATACTTGTCTTTCATACTTGGCGCCCGGAATCTGGCCCTAACTCCAGCCACTCCTTCAGCTTGGGAAACCTGATATGAAGGCCAGTCTTCGGGAACAGTAAAATAGACGTAAGTGTCTACTTCACGTGTTGATATAGTCAAACGGAGAGTCTTTGTCTCGTATGGTGAAATATTCGTAAAGAAATAGTTACTGCGTACAAACACGCTATCGCCAGGATTGTCTTCGTCCTCTGCCCAAAACTTTAGGAAATGGTGGTCATCACCAAGTTCCTCAGAACGGGCATGAAGATCAGCAATCTCACTTTCTGTAAGAGAATCTGTCACAATACCATCAAATACGCCAGTCAAATCTAATCCTTCATAATCAATATGATAGACTCCGTTAAGAGTTTTGCTTTTCAACCACGTATAGATAGGGACTACGTATGCTGTCATATTACCATTGTTGGTAATCTTACACGTATAAGTGACCACATGGCCGAAAGAACTCGGAAACGTAACCTCCGTTGCCAATTCAATGGTCTTAGCCTCTTCCACCGTCACAACATTGGCAACACGTTTGTCCTCTTCTGTAAAGTGGAAGACAGCATTGTATTCTCCCAGTTCTGCGCCAGTGAAGTCGAAGGTTACGGCAGACTCGGCATCGCTGTCATGGCTTACATCGACGGAGTGAATGGTATCGCCCTCGGCAATTACCAAGTCCACAGCATAGAGGTCGCGGAAGCCATTGCCCTTGAAGGTGATGGTACTGCAACCACCATTGCCGACTGTATGCACATCCCAATCCACTACGTCATACTTATCCATGTGCATGTAGTCGAGCGTCATTTGGCTCTGGCTTCCCGTTACATCATGTACGGCGAGATAGTGCGTGCCGCTTTCCCACGTGTGAATTCCGCCCCATCTTACCGAAGCGTCCTGAGAGGTGTTGAATACCTCCTTGCCGCTCGGCGTGAACACCTGCAACGTAGCTGCTTGGCTCAGGCAGAATGCCACCGTGTCGCCAGGTTCTGCCTCGAAGGTGTACCAACGGATATCGTTTTCTGCGACACGTCCGAACGTCTGCGTCGTCAGCAGTTCGCCCACTGGATTCACCTCCTGTTCCACGTTATAATCCACGAATTGTTTAGCTGCATCCACGAAACGGCCAGTGGCTTCATAGAAGCGTAGATAGATGTCGTTCTTGGCGTACATCATTGGCTGGCCATTCTTTATCTCGAAGTGGAAGCATGTGCTACGGATTGGCTCGGTTTCCACAGGTAAAAGGCTGATGAGATTATAGGGATCTACGAGCTCGGGTAGCGTCATCTTGTGGCGTGTCTCAAAGTTCTGGTTCAACCAATACTCATACTGCGTGATGCCGTTGCCTCCCAATGGTATCTTCGTAAAAAACTGTGTCTGTACTTTGGTTGATACGCCCTTGCCATTGTTAAGCATGTATGTGAGGCGATGCAAACCATCGTCCAGCGAGGCTACGTCGATGTCGAAATGATAGTCTTGTCCGCTGATTACTCCCGACGTAGAAATATACTCGCCACCATCGATGGCATAGACACACTTCATCTCACCTAGTTCGTCGCGGGTGGCCGAGCGAATGAAATAGGTGCTGTAAGCCGAAGTGGCAGCGCCACTGGGCGTGACCACCTGGATGTATGCACGATGGAAACCCTGCGGAATGTCTGCAACATCGAAGTTCCACT
>Ga0310695_10015469_pt1 | contig 10161 bp, 10 predicted proteins | sample RumenRJG_04DNA_FD_203882 | JGI IMG/M metagenome (GOLD analysis project Ga0310695, IMG submission 203882) | Bovine rumen microbial communities from Lethbridge, Alberta, Canada - RJG_04 (v2) (version 2) | ecosystem: Host-associated > Mammals > Digestive system > Stomach > Rumen | place: Canada... | reverse complement strand
AAAGTGTAAAATTAAAACAAAAGAGGTGTTGTCATGCAAAGAACAGCCATTGAAAAACTAAAAAAGTGGAAAGATAAAAAAGGTCATAAACCGCTAATTATTGAAGGTGCAAGACAGGTTGGCAAAACTTGGCTTATGAAAGAATTCGGGAAACAATATTATGAACAAGTTGTTTATTTGCATTTTGACAATAATCCTGAGCTTGCTGCGGTTTTTGAAAATGATTACAAGATACCGCGTTTAATAGAATCTTTTGAAATTTTATCAGGTATAAAAATCAATCCTGACAATACTTTAATAATTTTTGACGAGATTCAAGAATGTCCGAGAGCATTGACCTCACTTAAATATTTTAATGAAAATGCACCAGAGTATGACATCGTAGCAGCAGGAAGTTTGCTCGGACTTATACACCATGAAGGAACAGGCTTTCCTGTTGGGAAAGTTTCATTCTTAAATCTTTATCCGATGGACTTTTTTGAATTTGCAAGAGCTCTGGGCGAAGAAAGATTTATTGAATTAATTGAGAAAAAAGACTTCCAAATGATGAGTATATTTAAAAACGAGTTTGAAAAACTTGTTAAAATGTACTGCTATATTGGCGGTATGCCGGAAGTTGTTCAGGATTTTATAAATAATCGTGATTATAAAAGAGTCCGAGAAATACAAAAAACGATTCTGGCTTCTTATGAAAATGATTTTTCAAAACACGTTCCTGCAAATACAGTTGAAAAAATAAGAATGTTATGGCAAACAATTCCGTCACAGCTTGCAAAGGAAAACAAGAAGTTTATATATAGTGCAATAAAAACAGGTGCAAGAGCAAAAGAATACGAGCTTGCCCTGCTTTGGCTGAAAGATGCAGGACTGGTATATCAGGTTAATCGAATTAAAAAACCGGATTTGCCACTAATTGCCTATCAGGATTTTGAAGCATTTAAGCTGTTTGTTGTGGATGTCGGTCTGTTATCTGCTTTAACCAATTTGGATGTAAAAACGATTTTAGAAAAAACTCAAATTTTTGAAGAGTTTAAAGGTGCAATAGCAGAACAATATGTATATCAGCAATTAATAAGTGCTGAGGATGATATGCCTATTTATTATTGGTCAAACGATTCAAGCCGCAGCGAAGTTGATTTTGTGGTTCAACTTGATGGATATGTTATTCCGGTTGAAGTAAAAGCGGAAAAGAACTTAAAAGCAAAGAGTTTAAAGAACTTTATTCAAGATTATAAATCCGAAAAATCTGTTCGGACTTCACTTGCTGATTATAAATTGAACGATAATAATTTGTATGATATCCCGCTTTATGCCATTGGAAATATTGAAGCTATTGTTGAATAATTTGTTTAATATCTTCAAAAGGAATTGGAACATAATTATTAACTTCAACGCAAGTGTTGTAATACCAAGGGTCCGTTAAACTGTTTGCGTGAACGTGCCCATGGATATTTAATTTAAACTTACTTTTACATTCCGGATGAACCGGTATATGTGTCAGCAAGAAGTTATCTAAATTATGACAACCGCGAATATCTTTGAAATGCTGTAAATAAAACTTTGGTTTAAATCTATCGTGATTACCTTTGATTAATATCTTTGTACCATTCAACTTGGGCATTATTATATCCAATTTATTCCTGTTAATTCCGACATCGCCTAAATGATAAACCTTATCATTTGGTTTTACTATTGAATTCCATTTCTCAATCATAAAATCGTCAGCATCCTCTGCGCTATCCCACGGACGCATTTTTGTTCCGTCGTAATTGAAAAATTGATACATATTTTCATGCGAAAAATGAGTGTCAGAGATAATAAAAATGTTGTAACTCATACCTTTCCTCCTTTTTGAAATCAAGCCACAACATACATTACTCAACTATAATAAAAAAGCAAGTTAACAGTTATTTGTATATGAAATAACATTTGCCATCTCTGATTCTTTCAACAATACAAAAAATTCGTTAATTACATCTTTCTTCTGTTCTGGATATTTTAAACCAGAACGCACATTTGAAAAAGTAAAAGTTACAGAACATTTTGCTCTTGATAAAGCAACAAAAAATGCACACCTATCCTCTTCCGGCTGATTTTTAAAATTCCAAAAAGCAGAATCTTCCAATCCAACAAAATATACAGCAGAATATTCCAATCCCTTGCTTTTATGTATAGTCATAATAGGAATAGAATTTAATCCACAGAAATTATCGATAGCATTTTGCCAATTTTGATTTGCTTCCTCAAATTCAGTATTAAAAAGCTCAATAAATTTATCTAATATTGTATCAAAATAATTTCCTTGACTATAAACCGGGAAATATGCTTTTATGCGATTTGTATCCAAAAAGGATTTTATAGTATTAATAATTTCAGATATATTACATTTTTGTTCTATCATATTTTTCAAATTATTTTTCAAATCAAAAATTTGGTTTTGCAACTCTTCATACGTAGTATTATTATCACTATTAATACTAAAAATATTAATTATACATTCCTTAACTGTTTCCCATTTTTGTGCCTGTTTTATATTTATTGAACAAGAAACAATATCCAAAACAAGTTGTATTATAGGTTCTTTAATCAAGTCTTGATATTCAGTTTCAATTCTTGCTCGGATACTTTTTACTTTTAATGCTTTTTCTATTGCCTGATTATAATCTTGCGGTCTTTGTTTGCATAAAATACAAATATCATTAGGTTCTATACCATTGCAAATTTTTTTATAAATATCATTAGCAATTGCGTCTGCTTCAAGCATCTCATTATCTGAAATAAAAAGATTAATTTCGCCATCAGAAGGATTCCATTTATTAGAACATTTAATATCTAGATCTACTTCTTGTAAAGATTCATACATTTTTCTTTGAAGCTCAACTAGTTTTGGCGCAGATCTATGATTCATTAATAGCACTTTTTGAGCAGCCTTAAATTCATCACTATATATTTCAAAAACATTTTTCATTGCTCCTGCCCAAACCATAATACGTTGTTTATTGTCGCCAACAGCAGTTATTATAGAATTTGACTCTAAAAAGCAATCTTTGATAAATTTATATTGTAAATCAGTAGTATCCTGAAATTCATCTAAAAACACATGACTATATGTTTTTTGTATTGCTAATTTAATTTGTTCATTTGTAAGTATTATATAATCTGCTAATTTATTAATCATTTTAAAAGTAAGAGTAGCCTTGTGATTATCAAATCCTTTGAGTAATAAAGGCCAGATTTTACTTCCAAATTCATCTGGATTTAGAGGTATAGTGGTATCTTTAAGAAGTTTATCATAATATCTGTAAAACTTACTTTTTGCGGTTCCATTATGTAATACTCCTTGTCCAATAAAAGCTTTATCAATTACATCAAAATCTTCCACTAAATAATCGGAATTTGGTCTTAATTCTTCTGGTAAAGCATATAGAAAATGATCTAAAATCCTTTTAAAGAAAGCATCATATGTCATAGATGAGAATCTTGATTTCGCATCTTGTCCACATCGTTTTTCAACTCTTTCTTTCAAATTTTGTGCAGAATCCGTCTTAAAACTAATTGCTAATATTTTTTTGGGATCTTTACAGAGATTTGTTTGTAAAAGATAAGTAGCTTTTTGTGCCAATAATTCAGTTTTCCCCGCTCCTGGTCCAGCTATTACTAAAATATTATTTTGAGATATTACAGATTGTTTTGCAGATTCTTCAAGAATAATACCATCACTTGGTTGCCAAATTTCTTTATTAATTATTTTCATTGTATTTAACCTTTTAATATAGATTTTGCTTTATTAAATATTTTAGAAAAAACATCTGGTAAATTTGCTTTTAAGTTTTCTTCAGGTATAGACGATAGCATTAACATGTGAGTAGTTGGTTTGCCTCTGTTTAAGAAAAAGTAATTATACCAAATCATAAGTTCTTTTTGTTTTTCACTGTAAGTTTCTCCACTTCCACCTTTTTCTTTGAGAGAATTCTTTACATCCTTAGAAATTCTATCTTTAAATTCATTGCTGGATTTTTCTTCTTCACTAAGATCTTTAATTTTTTTATAATGTTCTCCCAGTTTTATTTCTGGACCCTCATTATTTTCTAAAATATTTTTGTAGAAATTTTCATATTTTTCAAGCATCAAAAAATCTATATCCAATGGTCTTGAAAAAAATATTCTAAAATTTTCCAAATAATTCATCCAGCCTTCCATATTTTCATTTATTTCCCAATTATGCATACTATCAAGATTTTCTTGTGATAAAATTCCCCCATTATCTAACTTTAATATATCTTCCCTTTTATAACCGATATTTAACAATTCCTTTATTACATACTGTATTCTGCCCCAACCCCCACCGTATCTTTCTTTATCCAAGTCTAAAAGAGTAATGTATGGTATTTTCAAGTTATTTAATAAACGCCAAAAATGATTAACGTGCCTACCTCCAAGAGGAACGATAGATATTTCACTTAAATCAACAGCCCCATTATATTTATCCCATAGTTTTGATAATATTAACTCTTCACTATCACCTTCACCTAGAATAATGAGTTTTGCAAAATATAATTCAGGATATGCTTTAATAGCTTCTTTTACATATTTATATTGCTCATCTGTCTTATTTGGTAAAGTTATATTGCAAACATTAGTATATCCCTTGTCATCCACTCTAAAATAGCGTACTTGAGATGGCTCAACTCTTTTGATGATTGAAGCTGAATGAGATGTTATAATTGTTTGAGCATTATTTTTATCTGCAATATTTTTTAAATTATTTACTAATCTTCCAAGTAAATGTGGTGCTATATGGTTTTCAGGTTCTTCTACTGCCATAATGGTCAAAACAGGTAAATTTTTATTAAAAGATATGTTCTCTGAATCAGTTTCTATTTCTTTTTTGATTGTGCTTTCAATATTTAAAATACTATCTATTAATGAAATGTAGAACAAAGATTTTAATCCATCGCTCATTTGATCAACAGTATAATCATTTCCTGTTTCAGTTGGGCTAAAAACAACGTCTGCTCTTCTTATAGAGGTTTCAATATCTGCACTATTAAATTTTAATGCTACATTTTTATACTTTTCATTTGTGTCGTAATTTTTCCAGCGTTTATCTAAAGAATCATTTAATATTTTAACACCTTGTTCTGCTTCAAATTCAGAATTTAATTCTTCAATCTTTGATTTAATATTATTTCGCCTTTCATCTTTCCAATTAATACTATTAATAAGTTGATACATCATAGCTCCGGATGTGTTTTTAAGCTGTTTTGAAGGATCCCTAACAGCAGGTACATATATGACCCTAATTTTATCTAAATCTCGCCTTTGCGCATTAACATAATCTTTATCTTCTATTTCTGCAGATTCTGGGCAAGTAATGTATCTAATCTGATAATCTATCGCACCTTCAATAGTATTGCTTTTTTCCCAAGTTGCATCCAATCTAACACGTATATATGGAATGCCATCAGGAGTATCTACAATTACATGCTCAAAAAATTGTGGTATAGAGTCATCTTCTTCTCCTTCTCGTATATTTTTAAATTCAAAAACAGCTTCAATATACATTTTTTGTTCTGTCATATTTTCAGGTAGTGTATTTTTGGGGACATAAAAATCACTACGTCTTATATTTCTATCACTTGTAAATTCTGAAAACATACAATTTAGTGCTGCTAATGCCGCTGTTTTTCCGGTACTATTACTTCCAATAAATGTTGTTAAATCATCAATCGTAATAATATGTTCTTTTTCTCCAAAACAACGAAAGTTAAATAACTTTATTTTACTTAGTCTCATATACACATTCCTTATATTAATCATGCTAAAAGCATTGTGAATACTAAATTTATTATAATACAAGAAGTGATATTTTTATTATGGAAATATATCCGATCCATGTTTGTGATAACCTAAAAAGAAAAAGGAGTTAGACATGGCTGTACCTGATTTTCAATCATTAATGAATCCTGTTTTAAATTTGTATGAAAAGAAAAATGTAGAATTGCGTCCACGTGATATTGAGGATGAAATTGCTGAATTGTTTAATTTATCTGAAGAAGATAAAAATGAAATGATACCAAGTAATATTGAGACTATTCTTCGTAATCGTGTTAATTGGGCAGTTTATTATTTATTCAGAGCGGGATTATTAGATAGACCAAAGAGAGGTTACTATAAAATTAGTGAAGCCGGTGCTCAAGAAAATAAAACCGGAAATAAAATAAATATTGGATACTTAAAGAAATTCCCTTCATTTGTAGATTTTTCAAATATTGAAAATAAGAAAAGCTCTGATTCTGAAAATAGTATAGAAAACAATGAATTTCAAACTCCAGATGAAATGATATCTAAAGCACAGGCTTTATATTCTGATAATCTTCAAAACGAATTATTAGAAAAGCTAAAACAAGTCGATCCTGTTAAGTTTGAAAGAATAGTTTTACAACTTATGGAAAAGATGAACTATGGTATTGGATCAATGACAAAAATGAGTCATGATGGCGGTATTGATGGAATTATTGACGAGGATGAATTAGGTCTCGAAAAGATTTATCTTCAAGCAAAAAGATATTCGGATAATAAAGTTAACGAAAAAGAAATGCAGAATTTTGCCGGAGCTCTAGGTTGTTCAACAGTGCGCAAAGGTGTATTTATAACTACAAGCTTTTTTGATGAAAGAGCAAAGCAAAAAGCTGCCTCTGTACAAGGCAAAGTCATAAGACTTATTAATGGTGATGAATTAACGAAACTAATGATAAAACACAATGTTGGCGTTCAACCTAAAAATACAATTGAAATTAAAAAACTTGATGAGGACTTCTTTGTTGATGAAGGTTGATTACATTCTTTCTATATACCAGTTACTATTTCCAAAATGATTGAAGTTCCAATGGAGTTCAAAGTAAAAATTAAACTCCAAAGAATTGTCATCTTTGAAGTTCCAAGAGTATTTATTTAATTGTGTTTTGCGATAACTTTCAAATGCATCCTGAATTTCCTTAGCAAACTTTATTCTGAAATCAGAATACGGAATGTCCAATGTTTCTTTAGTTAATTTATTTTTCAAAATCATCTTCAAAGCCTCTTATGTTATCAAGTTCAATGTTGTATCTTTTGCCTGTTTTATCAACGCAAGTTGCAAAATCGACAGTTTTATCAGCGAACTTGTTTTCCCAAATGCAAATCAACAATCCGATTTCTTGTGTTTTTAAATTTAAAACCTTTGTTCCGTATAATAGATAATCTTTTTCTGTCATATAATGCTCCTTTCAAGCAATGACATTCATGACTCAAGAAATAAAAAATTGGAACTTAGAAACCTGATTTTGTATCAAAACAACACACAACAACCATACATCCTTAAATGGCGTTTTAAGACTTGTTTAATTTCTCACAAGGTTTTATACCTAACTCACCCCAAACGTTAAAATTAAATAAAATTAAACGAGTTTTAAATGAGGTTTGATCGCTATACTCAATAGTTATAAATTTAACAAACAAGAAATTTTATCTGTAAGTTAATTGAGCTATGTTAGAATTTTTATTGTGATGATAAGTTACATTATGAGAAGTTCGCAGATGGAAGCGTAGTTTGTATAGAAGATGAAATACCATTTGAGATACCGGAATCTTGGGCGTGGTGTCACTTGTCAGATGTTGTTGCGATACTTAATGGTGATAGAGGACAAAACTATCCTTCAAAAGATAAATTACAACAAAGTGGAATTCCTTTTATAAGTGCAATTAATATTGAGCAGTTTAAAGTGAGTAAAAAAAAGCTCTTGTATATGAGTGAAAAACAATATTCTATGTTAAGAGCAGGTAAGCTAGAAAAAAATGATATTTTATATTGCATAAGAGGATCTTTGGGAAAATGTGGAATATTTCAAATGGAGCAAGGTGCAATTGCATCATCTCTTGTAATAGTTCGTCCATATTTTAAAACTTTATCAACTATAAAATATCTATTATCATATTTAACTTCAGACTTTATCAGAACGGAAATTTATAAATATGACAGTGGAACAGCCCAACCTAATTTAGCAGCAAACGATTTTTCGCAGTTTTTAATCCCACTTCCCCCACAATCCGAACAAAAACGCATTTCAGAAACAGTAGAAACATTATTGCAGTTAGTTGAAACTATTGATTCCGACAAAATTGATTTATCAAATCTCATCAAACAAACAAAAGCAAAGGTTTTAGATTTAGCAATAAAAGGTAAACTTGTCCCTCAAGATTCTAACGATGAACCGGCAGATAAATTATTAGAAAAAATAAGAGAAGAAAAAGAAAAATTAATCAAAGAAGGTAAGTTAAAACGTGATAAAAACGAAACATATATCTTTAAAAATAGTGATGATAACTCTTATTATGAGCAGATAGACGGAGAAACGGTTTGCATTGATGATGACTTACCATTTGAAATCCCAGATTCGTGGAGATGGACAAAATTCGCTAACATATGTGAAATAGCGAGAGGAGGCTCACCAAGACCTATTGAGGCATACTTAACAAATGCAGAAAATGGAATTAATTGGATAAAAATTGGAGATACTGAAAAAGGTGGTAAATACATATATTCGACAAAAGAAAAAATAAAACCAGAAGGAATATCAAAATCAAGATATGTAAAAGCTGGAGACTTTTTATTAACAAATTCAATGAGTTTTGGAAGACCATATATTTTAAAAACCGATGGGTGTATTCATGACGGTTGGTTGGTTATTAATGATGATTTTAAAGTATTTGATCAGAATTTTTTATATTATTTACTAAGTTCAAATGTTATGTATCAACTATTATCTATTGCAGCACAAGGCTCTACTGTCAAAAATTTAAAATCTTATACAGTAAAAAATGTTATTATTCCAATTCCTCCTAAGAGAGAGCAAAGCCAAATAGCTTCAAGGATAGCTTCTATATTTTCTCAACTTGATACAATGCAAGAGATTTTTCTTCAATAAAAGATTATAAAACTTGAATCTTCTTTAATTGTAATGAAAAGGAGGTTCAAGATGAACGAAAAATTTAAAAACTATTTATTGAAAGAAAATCTTTCAGAAAAAACAATCACTTCGTACTTGTGGACTATTAACTATTTTATTTCCACTTATTTTGAAGTAAACAAAGCAAATCTACTTGCTTACAAAGGGTATTTAATGGAAACATTTAAACCCAAAACAGTAAATTTAAGACTTCAAGCTATTAACAAATATCTGGAATTCTTAAAAAAAGATAGGCTAAAACTTAAATTTATTAAAGTGCAGCAGAAAAATTTTTTAGAAAATGTTATCAGTAACGCTGATTACAAGTACCTTAAAAATCAACTCAAAAAAGACAACAATATGGAATGGTATTTTGTTGTCTGGTATTTGGCTGCAACAGGTGCCAGGGTAAGTGAATTAATTCAAATTAAGGTTGAACATGTCCATATTGGTTACTTTGATTTATATACAAAGGGTGGGAAACTAAGGCGATTGTATATTCCTAAATTACTGAAAGAACAAACAGAAAAATGGTTACAAGAAAATAATATGGATTCAGGTTGGCTGTTTAAAAATCGTTTCGGAGAAAAAATTACTGCTCGGGGAATTTCTCAACAGCTTAAAAACTACGCAATAAAGTATGGATTAAGTACAAAAGTTGTTTATCCACATTCATTCCGGCACAGATTTGCAAAAAACTTCTTGGATAAATTTAATGACATAGCACTTCTTGCTGATTTAATGGGGCATGAAAGCATTGAAACAACAAGAATTTATTTGCGACGAACGGCTAGTGAACAGCGAGCAATAGTCGATAAAGTTGTAACTTGGTAGTTAATAAGGCTCTGGGTTTTACCTACGAGCCTTTTATTATTGATTCTAAATTATCTAAATATGAAAAAATACTTTCTAATTTATTAATAATATTACTTTGTTCAAATAATGGTGGAATTGGCACAAATACCCCTTTTATGCGTTCAATTGCTAGTTTTGGCATTGCTACGTGATGAGTTTTATCAATAAATTGATTCTGTACATAATTGGATAATATTAAATACATTGTGCGAGGGAGATTGTGGAAAAGGAAATTATTTTTGCATAAACAGATGATTAGTGGCAGGGGGAAATCCTGCCGCTTTTTCTGCTTTAGTTTGTCAGCTTGACAAATAAAGGG
>Ga0310695_10015462_pt1 | contig 10167 bp, 7 predicted proteins | sample RumenRJG_04DNA_FD_203882 | JGI IMG/M metagenome (GOLD analysis project Ga0310695, IMG submission 203882) | Bovine rumen microbial communities from Lethbridge, Alberta, Canada - RJG_04 (v2) (version 2) | ecosystem: Host-associated > Mammals > Digestive system > Stomach > Rumen | place: Canada... | reverse complement strand
TGGCGCTGCTGCTGCTGACGGCGGCGCTGATCCATGAGGCCGTCCGCGAGGAAAACCGCCGGGCGCGGTGGATGCTCGTGCCCGGCGCCGTGCTGCTCGTGTCCGCCGTCGTGGAAGTGCTGAACTACTATGCGTTCCACAGCTTCGAGTTCTCGCTGATCTTCCTGTTCGGCTCGTTCGTCTTCCTGTTGCTGATGCTCGTGCTGGCCGGCGTCTTTCTGCACAAGGACGCGCAAATGCGGCAGGCGTATGAGCGGCAGCAGCACGAAAGCGAGCTCATGGCCGTCCGCCTGTCGGCGGAAAAAAAGCGCCACGACATGATGATGCGGGAAGAGCGGCGGCTCGCAAAGCTCCGGCATGACCTGAAGCACCATGTCGCTCTCTTGACGTCGTTCATCGCGGACGGCGACCCCGGACGCGCGCAGGACTATCTCGCGGAGCTCTCGGAGAACATCCGCCGAAAGACGTCCGTGCCCTGCTGCGAGAACGTCGCCGTCAGCGCCGTCATCGAGCATTATGCCGCGCTGGCGCGCCAGGACGGCATCAACGTCGTCATTGACACGGACGTCCCCGAAAAAATCGGCGGCCTTTCCGACACGGAGCTCGCTTCCGTGTTCGGCAACCTGCTTGAGAACGCGCTCGAAGCCTGCCGCCGGGGGAATGGAGAGAAGGCATCGTTCATCCAGCTGAAAGCGCGCATCCTCGACCAGCGGCTCGTAATCTTGATGGAAAATTCCCTGTTCGAGCAGCCGAGGCCGAGCGGCGAACTCTACCGCTCGTCGAAGCGCGGTGGCCAGCATGGTATCGGCCTGCGCTCCATCGCCGACATCGCTGAGGCGCATGGCGGCACGGCGCGCTTCGAAGCGGACGGGGACGCGTTCCGCTCGTCCGTGATTCTGGAGCTTTCGGCGCAATGACCCGGCGAAAAAAGGGAAGGGAGGGGAAGACGATGGAAGACATGCGGATCATGATTCTCGACGACGATCTCGAGGCCCGCACACGCCTCGAACGGCTCGTCGAGTATTGGATGACGAAAGAGCATCAGGAAATTTTCCGTGTGCGCACGTATGGCGACGCGGCCTCCTTCCTCGAAGCGTTCCGCGCGCGTCCGGCCGAGATCGTCTTTCTCGACATCCTGCTCGAAAAAGATGTCAACGGCATCGGCGTCGCGGCCGAGGTGCGCGAGCTCGCGCCGGAGTGCGTTATCTTCTTCACGACGGGCACGCCGGAATATGCCGTCGATGGATTTGCCGTCCATGCGCTGCACTACTGCGTGAAGCCGATCCGCCCCATCGACATCGCCGAGTGCATGCGGCGCGCACAGGAAAAGCTCCACTGGGCTGAGAGAAGCATCGACCTGCGCATCTCGGCGCAGACGATCCCCGTCCCGCTCCGCGACATCACGTATGTCGAGAGCGAACTGCACGACCTGATCGTCCACCGCGCAAATGGAAAGGCGCCGCTGCGCACGCGCATGACGATGACGGAGGCGGAAGCCATCTTCACCGATCGGTGCTTCCTGCGCATCGGGCGCAGCTTCCTCGTCAACATGGACGCCATCCGGGAAGCGCGCGGGGATGTCTTCGTCCTCACGGACGGCACGGAGCTCCCCCTGCGCCGTCAGGGCCGCGCCGAGCTGCGCCGGATCTATGAAACGTACCGGTACCAGAAGATGCGGGAATGAAGTTAGGCCCCCTCGATGAGGGGGCTGGTTTGTACACGAAATGCATTTCGTGCCAAAAACATGCATTTCGTGCCAGGTTCGGCCATCGGCCCGATATTTTCTGCTACAGTAGAGAAGGGAAAGAAGGTGCTGGATATGGAGATGAAACGCCAAGATTTATCGGCGCGTTCCCTGACGCTCGGCCTGCCGCCGTGCATTCTGGCCGTTGATGATGACGAAATGAGCCTCATGATGATTGAGCGCATCCTCGGGGAATCGTATGAAATCGTGAAAGTGACGAGCGGGAAGGACGCGCTTGCGTATCTTTCGGAACACACCGTCGATCTCGTGCTGCTCGACTACATGATGCCGGAGAACGATGGCATCACGGTGCTCAGGCGCATCCGCGAGACGCTCGAGACAGCAGACCTGCCCGTCATCCTGCTGACGGGCGACATGACGGCAGATCTCGAGGCGCGCGGCTTCCAAGCTGGTGCGACGGACTTCCTGCACAAGCCGTTCTTTCCTGACGTGCTGCGCCTGCGCGTCGCGCGCATCCTGCGCTATGAATACCTGCAGACGCATCTCGAGATCGAGGTCGAGCACAAGACGGCGCTCGCCGAGGAACGCCTGGCCTCGAGCGAGCGGCTGCTGAACGAGCTCATCCTCGCGCTCGCGAAGACCGTCGACGTCAAAGACCGTTACACGAGCGGCCATTCGGAGCGCGTCGCGACGTACGCGCGTGAGATCGCGCGGCGTGCGGGCGATGGCGAGAAGGCGCAGGAGACCATCTACGCCGTCGGCCTGCTGCACGATATCGGCAAGATTGGCGTCCCAATCGACATCATCAACAAGACGTCGCGCCTCACGGATGAAGAATACGAGCTCGTCAAAGCGCACACGACGGCCGGCGCGAGCATTTTGAAGACGGTCAGCGAGTTCCCGGCGCTCTCTGTCGGCGCGCGATCGCATCACGAGCGCTACGACGGCCGCGGCTACCCCGACGGCCTCAAAGGCGAAGACATCCCGCGCATGGCGCGCATCATCGCCGTCGCCGACGCTTACGACGCCATGACATCGCGCCGCAGCTACCGCGACGCCCTGCCGCAGGACGTGGCCAGGAGCGAGATCGTGAAAGGCCGCGGCACGCAGTTCGACCCGCAGTTTGCGGACATCATGCTGCAGATGATTGACGAAGATACGGAGTACATGATGCGGGACAGTGGAAGCGCATCGAACCTGAGGAGGAATACCACATGACGGAGCAGAAAACGGTGCTCATCATTGATGATGACGAAATGAACCGCATGGTTGCGAAAATGGTGCTTGAAAAGAGCGTCGGCTGCCGCGTGATTGCAGCGCCGGGAGGCTTTGACGGCATTACGGTGATGAGCATGGAGCCCGTCGACCTCGTGCTGCTCGACCTTGAAATGCCGGAGCTCGACGGCTTCCAGACGCTCGACATCGTGCAGAAGCGGCCGGATCTCGCAGCCATCCCGGTCATCCTGCTCACGGCCTCGTCAGACCGCGATACCGTCGTGCGCGGAAGCACGTACGGCATCCGCGATTACATCAAGAAGCCGTTCCTGCCGGATGACCTCGCGCGGCGCGTCAAGAAGCTGCTGCTGAATTGAAAGCCTCCTTCTCAGAGGGAGCCAGAAGTGTGAGGAAAGGAGGCGACCTCCATGCGCATGCTCGCCGGAGTCGGCACCATCTTTTTCATCGTGTTCCTCATCATCGCCGGGCTCACGTCTTCGCCGCATGCCGCAACGCGCCCGCAGGCCTACCGCGTTGGCGTGCTCCTGATCGGCGATGCCGCGATGAGCAGCTGGAACGCCGCGCACATGCAGGGCCTCTCGAAAGTGGCGGACGAGCTCGGCCTCGTGCTGCAGTACAAGGAGAACGTGGCGCCGGACGCCTGCCGCGACGCGGCCGACATGCTGATCGCCGATGGCTGCAACATCATCGTCAGCACGTCCATCTCCTTTGAAGAGGGCATCGTGCAGGCGGCCGAGGCGCATCATGACGTCATGTTCCTTCAGGCGACGGGCACGAAGGTGCGGCCGAACCTCGTGCCGTACATGGGGCGCATGTACCAGGCGCGCTACCTCGCCGGGATTGTCGCGGGCTGTGCGACGAAGACGGGCGTCATCGGCTATGTCGCGGCGACGCAGATTCCCGAAGTCGTGCGCGGCATCGATGCCTTCACGCTCGGCGTGCGCCGTGTCAATCCTGCGGCGCGCGTCTATGTCCACTACATCGGCTCGTGGTCGGAGGATGGCGAGGCGCAGCAGGCGACGGAAGAGCTGCTCAGCGGCACGCCTGCCATCGACATCCTCGCGATGCACGCCGACACGTATGGCCCGCTTGCCGTCGCGCGCGCGCACGGCATCCGCGCTATCGGCTGCAACATCGCGGCTTCCGGATATCAGGACATCCTGCTCACGGCGCCCGTCTGGCATTGGGATGCGATTTATGGGAAATACCTGCGCGAGGCCATGAAAGGCCGCCTTTCCGGCCACGGCTATCTCGCGGGCATCGAGACGGGCATCGTCGGCCTCGCGCCGCTTGCTCCTGACGTGACGCCCGAGACTTCGCGTGCCGTACGCCAGATGACGGAGCTTCTCGAAGACGGCGAGATGGACGTGTTCTATGGCCCGATCCGCGATGCTGGCGGGCGGCTCCGCATCGCCGAAGGCGAAAACCCGTCAGACGACGAGCTCTTTGACCGGCTCGACTGGCATGTCGAGGGGGTGGAGCTGCGATGAAGGAAGTGTTTGGAAATCATGCGCTCTTTTTCGCGTTCAGTGCCGTCGCGCTCGCGCTCGTCCTCGGTATCGCCGCGCTCGTCTTCTCCATTCATCGGCAGGAAGACGTCATCGCCGTGCGGCAGAAGCCGCGCATCGGCCTCATGCTCTATGGCGGCCGGGATGAGGCCGGCTGGAACCGGCAGCATGCGGCAGGCGTCCTCCAGGCGGCGCGCCGCGTCGGCGTTGATGTCGATATCATCGATCATGTGACGTTCGATCAGGCGCGTGCCGATGAGGCGCTTTCGCGCCTGGCTGCGGAAGATGGCGGCCATGACTTCACCATCGCCACGAGTGCCGATTTCGCTGAGGCGGCCCAGATGCTGCACGACGGAGGCAGCTACATGGACGTCGCCCTGCCGAGGCTCGATGGGCAAGGCAAGAACTGCGTGCCGTATTTCGTGCGCCTGTACCAGGGCGAATATCTCGCTGGCATCCTCGCGGGGCTCACGACGCAGACGGGGCGGATCGGCTACGTCGCCTCGACGCGCAATCCCGAAGTCTGCCGCTCTGTCAATGCCTTTCTGCTCGGTGCGCAGGAGACGCGGCCGGACGTCCGCGTGCTCGTCAAGTTCGCCGGCGGCTGGAGTGCGCCAGATGACGAGCAGCAGGCCGCTGCAGAGCTCGTCGCAGAGGGGTGCGACATTTTGAACAGCCATCAGGACACGATGAACGTGCAGGCGTATGCCGCCGCGCATGGCGTGATGTTCCTGGACTACCTCGAGCCGTATGCGACCTCGTCCGGCCTCGGCCTCGCAACTGTCGAATGTCGCTGGGACATGGTCTATGAAGCGATGCTCCGCGACTACCTGCGCGGACGGTTCCGCAGCATGTACTGGATTGGCATCGAGGACAATGCCGTCGGGCTCGGCGGCTTTTCCCTGCGTGTCAGCGAGGAAGCGCGGGCCCGCGTGATGGTCGAGGAACAGCGCATCCGCGAGAATGGCAGCGTGTTCACCGGCCCAATCTATGATACGGACGGCGTGCTGCGCGTCGCAGACGGCGAGATGCTCTCCGACGCTGCGCTCATCCATCTCGACTGGTATGCGGAAGGAGTGGAGTTCCCATGAAGGCAGAAAAAGTCCTCCAGAGGCTCGAAAGCCGCAAGACCGCGCTGCTGCTGTTCCCCGTGCTGTTCCTCGTGCTGCTCATCGTCGTCGGCGTGCTCCTGCAGCAGCGCATCCGCACGATGTTCCACACGTACGTCGAACAGGAAGTCGCCATGAACGTCGACATGCTCGCGAACCGTCTCGACGCGCGCTTCGGTGCCGAGCTCATGGGCATGGAGAACCTCATCCGCGTCAAGGGCACGGACTCGTGGGAGAGCCTGCTGTCGGACAATGATGTCGACGGCATGGGCATCAAGCGCATGGGCGTGCTCGCGCACCGCGGCCGCGCCATCGTCGGCGACTCGCTGAAAGTCAGCGAGTGGGACGGCATCCGCCAGTCGTTCCAGGGGTATCCCGCCATCAGCTATGCAAGCGGCAAGGGGCTTCTCTTGACCGTGCCCGTGTTCTATGGCGAGAACATCCGCTACGTGTTGTACCGCCATTATACAGAGCGTGAGCTCGCGCGGGAATTCGACATCGACTGCTTTGACGGCGCGGGCCGCGTGATGCTCGTGCTCTCGGGCGGCTCCGTGCCGATGAGCAGCCGCGAATGGTCAGAGGCCGACCGCAGCTACATTGACCGCATGGAGCTCGGCGGCATCCTGCGCCAGCTGCGCGCGCGCCTCTACAGCGCGCCGTCGGCCGCGCTCTATGACCAGGAGGAGAACGTCGTGTTTATGGCCGACCTCAAGCGCATGGACGGCCAGGTCATCGGCTTCGTGCCAGCGTCGGCGCTCGACGGCGGCCTGCTCGCCGTCACGCGGCTCGTCATCTGGGTGTTCTCCATGCTCGTGCTGCTGTTCGCCATCAGCGCGGCCTATCTCTTCACGCGCGAGCGCCGCGTGATGGAGGCCGACCAGGCCAGCCAGGCAAAGAGCGCGTTCCTCGCGCACATGTCGCACGAGATCCGCACGCCGATCAACGCCATCCTCGGCATGAACGAGATGATCCTGCGCGAGAGCCGCGAAAAAGACACCCGTACCTACGCGCATCGTGCGCATGAAGCCGGGCAGACGCTGCTGAACCTCGTCAATGACATCCTCGACCTCTCGAAAATCGAAGCGGGCAAGATGGAGCTCGCGCTGGCGGAATTCCGCCTCGCGGACGTGCTCGAGCGCGTCTGCACGCTCGTGCGCCTGCGCGCGGAAAAGAAAGGGCTCGATTTCCATGTCATGGTCGATCCGGAGCTGCCGGCCGCGCTCTACGGCGATGGCGCGCGCGTGCAGCAGATCATCGTGAACCTCCTGACGAATGCTGTGAAATACACGCGCAAGGGCAGTGTCTCGCTGACCGTCCTTCGCGCAGAGCCCGAGGAAGCACCGGAGGGCGTTATCGTGCCAGCAGGAGACGTCCTGCTCGTCGCCAGGGTCGAGGATACGGGCATCGGCATCAAACCAGAGGACAGGAAGCGGCTGTTCGGCGACTTCGTACGCTTCGATGCGCAGCGCAACCGCAACATCGAGGGCACGGGCCTCGGCCTCGCGCTCACGCTCCGCTTCGCCCGCCGCATGGGCGGCACGATCACGGTCGAGAGCACCTATGGCGAAGGCTCGATCTTCACGGCGTGGATTCCGCTGCGCGTGCGGTCGAAAGAAACCATCGGCGACTTCGATGCGGAACGCGTGACCGAGAGCGAGAGCGTGCATACGGCCCCGTTCGTCGTGCCTGACGCGCACATCCTCGTCGTCGATGACAACGAGATGAACCGCTTCGTCGCGCAGAGCCTGCTCAAGGAGACGAAGGCGCACGTCCGCCTCGCCGCCAGCGGCCGCGAATGTATCGGCCGCCTCCGCAGCGAGCATTACGACGTCGTGCTGCTCGACGACATGATGCCGGAGCTCAGCGGCACGGAGACGCTCGAACGCATCAAGAATCAACATCTCGCCGACGGCACGCCCATCGTCGCGCTGACGGCGAATGCCATCACCGGGGCACGCGAAGAGTACCTCGCCGCCGGCTTCGACGACTACCTCGCCAAGCCCATCGCGCCCGACGCCCTCATAAAACTGCTGCGTCGCACGATCCCCGAGACGCTGCAGAAAACGGAAGAAGCGCAGGAGACGAAAGAAGCGCAGAAACCAGAAGAGCCGCAGGAGACAGAAGGGACGGCGGCGAATACAGCCGAAGGACAAGTGGAGGGAGCGGCGCCATCAGAAGCTGCAGCGGCAGAATCGGTCGCAGTGACGGAGGAAGCCGCCGTGACAGCTGGAGCGGCAGAAGCAGACGGGAGAGCAGGGGCGTCGGACATGTCTACATCCGCAGCGCCGGCCGATGAAGCCGACGCCGACGAAGCCGCGCCGCTGCTCGACACGGAGCTCGGCATGAGCTACGCCGGCGGCATCCTGGAACTCTACCAGCCCATGCTCCAGATGTTCGCCGACCTCCAGCCCGAGAAATCGAAAGTCATCGCGGCCGCCTACGACGCCGCCGACTGGAAGACCTACGCCATCGACGTCCACGCCCTGAAATCCAACGCCCTCTCCATCGGCGCCCGCAGCCTGTCAGAACTCGCAAAGACGCTCGAACTCGCCGCGAAAGCCATTGGCAAGGAAGAAACGACGAAGGAAGAAAAGCAGGAAGCCGAAGCCACCATCCGCGGGCACCATGAGGAACTGATAGAGAAGTATGAAGCTGTCGCTGAAGAAGCAAAAAAGTTACTTGCCAAAAATCCGTAAAGCAACGCAAATTTTAGCCTCCCTCACAGAGGGAGGGGGACCGCGAAGCGGTGGTGGGAGTGTCGAAGGTAGGAAGAACGTAATCCTCGATTGTGCAGTCGAAGGTATTGCATAAGTTTTACCTTCGCCGACAAAATCTTGCAAATAACTCTTGTCCTACCTTCGCCACTCCCCCAGTCAGCTTCGCTGACAGCCCCCTCTGAGAAGGGGCCTAAATTACCACACACACCCAAAGGAGGACAACACATCATGGGACTCATCAAAGCAGCCATCAACTCTGTCGGCGGCGTGCTCGCCGACCAGTGGAAGGAATTTTTCGTCTGCGAGAGCCTGGACGCCGATACGCTCCTGGCGAAGGGCGAGAAGCACAAGGGCAAGCGCAGTTCGAACAACGGCGATGACAACATCATCTCGAATGGCTCCGTCATCTCCGTCGCAGACGGCCAGTGCGCCATCATCGTCGAGTCCGGCAAAGTCGTCGAACTTACGGCCGAGCCCGGCGCGTTCACGTATGACAAATCGACGGAGCCGTCCATCTTCACGGGCGACCTCGGCAACAACATTATCGACATCTTCGGCGAGATCGGCCGCCGCTTCTCGTTCGGCGGCGACACGGGCAAAGACCAGCGCGTCTACTACATCAACACGAAGGAAATCACGGGCAACAAGTACGGCACGCCGAGTGACGTCCCGTTCAAGGTCGTCGACGAGGCGAGCGGCCTGAACCTGCTCGTGCGCATCCGCTGCTTCGGCCAGTACAGCTACCGCATCACGAACCCGATTCTCTTCTACACGAACGTCGCGGGCAACACGGCCGACGTCTACACGCGCGACCAGATTGACAGCCAGCTCAAGACCGAGCTTCTGACGGCGCTCCAGCCCGCGTTCGCGCGCATCTCGGCACAGCACATCGACTACACGGAGCTGCCGGGCCGCACGCTCGAGCTCGCGGACGCGCTCAACGACGTCCTGTCGAAAAAATGGCGCGACCTGCGCGGCATCGAAATCGTCTCGTTCGGCGTCAGCAGCGTGCGCGCGAACGAAGACGACGAAGAAAAGCTCCAGAAGATCCAGATGGGCACGGCCATCGGCGGCCGTCCCGATATCGCGATGGGCATGGCGGCCGAAGCCCAGGCCGATGCCATGCGCCTCGCTGCGCAGAACGAAGGCGGCGGTGCGGCGATGGGGATGTTCGGCATGCAGATGGCAGGGCAGGCGGGCGCCGGCCTCTACCAGCAGGCCGCGCAGCTTGCCGCGCAGCGCCAGGCGTTCCAGCAGCGTCCGGCCGCACCGGCCGCAGGCACCTGGACCTGCGCGTGCGGCACGGAGAATACCGGCAAATTCTGCCAGAACTGCGGCAAGTCGAAACCGGCCCCGGCCGCCACGGGCACGTGGACATGCACGTGCGGCGCAACGAACACGGGAAAGTTCTGCCAGAATTGCGGCAAGCCGCGCCCCGCCGGTGACTGGACGTGCGCGTGCGGCACGAAGAACACGGGCAAGTTCTGCCAGAACTGCGGGAAACCAAGACCGTGAGTTCCCGCAAACTCCAGCCTCCCTCACCGAGGGAGCAATGTCATTAAGTTAGAGTACGAGCCCAAAGTCATTCTACATCAGGCCCCCTCTTCGAGCAATGTCATTAAGTTAGCGAAAATCTAGCAAATCCAGGCCCCCTCTTCGAGGGGGCTGTCGCCAGAGGCGACTGGGGGTGTGTCGGAGGTAGGACATGGGAGGCCGCTGGATTGCTGTCTGCGAAGACGTACCTTTGCAGTTACGCTCGAATGGATTGCCAGGTCGTACCTTCGATACACCCACCACCGCTTCGCGGTCCCCCTCCCTCGGTGAGGGAGGCAAAGGATTGCATGCCTCCTCGCTCAACTGAATGACATTGTCCAATGAGGGGGCCTATAGAC
>Ga0310695_10015460_pt1 | contig 10167 bp, 6 predicted proteins | sample RumenRJG_04DNA_FD_203882 | JGI IMG/M metagenome (GOLD analysis project Ga0310695, IMG submission 203882) | Bovine rumen microbial communities from Lethbridge, Alberta, Canada - RJG_04 (v2) (version 2) | ecosystem: Host-associated > Mammals > Digestive system > Stomach > Rumen | place: Canada... | reverse complement strand
GGAATTATTATTATTATTTGAAGCATTTCTATAAATCAAAAAGTTATTTACTGAGATTCTAGAATTCATAAAAAGTGTATTAACATCTCTTTGAGATAAATTAATATGATTTTTATGATTTTTATGATTTTTATGAGATGAAGTAAAATTTCCTTTTATATTTGATTTTAAAGTTTTTAAAAGATTCTTTTTTTCATTTTTATTAACTGGAGTAAATGTTTCAATCACTTTTTTAATAGGAGTTGTATAAGGATTTTTTAAAATATTTTCATTTAATAATATTCCTGGATAACTAAATTCTTGATTTAATAATTTTTTACTATTTCTTTGATGATTATTTTTATAATTAGATGTTGTTTTATTATTTTTATTTTTTTTTGTTTTATAATTATTTTGAGAAGTTGAAATATTTTTAATATGATTTTTAATTTCAGAAAAAATACTTGTTGATGTATTTATTTTTGTATTTTTTAAATTGTTAAAAATATAATCTGATTTATTTTTCTTTTTTAAATTATCTGAACTTGTATTTTGATTTAAAAATAAATTTGAGTGATTAATATCATTTAAATTAATATTAATACTTGAATTTGAATTTAAAAGATCTAAAGAATCAATTTTATAAGTTAATTCATTTATTTTTTTTTGCATTATTTTTTTTGATAATTCAAATTCTGTAATTAATTTTTTTTCTTTTTCTTCAAATTTATATAATTCTTTTTTTAAAATTGAATTTTCTGCTCTTAAAATAATAATTTCATTTTCTTTTCTATCTGTAAAAATAAATTCTCCATTTTCAACAATAACATTTGTTGTTTTTTTTAATCTTTGATATTCCTCATTTTTCTTTTGTAAAACTTTCAATTTATTATCCATTGTATCTTTTTGAAGTTGATACATAAAAATAATTTTATTTAAATGTCTTAATTCTGATTCATATTTTCTTAAATAAGGTTCATATATTTGTAATGATAATAAATTGAAATTATTTGAATAGTTTTTAAATAAGTTTTTTAATCTTATTATTATATCATTAAATTTATTTAATTGAGAATCATTATATATTTTTGATAAATAATTTATTTCTGTTTTTAATTCTTTGAATATTTTATCTGATTCTTGAATAAAATTATTTAATGAAATATTATTTTCTTGTTTTGTTATTAATTCATTCTTAGACTGAACATAATTAGAATATTTTTCTGGTTTTATCATTAATTTTTTCCACTTATTTTTTTAAAAATTTAAAATTAAAATAAAAACAAAAATAATAATATTTAATTAAAATTTAATTATATTTTTTTTTATAAATAATGTTTCTTCTTTATTTTTAGTATATAACTAACTAAAATAATATTTTTTTAATAATATTTAATTTTACTTATTTTAAATAATATATAATATTAAATTAAAATTTCAAAAAATCAGTAAAAAAAAAAAATTGATTGATTTAAAAATTTAGTAAATAAAACCTAAATAAAAAAGTATATACACATAAAATAAATAATAAAAAAAAATTATTTAATTACTTCCATCTTTTTGATCAAACTCAAAATCATAAATAATATCATCCATATAATTATCTTCTTTCCTATATTTTTTCAAAATATCATTATTTAACATAGGTTGAATTTCATCAGGTAATGATTCAGGAAAATTTTCAGCTTTAACACTAGTTTTAAAATCTTTATCAATATTCTCTCTAATTCCAACTAATAAATAAATATCTCCTTTTTTTAATTTTAAATTAGGAACATCTCCTTCAAGAGAAATAATATTATTTAAAGTTAAATTTGGTTTAATATGAGCAGTAGTTTTTTCTTGATTTTGAATATAAAAAAATGCATATGCTGTATTCATAAATCTATTTCCAGTAAACATTACAATTGGATTTGTAAATCTTTCTTTATATTTTGGTAAATTTTGAACTTTTGTTATTATTATTGATTTTAATAAATTAAATTCTGAATCTGGTTCACAAATACATAATTTAAATTTTGTTGAACTTCCTATATTAATTGAATATTTTCTTGGCTCTATTTTTGGATTGAAATAATCTACATGATATAATAAAATATATTCTCCTTCTTCTCTTATTTCTGTTGATAATATTTCATTATGACATGAATCTATATATTCAAAATATTTTCTTTCTACTTTTGCTAAAATTAAATTATAAATAACTTTTTCTTTATCTTTAATTTTCCTATGAAAATGAAAATCTTTAACTCCTAAATTAACTGTTAAAATTCCAGGATTTTCCATATAAATTTTAAGAACATTTATAGTACTTGCATTTTCTTTACTAACTTTAATAGAAGTAGATTTAAAAGGTCTAATAGGAACACAAATACAAACATTACTAAAATATTTTAAAAAATCTTCATAACTAATATAAAATTGACCATCATCTAATTTTTCATTAAAATTAAACAAACCTCTTGTATAATCATTCCATTTATCACTTTCATCACTCCAATCTCCATTCCATTCACCTTTCCCAAAAGGATTAATTAACTTAATTAATTTAATAATTTCATTATTAAATTCTTTCTCATAAGCTTCTTTTAAACAATAAGTATGATTAGAAATTAAACCTTTTTCCTTTAAACTACTTTTACTTTTAGTATTACAAGTCATAATACAATCAAATGCATCAGAATCTCTTATATTTCTCCAAAAAGTAATATCATCTTCTTTAGAAATTTCAATAGGAACACAAGAAAAAGGAGTTAAAGTCTCTAAAACTTCTCTAGGATTCCCATTACAAATATTAACATATCCTCCATTTACTTTAGCCCAAGCTTTTTCTAAAAAAACACCCCATAATGAATTATTATTTGCTTTAGAACAAATTGGTTCTTTTGTTCCTTTTTTAACTGGAAATTTATCATCTAAACATATAATTTTCCATTCTCCATCAATTTTAAAAACAATTTCAATTGGTTTTTTTTTTTCTGGTAATTTTACAGTTCGAAATAATTGAAGAATTAATTGTGGAAATTCTGATAAGGCAATTAAACAAGAAATAAAATAATCATCTGGTAATAAACCTAAAATAATATCATTTACTTTAATTTCATTATTAAATATATCAGAATTTTCCCATATATCTTTTGCATGTTTCCATTCAATGTCTTTTTCATTTATGTTTAAATTTTTTATTAATGATAAATTTTCTTCTCTTCTTTTATCATCTTTATCAATATATTCTCCTTTTTTTTTACCAAAAAATGAATCTGAATTTGGAGGAAAAATTTCATCTGAAAATGAATTTGATGATGGATTTTGTTTCTTATAATAGTTTATACTGTTTAAGACAAATTGATTTGGGTTTTTTGATAAATCTGGTTTTTGTTGTTTATTGTATGATTGACCATATTTTATATTATCTGGATTTTCTAAATATTCTTGATATCTTTTATCTGATGTATCTGGAATTTCTGAGTCATTTTCTTTTTTTGAACCACCACAACCCATTTTTTTTTATTTTTTTTTTTTCAGTTATTAGTTTATTTTTTTAATAATTTTGATTTTAAGTTTTTCGTTTTTTTTTAATTGAATTTTATTAATTAAAATTATATATTTAGATTTGATTAAAAGTTATAAATGATAAATCATATTGAAAAAAGTAAAAATAGGGAGTTTAAAGAAGAAATTTTGAATGATGATATCAATAAAATATTAAATGATTCTTTTTCAATTCCAAAAGAAAAAGAAATTTCTTTTAATTATCATAATTTATTGAATCAAGATAATAATTTTAAAAATTATACTTATACCTCATCAAATACATTAACAACTGTATCTACTACATTGGTAAAAAATGATATAATGAATTCAAAAATAATAAAAAGTAAAATTAATGTAAATAAAAGTAAAATAAATAAAAATTCTAAACAAAATATTAAACCAAAAATTAAAGAAAAGAAAAAAGTATCTTTTAATAAAGAATTGATTGAGATAATTCATGTAAAAAATTGGAAAAAATATAATAAAATTAATAATATAGATCTTAACGACAATTATAATGATTTAAAAAAAAAAGTAGAATATTGTAAATGCCTAATATTTTGATTAAATAAATTCATGAAATTTTTTAATTCTTATAATATATATATAATTTATTTTATCTTATATAAAAGAACATAATTAAACACAAATATAATAAAAAAAAATTTTAATCATTTATTGAAAAATTTTTGAATATCATCATTATTTTTATTTTCATTATTAATATAATTTTGATTATAAAAACTTTCAGTTTTTATTTTTGGAGTAGATTTTTTATTAAATCTTTCAAAATCATATTTAGCCCAAACTTTAGTTTCCATCATATGTAATAAATCCTTATAATTTTCTTTATGATTAACTCTTTTTATATTATATTTATCCATAGTTTCCTTAAATTCTATAATATCATTTTTCATTGAATCAATTGTTTTTTGACATTTAATTATCTCATCATTATATTCATTTTTTAATTTTTTTTTAATACCTTCTTTCATTAATTGTTCTTTATCTTCTTTTCTTAATATAATTTCACACATTTTATTCATTCTATTTAATCTATGTTGATCTGAATTTATTAAATCTTTTAAAGCTATTAATTGAGGATTTTTACTTTCATTTAAATATTTAATTAAACTAACTTTATTTGGATTTATAACATGACAATTTAAAATATCTTCAAAATTCTCTAATTCAGTTTTAGGAAAATAAATACTTCTAAAATTATTTTCATCAATTCTTGAAAATTTATCTTTCATTCTTCTATTATTTATTAAATTAATTTTCATTTTATTAATTTTATTTTTTGGAATTATATCATTAAAAGAATAAAATTTAGAATTTAAAGAAATATTACTTTGATTATTTTTAATTAAAATATCTGATTTTGAATTTATTAATGATGGAAGTTGAAAATTTGAATCAATAATAGTTGAAGAAATATCATTATTATCTTCATAAATATGAGCAAAGGATTTTGGAAATGAAATTTTTGTTGTTGATATTTTTAATTCTTTTGCTTTTTTTAATTCACTTTTTGGTATATTTTGAATATCAAAATCAAATGGTGATGAAAATCTTTTTAATTTTCTTTTATAAAATATATTTGAATAATTTTTATTTTTGAAATTAAGACTTGAGTTTCTTCTAAAATTTGATATAAAACTTTTTTTTTTAGATGATAATGAATTGTTTTTATCCATTTCATCTAATTCTTCTACAAATTCTATTCCATTTTTTGTTACAATAATTCTCATTTTTTTTAATAATGTTATTATTATTCTTTTTAATAATTCATTTCAGAATATTTATTTATTTAATTATATTATAATTTTATTTTTAACAACAATAAATATTTTTTTATTTATTTAAATTATTAAAAATGAATGATGAAAATGAATTTGAAATAAATGAAAATATGAATATGATTACAGAAGAAGATAATAAACAATTAAAAGATAGTATAAATCAAAGAAATATTATAAATGATTCAAATCATGGAAAAGAAGTTTTAGATAATTTAATTCATAAAAATGATAAATTTAAAGATATATATTTAATGATGTTTCCTGGTGGTGTTAAAAAAAAAGATCATAAAAAAAAAGCACTTTATAATCTAAATATAGATTTAAATTTTTCAAAAAGAAATTATAAGAAATCAAATCCTACTTTTAAAAATAAAAAACTTGCTAATTTTTTTAATGAAATGAAATCTTTTGATGATGGAAAAGAGAAGCCAAAAAGTTTTGGAAAAACAAAATTTAAAGATTATGCAGAAAATATTAAATTAAAAAATAACTTATATAATAATACAAAACACATATTTAAAAAAAATGGATCTACAACTCATTTATCATTTAATAATAATAATCCAAAAATTATTTCTTCTCCTTTAAATTCATTTGAAAATGGAGTTTTTAGTTTAAAAAAATTCCATAATATAAATGAAAGAAAATTACTTGATGAACATAATTTAAATGATAAAGGAATAAAATATTGGATTACTAAAGAAAAAATAAATCAAACAAATTATAATTTTTTTGATAAAAAATCATCAGAAATTAAAAATTTAATGTTAAAAGGTAAATCATTAAATTCACCTACTCATTTTAATACTAATAATAATGCACTTGATAATCATATTTCAGAAACAAGAAGATTATATAAAAATGAATTATATACTTTTTCAAAACAATTAAATAATTTAAATAAAGGAGAATTATCCTCAAAAAATTCAACTAGACTAAAATTTTTTAATTAAAATAATAAAAAAAATTTAATTTTATTTATAATATAAAACATAAATAATTTCAAAATAACTAAAATTAAAAAAAAAATAAAATAAAAGTAATATGAGTCAATTTAGTGGAAGTCAATTTACAGTAGATGAAATAGCAAAATCGGCATTAAATAATAATCAATTAGAAGAAAATGAAATTGATGATGATATAATAGATAATTATGAATATGAGCAAATTGAAGAAGATGAAAAAGAAGAAAATAATTCAACAAATAAATCAATTGGAAAAGGAGAAATAAATAATGATAATTATGAACAAACTATTCCAGATAAAACAATTTTTAGTAAAATTGCTGAAGATATGTATAATAAAATGATGCAAAATGAGAAGAATCATAAAAAAATTTATAATTATGATGATTTTATTAATGATCAATTTTTAGCAAATTATTCTGATAAAATTAATAATATTGATAATAATCAAGTTATAAATAATTTTTTAACTAGAAATAATCAATATATTATTGATAAAAATAATTGTAAAGATACAATAAATAATCGAATTGATCAAATCAAGTTTTTTAATTCAAAAAAATTTTCTAATAATCAACTTGATGAAAAAATTAAACAATTCAATAATAAACAATTAGAATATAGTAATAAAAGAAAGAAAGAAATTGAAGAATTAACAAAAAAAATAAATGATGAAAAAGAAAAAGATAAAATTAATTATGGGAAACCAAAAATTAATCATATAAATTTAGATTATTTAAAAAAAAAAGTCGATTATAAATTTAGAAAAAGAACAATAAGTCAAAATAAAAATAATAATTCATCTAGTTTTAATACTATTGAAAGTAAAAAAAGTAATAAATTGAGTGATGAAAAAATTAATAATTTAGTCAATAAATTACATAATGAAGCAAAAGAACTTAAATTAAAAATTTCTAAATCAAGTGATGACTTTTATAAAAATAAAAGAAAACAAATTAATTATACAAGTAAATCAAGTAAAATAATTTTATTTAATAATTTTATAAAACAATATCAAAAGGAAATTAAAAATATTAAGTCAATTACATATTCAAAAAATCCAATTATAACATTTGATGAATTTAAAATTTTATTAGAACATATGCATTTTATAAATGAAGATACAGAAATTAATGTATTAAAAGATATTTGGAAAGAATTAACATCTTATTCATCTTCAAATAAAAAAGAAAGTGATTTAATATTAATATTTATTTTATGTATGAATGGATTATATAAAAAAGATATTGAAGAAAATATAAAAAAAACTTTAAATTGGATTAATTTTAAAATATATGAAAAATTTATAAAGAAAAAAAAAGATTTTGAACATAAATATTCAGAATTAAGAAAAAATAGAAATGAATTTTTACATAATTTAAAAACAGAAAAAGATAAAGAATACTTACAAAAAAAATATTATACAGAAGAAAATCAAAATTATCATCATAATAGTTATGATACAATAACAAATTTAAAAAGAAAAAAATTAAGTGAAACTTATAATTTAATTTTAGAAAAAAGAAAGAATAAAATTGAAGAATTAAGGGATGAAAATGAAAAAAAAAAATTAAAAGAATGTACATTTTCTCCAATTACAAATAAAAAAAAATTAGATTTTCATACATCTTCAGTAAATAAATATTCAATTGAAAAAGTAATGCAAAAAAAATTACAAAAAAAAAGTATTGAAAATGAGAAAAAAAAAACAAATTATACAACTTTAAATAATTCAAATTCATCATTAAATGAAAAAATGTTTAATGAACATCCAATTTCACAAGATTATAATTACAAACAAGAAATTATTAGATATCAACAAGCAAGAAATTTAAGAAAAAAAATAAATAAACAATTAAATAAAGGAAGTAATTTTAATACTTCAAAAACAAATTTACAAAAAGAAATGTGTTTTGGAAATGAAAGAAATAATAATAAAGAAACTTTTGATAAATTTAATAAAATACCTAAAAGAAAAATTCAAAAAGAACCATTAATTTCTTTTGAAATTCAAATTAGAAATAAAACAGATATTTTAACTTATTTTAGAGGAGATGATCCTGATAAAATTATACAAAAATTTGTAAAAAAACATAATTTAACTAATGAATCTAAAAGACAGATTAAGAAAGCTTTGGAAAAAAAATTAGAGCTATTATAAATAAATATATTATTATTTTTTTTAACAAATGTCTTATGTAAATAAACTGAATTTTAATATGTATTGAAAAGAAAAATTTAAAATAATATTAATTCATTATTACAAATGCGACTATAAAAATTAAAAAAATTCTTAATTCATTTTTTAATTCAATAAAGAAAAAAAAATTTCAAATTTGTGTAGTTACAAATGAAATTTATTTTTTTTTATCATATCAACCAATTTAAAAATAATTTTATTAAAAAAAATAGATAAAAATTCTTTTTAATAAAATATAATAATAAATAATTATATTTATTCAAAAAAAAAACAATTTTTCATTTTCAAAAAAAAAAAAGAAAATTTATCATTTATCAAAAAAAAACAAAAAAAAAAAAAAAAAATTCAAAAATCCAAAGAAAAAAAAACTACAAATTAGTATAAGATCCAACATCATTAGTAATAACATTCCCTATATCATTATTACTATGATTACTACTAACCCTATTTTTCTTCATATTTTCAAAATCTTCATCATCAGTAGGTAATTCAAATCTACAAACAGGACAAGAATTTCTTTCATTTAACCAAGGTAATAAACAATCTTTATGAAAATGATGTTGACAAGGCATTAACAAGCATTCATTTCCAATAACAAATTCATCTTTACAAACAGCACAAGAATTTTCAATACCAAAACTTTTTAATTTTTCATCATTAATAATAATTTTTTCTAATTTTTCAACTGATTTTTTACTAGCTGGTGGATTACCATATTTATTAGGATCATTCATCATAATTTGATTAATAATATTTTCTAAATTATCTTCATAATAATTTCTAGTTGAAACATATTGAATTATCATATCTAAAAGTGAACTTGTTGTTCTTGGTCTTGTATTATTATTACTATGTAATATATTTAATAAATCATTTTCATTATTTCTATTATTATTATTTGAATTGTTATTATTTTGATTTTGATAATTTAAATTGTTTATATTATTATTTATTGTTGAATCATATGGTTGAAAGTGACTTGGATGATTTTCTGATAATGGATCTTCGTTTTGTAATTCTTCACAAAATGTATTTCCACAATATGTACATTGAATTTCTATGTTTTCTATGTAAATTTTGGAAAATTCTCTTTTACATAAATGACACCAGTATTTTTTTGTTGAGGATGTTGTATATATGTTGGAATTTGAAGATGAGGATGAGGAAACATTCATTTTTTTTTTTGTTTTTTTTTTTTTGTTTTTTTTTATTTAATTATTTTATATTTTTTTGTGAATGGGATAAATTAAAATAAAAACATTAATATTGTATATTTAATACACTTTTATTAAAATTTTTAATTTTAATGTTTATTATTCATTTTCTTTTATTTTTTATTTATATACAAATAAACAATCAATTCACATATATTTAAATAGATTAATTCTGTAAATATATTTTTTTTTCTTTAATCTAATTATATATATTAACAATGATGATAAAATAAATTTACATAATTCTGAATATAAAAATATTGATTTTTTTAATAATAGATATCAAAAAATTTAATTTATTCTTTATTTTCTTCTTTTTGTTGAAATTTGTCTTTCTTCATTTTCATCAGAATCATCATCATTAACCATTTCTTCAGAATCTTCAATATATTCATCTTCAGATTCTTCATTTTCAGATTCTTCATTTTCAGATTCTTCTTTTATTCTTTTTCTACTATGAGAATATTTAT
>Ga0310695_10015458_pt1 | contig 10168 bp, 5 predicted proteins | sample RumenRJG_04DNA_FD_203882 | JGI IMG/M metagenome (GOLD analysis project Ga0310695, IMG submission 203882) | Bovine rumen microbial communities from Lethbridge, Alberta, Canada - RJG_04 (v2) (version 2) | ecosystem: Host-associated > Mammals > Digestive system > Stomach > Rumen | place: Canada... | reverse complement strand
TTATTTTTATTTTTATTTCTATCTGTGTCAAATTGATTATTAGACATATAAGTAATGAAGTATTATTTTGATTTGAATATATAAAATTTAGAAATAATAAAATATTCATATAATTAAGCTTTAATATAAATATTTTGAACTATTTTATTTTCAATAATTAATTTATTGTATTTTCTTCATTCATTCAAAAACTAAAATAAAATTTAATAAAAATAAAATAAAAAAAAATATAAAAAATAAAATTTAAATAAAAACTATTTAATAAATGAATTAATTTAATTTTAAAAAAATATACAAAAAAATGTCAACAAGTGATTCAGAAAATTCAGAAGAAGAAAAGCAACCAATATATTCAATAGATATAATTCGTTCAAATAAAATCTTAGGTAAATTATATGAAATAGGATATAATGAAAGAAAAATCACTAAAAACTTTGCATCTAAATTAATAATAGAAGATGCAACAAAATCACTAAAAAATTATGCCGCTAATTTTTCAATTTCAATGCGGGCATGTGGTCCTTTAATTTTAGGTTTAGTTAGAGTATATAATAAGAAATTATTATTAATTTTAGAAGATGCTATTAATATATTTAAACAAAGAATTCAAAATCAAAATATTAATATTTCTAAATTTGAAAAAAAAAAAAAAGATAAATTTAAAAATGAATTTAAATCAAATGATAAACAAAGTAATTTAAAATGGTTTTCTAATTCTTCTTCAAATAATATGATTTCTTTAATGAATGAGTCTTTACATCATATGATAGATAATATTGATAGTAAAAGTAAAGATTTAAATAAAATTGTTACTCCTTCAAAACATTCTATTAATTTTTTTGGTATTAATTCACAAGATATATTACAAAGAACAATTCAAAAAAGTGGTTTATCACAAAAAATTTCAAATAATATTTCTAATAATATTAATAATAAAGAAAATAATTTTTCAAATATGATAAATATTGATAATAATATTTTAAATATTAGTAAAAATAATCAATTGGATTTTAATGATGATTTAAATTATGATATTAATGAAAATATTAATGATAATGATTTAAATTATGATAATAATGATTTTGTTGATTTATTTGATATTTTAAAACAAAATAAGAAATCTGTTAAACAAATTGAAAAAAATTTAAAAGAAAAAGAAAAGAAAAATATATTTGTTCATAAAAATAAATTTTTAGATTATGATGATGATATTAATATTAATTTAGAACCTCCTGAAAAAAAAACAAATTATGTTGTTGATAATATGATAAATCAATTTAAAGAAAAATTATTTGATAATTACTTTGATGAAAATAAAATAATATCTTTTGAAGGAGAAAGTCAATATGAATATTTAATCCCAGAAAATTTAATAAAATTAAATACAATAACTCAAAATGAAAAATCAGAAGAAAAAACAAAAATAGAAAATGATACTTTTTTAAATAATAATAATATTTCTACAATAAATAAAAAAGATGATGAAATTGAAATAAGACATGACATAACTCCAATAATAACAACAGAAAAGAAAAAAATATCAATTTCAAATTTTAAAAATGAATCAAGACAATTATTAAAAAGTTTAAGTAGATTAAGTTTAAATAAAAATGATTTTAATGGTACTTTATTATCTACAAAAATAAAAGAAATAAAAGAAAAGGAAGAGAAAAAAAAAAAATCATTATTAAATAATATTAATAATGATGATACATATTTAAATAATATTAATGAAGATGATAATTTTTTAGATAATTCAAATAATGATAAAAGCAGAAATATTAGTATTAAAGATATTAATGAAGAAGAAATTGAAAAAATTAATCTTAAAGAATTATGTAATATTTTAAATGAAAATATATTGAAGAAAAAAAAATCGACTGACTTTAATACAATATGTAAATGTGTTGATAAAGAAAAATTTCCTCCTCCAAAATTATTTTATGATTTATTAATTTTAGCTCAGAATAATGAAATTGAAATTTCTCAAAATGAATTATTTAATAATTCAACAATTAAAATTACTAAATAATTATATAAATAATATTATAATTTTAAATATAAATATTTTTTTAATAATAATTTTAAAAATGTTAAAAACTTATCCAAATAAAATTAATCATAATAAAAATATAAAGAAGTATAAAAGAAAAATAATTCAATCTAATAATTTTTCAAATACAGATTTAAATTTTTTTATAAATAGTAATAACAATAGTATAGATTTTAATGATGAAAATGAAAAAAATTTTACAAAAACAAATACATTTAATTCAAATTACTCAAGTAATAAAAAGATAGCACCAATAAAAAGGAAATTATTTATGGAAAAATCAAAAACATATACTCATGAATCAAGTACAATTAAAGAAAAAGGAAAAAGAAATAATGATATTTGGTTTAAAGAAATAATTAATAAAATACAAAAAATTAATTTAAATAGTTTACAAAAGATTCAAAATGATTTTATTAAAGAATTAAATGAAATATATTCTGAAAATTTAAAAAAAATAGAAGAAGTTAATAAAAAATATAAAAATGAAATACATGAAATATCATTACAATTAGATAATGAAAATATTGAAAATAATGAGAAATATATTGAATTAATGAATGAAAAAAATGAAGCTTTAGAAGAAATTGAAAGTGTTTTTATCATTAAAAAAAATTGTTCTTTATTAAAATATAATGATAGAATCATAAAATTAAAAGAAAATATAATAAAGGGAATAAATGAAGAAGGTGTTAATATTAGAGAAGAAATTATAAATAAATTTTGTTTAAATAATAATATAAAGCAAAAAATTCCATCATGTATAAATTTTCAAGAAAAAAGGAAAAAAAATTAATATATTTTTATAAAAAAGATTATAAAATATATATAGTAGAATGTGGTATGAGTATATAAAAATTATTTTTTAACTTATTTTAAAATTTAAATAAATATAAAAAAAAAAAAAAATTACCAAAAACCAAAAATAAATTTTTAAAAAAGTCCCAAAATTAAATAAAATAAAACTAAAAAATAAAAAAAAACATTAAATAAAAATCATAAAAAAGCTCTTTAAAAAACCTATAAAAATCCATATAAAACTACAAAAAAAAAAGAAAAATTACTTATTCCCATTATTACTGGAGCCACTTTTCTTATAATTAAAAGGATTAATAATTTCCCCACTAATAAACCAAATAACATAAGGAATAACAATAATCAAATAAATAATACAACAAGCACAACAAATAACACAACAACATTTTTTCCTAAATTTCGGTCCAACTAATTGATTAAACATTTTAAAAGGATTCATAGTAAAAGTAAGTCTACCAAAAGGTTCAGGTAAATAGGGATTTACATTAGGATCATCTCTTCCTTTCCCAACAGGATTCATACTAGCATACCATTCAGGTAAAATTTCTAAAGAACATAAAACTCTTCCTCCTTTTTTTCCATTTTTCTCCATTTGAACCCAAAATTTTGTTCCTTCTTTATCATCATCTTTAGATAAAAATTCAATATTTGAAAATATTTTTTCATTATCTGGTAATTTACTATAATATTCTCTTGATAATTTAATTGGACAATCTAATAAATTTGAATAGTTAATTAAATATTTTAAATTTAATCTACTTCCACATATATAATCATCTCTTGCTAAAATGTCATTATCATATACTTGGATTGTTAAATCAAATTTATTACGAGGTAATTTAATAGGAATTTTATTTCTCCAATTAAATGATGCTCTACCAGTTTGACATCTATAATGAATATCTGTACTATGTTTATCTTTCATATCAATATAACTTAAAATATATATATCACTTGTATCTTCAATATCTAAATTTTCCATTTCTTCAGTTTCCCATATTATTAAACGACATTCTAATAAACTTTCAGGTTGTGGTTTTATATTCCATGGTAACATATCATTTCTTTGTTCTTTATCAAATATTTCTAACCATAATTTTATTTCTCCTTGTGATCCTTGTGTATCTACATTATATAATTGACGAGTTTCTATTGGTTTATTTTTTAAATTTTGCCATTCAACACCGAAAAATCTATCTTCTATATCAATTGATGTTTCTCCTATTAATTCATCACTAAATATTGGATTATGATCATATACTTGAATTGTTAATGTACCATTACCTGGTAATTCACTTGATATATCATAATATTTATACCAGTCACAATCAACTTTATCTTCTTGATAATTATCTTTTTCATTTACTTTTTCCTCATTTCCTAATTTAATTATTATATATGGATCACTTGGTGAGAAGGTATCTTTTTTTGCTAAATGATTTAATGTTAATATATATATTCTAACTATAACATTTCTTTTAACTAATATTTTTTTTGATATTATATCAAATTCATTTAAAAATGTTAATTCTTTTGGAATTATTCCATTATATTCATCTTTAATATTATTAATAAAATCATCATGTTCTTTAATTTTATCATTTTCTGCTATTCTAATTAATCCTTTAAAATGACCATAAGGTCTCATATCAAAAGAACTTTTAATTGAATTTAATGCTTCATTCTCATCATAATTTTCATATAATTTTCTAATAGGTGCTTTTAATCTTGTTGCTACATTTATTCCTTTATTTGCAGGATATCTTTTTACTATTTTATTATCTATATCACTTAATGCTTCGAAAATATCATTTTGATTTTTTTTATCTTCATATTTTCCTCTTACTAATTGACATTTTATAAATGGAGTTACTAAATCTAATTCTTTTATTTCTTCTAATCCTTTTCCAAAATATCTTCTATAATGTTTTCCATTTGTTGAATAATCATCACTTGATTGACTTAAAATTTGGTATTCTAATGAATTTTCTTTTTTAAATTTTAATGGATTATCATTTTTATTAAATCCTATTTCCATATATAAATTACTATCTGGAACTTGTGTCATATCTTCTATTAAAAAATCACTTTTTTCATTTTCTTTTTTTGTTGATCCTGGTATTGAATAATCTTTAAATGAAGGTTTTATTACGAAATAATCTTCTTTAAATTTATTTTTTAAAAGAATATCTTGATCAATTTTCCCTTTGTAAATTTTATTCAAATCTTCAGGTTTAAAACATAAATAATTATTTGAAAATTCGATATTTTTTTCATTAGGTTTCCCAACATTTAAAGCTTCATTTTCATTATTTTTCTTTTTTTTACTAGTATCAATTTCATCATGTTCAGGCATATTAATAATAACATCATTATCATCATCAATTAAATTATTATCATCTTTAACATTATATTTATTTTTAATTTCTTTTTTAATTTTCTCAGTTTGTTTATATTCTTCATCAAACATATCATGAGTTCCTTTAATAACTGATTTAACATTTACTAAAAAAATTCCTAATAACTGATTAATCATTCCTCCTAAAACATGATCATAAACATTACATTGTAAATCTGGTATAAAAATTTCATCTTTAGGTAATTTTACATTAAATTTAATAACACTATTAATATTAGGATTATTCCCTGCTTCATTAGGTTGTGTTTTAATAGGTTCTAAGCTATCTTCTTTCTTCCCTGAAACATTAATAGAATTTAAATCAAATGATATAAAAGCTTTCTTAACAGGAAGAAAAGAAAGTGGTTTTAAATCTCTTAATCCTAAAGCATTAATTTCAACAGTATAAGGTATAGTCTCAGGAACAATATTTAATAATTTAACATCATTTTTATGTTCTTCATCAAAAATATAAAAAGATAATAAAATTTGTCCTTGTGCCTTATTACTTTTTTCTAAATATAATTGAATCCATTTTGGTCTAAAAGTTTCAGTAGAATTAATTTTATAAGCAGAATCACTTAACCAAACATAAGTATAACCTAATAAATCATCACTAGTAACATCACTATCCATAACAGTAACAAGCATAACAGGCCAAGTTGATAAATTATTAATATCAAATGATATTTCATTAAAAATTAATGATTGATTCCATATTCCATTTGCACAATTTGATTTTGTTGTTGTTTTTAATTCTTTATCAAATATACGAATAATTGTATATGGATCACTAGTTCCATCTGAATCACCTGCAATTAGGTATCTTGTCATAAAAACATTTGCTACTATTGTATAGAATTTATATGATGCTGGTTGATTTAATTTTCCTATTCCACCTAAATAATCAGCACCTTCATGAAGTTGATTTTCTAAATCATCTGGATCATAACTTGAATCTTGATGTGATAATTGATTATTATTTTGTGCATTTTCATCACCGTCTTTAAATAAATCAGTATTACATTGATAATCTTGATCTTTGTCTTTATTAAATATTTTTATTCTTGCTTTTATAATACCAGCAAAATATATTTCATTACATAATTTATTTATTGGTTCTGGATATAATTTTATCATTACAATATCATCTGATACATGAAAATTTTTAGCATCGATTCTCTGAAATGAAATAACATTATCTTTCTTATCAACTAAATAAATAAATAATTCAGGTAAATGTTCAATTTCATCACTTAAAGATTGATATTGAATACTATTACAAAGAAACCAATCAATATTTCTATTAATAGCTTTTTGACTTTTAAATGAAGTTTTCATATCAGCAATTGAAAAAATAATTTTATACTCACTACTTTTTTCAGGTAAATAATAAGCAGAAAATAATTTAATATAAATACTCCATAAATATTTCCTACTAGTAGTATTAATTTGTTTAATTAATTCATTATCTTCAATAGGTTTAACTCCAGCAATTGGAGTATCAGAATCAACATAATCAATTTTTAAATAAACTCTCCCTTTCCATCTAGAACCAATTTCTGCATTAGTATTCATTAAATTAGCCATTTTAGAATCTGATTTTAGATCATAAGCTCCATATAAATTAACAATAGAAATATCTTTATAAAAATTATTTAAAATATCATTAACTGAAATTTCAAAAGAACCAATTAAAACATCAGAAGAAATAGTATTCTTATCTTTAACATAAAAAACAATTCTTTGACTAATTGCAGGTTGAGAAACAGGAATTTCAATAATTTCATTCCAAATAACAGAATCATTCTTACTAGAAGAAACTTTTGTTTTTTTTACAATTCCCATATAATGACATTCAATGTAACCATCACATTCTTTTAATATATTTTTTTCTTTACCAAAAGAATCCATATCAGGTAATTGTTCAGCTTTAAAAATATAAATCATTAATTGTTTATAAACAGTTTTTATTTGAGGTGGAATCATACAATCAGAATCATTATTTGAATTTGGAGTCAATTCAACTCTTTCATCATTTGAATTTAAAACACTTATACTTAATTTTAAATATCCATTTACTTTTGTTATATCATCAGATTCTGGATTTGCTAAAGCAATCCATAAATTTTTCATTGAATGATTTTCAGCACTGTAAATATATTCAAAGTCAAATTCATATATTCCAAAATAATCTTTTCTCTTTTTATGATTTGAATCATATACTTCTATTATTATTTTTGATGAGTCTAAAATTTCTACTGTTAAGTCATTTTTTTCAAAATAAATATGTTCATTGAATACATGATCACTACATTCTGTTTCCAGTTTTGATGTTCTTTTTGTTTCGTTGAAACATATTAGTTTTATTATTGGAGAAGGTAAGTGATTTTCTTCTATACTTATTAAATTTTTTACTTCTTCTATTAATATGTGGATTGTGTAATCACCTTTTTTCATTAGGATTGGTTGATTTTGAGGAATTATTGAAGAGTCTTCTTCAGTTGAGGATTCAGGTTGTTTTTCTTCTTTGGATGTCATTTTTTTTTTTTAATGTAGTTTTTTATTTTAATTGTTTTATTTTTTTTATTTTTTTGAGTTTTAATTTTTTTTTTTAGTTTTTTTTATTATTTGATGTTTTTTTCATTAAATATATTTAATATGATAAATTTATAATTGGAATGAATTATTTAATTATTTATAATATTTATATATTAGTTTTATTTGATTTAATTAATATTAGAAAACAGAAAAGAAATTATGAAATTAATTTTAATGAAATTATATTAAATTACATATTAACTTATTTTTATATGTTTTTTATTTTTTATCTTATATTTTATTTTCTATATTTAATCTAAAAATATAATATTTTTTATTTTTTATAATGAACAATTTTAATTTTTAATTGGAAAAAAAAATGAACAATGAAAATAAAATTGAAGAAAATTATCAAAAACCAAAAAAAAAGTTTTTATCATTTAATAAGAAAAATCCTTTTGAAAGACATCCTTCAGTAAATGGATTATTGATAAAAGATGATAATGATATTCCAAAAAAAAAAGAAGATTTAAATTTTATATGTACTGTAGTAAACGAAGAAAATGAATCAAATTCAGATAATAAAAATAAAGATGGAAAAAGAAATTCTTGTTGTGTTTTTGAATTTAAAATTCAAAAAATTGAAGAAAAATTATTTCAAGATGAAGTTTATTATATAAAAAATGAAAATGTTGAAACTAAAAATGATAATTGTAAAGAAGAAAAAAAAACATTTCCTAATAATCATCAATTATATGAATTTTCTGAAGCAGACAAAAAATTAGATAAAGAAATAACCGAAGCTATTCAAAAAGGAGAAAAAGATGATACTATTATAAGTAAAATAAAAAGTAAGGTTTAAATTTTTTTTGTGTTTAAATTTTATATTGTTTTAAATTTTTTGATTAAATTCATTATATATAAAAAATATTATAAATTATTAAAATCATAATATTAAAATATATGTAAGTTAAGATATATATAATTAAAATTAAAAAATGATTTAATAATATTAAATATAAAAAATAATTTGAAAAAATAATAATTAAAATAGAAAGAATTAAATTATAAAAAATAATAATATCAATAAAAAAATAACAATAAATAATAAATATTATAAAAGATGAAATAATTATTGATTTTAATTAATTGAGTTTATTATTTTTAATAATTCTTTTAGATTTATTTTTTTTTTTTATTATTTTATATAAAATCAGTTTTTTTCTCTTTTGGGAAATTTTTTAAAATCCCTATTGAATTTGCAATATATTGCATTGCTAATGATATATTCTTCTTTTTTAATTCATTAATTGCATTTTTATTTTTATTTAATATACTTTGCTTTTTTTCTTCTAAAATAGAATCACTCATATCAAATATTTCTTCAGTCTTATTTATTTTAATTTTAGTATCATTAGAGTATGTTTTTACTGGCATTTCACCTGGATTATTTAAATTATAATTGTTTTCATTCGTTGGTTGATTTTGATATGGATTATTCACATTATTTTGTTGTTGAGTATAAGGATTAGTAAAATTCATATTATTATTATTATTATTTCCATCCTCATAATTGAGTCCAATTTGCTCATAAGGATTATTAAAATTTATATTATAATTATCATAATTCATGTTGTTATTCATATCATAATTCATATTATTATTCATATTATCATTATTATTATTCATATTATAATTCATATTATTATTATTATTATCATTATTATTATTCATATTGTAATTCATATTATAATTCATATTATTATTATCATAATTCAAATTATTATTCATATTATTATTATTATTCATATTATTATTCATATTATAATTCATATTATTATTATTATTATTATTCATATTATTATTATCATAATTCATATTATTATTTCCCATATCATAATTCATTCCAATATTATATACCATTTGATTTTGCATATTATTATTATTATTTTGTTGATTAACTTTAATATCCATTATTTCAGGTTTAAATAAAGAAAAATACTTTATATCATCCAAAGGATTATATTTAAAAGTACTTAAAGGAGTAATAGTAGGAGTAATTCCATTTTTTAATCCTTCTTCATACATTTTTGCTTTATATCTTTCATATTGTTGTAATTTTTTAAAAGGACCATCAAAAGCATTAAATTTATTTAAAGGTTCACATAAATCACCAATTAATCTTAATTTATTAGGAGTAATAGAATTAATAATTCCTTTTTTTTCTTCTTCTTCAAATGTTTTATATACTGTACCAAGATAAGTTTTATATTCTTCAAAAGTTGGTTCTTCTGTATCACTTAAAATTAATGTTTTTTTAATTTCTTTTGTTTGATTTATAAAATTTATTAATTTTTGTT
>Ga0310695_10015456_pt1 | contig 10169 bp, 6 predicted proteins | sample RumenRJG_04DNA_FD_203882 | JGI IMG/M metagenome (GOLD analysis project Ga0310695, IMG submission 203882) | Bovine rumen microbial communities from Lethbridge, Alberta, Canada - RJG_04 (v2) (version 2) | ecosystem: Host-associated > Mammals > Digestive system > Stomach > Rumen | place: Canada... | reverse complement strand
CCAATCCAAACAAGGAGTTAAGTGAGGAAACGGGACAATGGTATCCCAATAACCGCTACGTGCTGCACAACAAGATTTACTACCGTGCTGGTAGCAGCGGTGCTTCCGCTCCCCAACAGAGAGGACCTGAGTTTGTTCCCGTCATCTTTGATGATGAGGAACAGGAGGAACTGAATCCTGACGGTACGCGTGAGGTGATTGGTGACGGATGCGTTTACGACCTGATGGGACGTAAGGTGGCTACCCGTGAACAGGTGGAAGACGGGTCGTGGAAGCAACGGGTGGCAACGGGCATCTACATCATTAACGGTAAGAAAATCAGGAGGTAACGAATTATAGCGTGTGAGAAAAGGGGTGAAATAGCATCAATTTGCAAGCCCAACTTATCAAATGCGAGTGTCTGATAAAAAATGCAGACACTCGCATTGATGTAGGTCAAAAACGGTATCGATTTTGCATATAAATACTTGTTGGGTGCTGGAAAACTTACTAATTTTGCACTCAGAAACAAGAAAGATACAAGATAATAGTTTTGACTTCATAAGAAAATAGATATTTTTTTGATTTGTTTTAGTAGATTAGTTTTTAAGTAGTTTGTTTTTGAAATCGATTGTCGTGAGACAGTCGATTTTTTGTTCTAGAACACAGATAGAGATGCTATTACGAACACGCGCTCGGCTTTGCCGCTTTTACAAAGGCGACAGCCGACTAAAAGAATCGCACGGATTAACACGAATTTATTTTGTGCTTTGCTGACAAATGATTAATTTTGTAGGCATGAAACGAAAACTAATCACTACATGGGCGCTTAGCGTCGTAATTTCCAGTATTTGTGCACAAACCAAGCGCATAGGCGACTATATTGAATCGATGTCGTATAATGCGGCCTCGGAGAGTGAGGTGCGTACACAACAGTATAGGCCTGAGGGTAGGGCTTTCGTGACGGAGAATGGCAAGAACCGGTTTACGAGAGCCTTGTATGGATCGCCTACCGACTGGCGTTTGGAGACAAGCGACAGACCCGTGTTTGCTGTGGCAAAGAAGAATTACCACAGGAACATCCGGATGACGGTGGGTGGATTGGCACTGGACTCAACAGCATACTGTAAGGCAACTTACGAGAATGGCATGAGGAGCTATGAACTTCGCGATCAGCGTTGGGGAAATTCCACCTTATATATAATGGTGGTGGCTCTGCCCGACGAGGAGGGTGCCGTGTGGCATCTGCGAGGCGAAGGCTTCAGCCAGGGAATGGATGTGAAGGTGAAGGTGTGCGAGATAGCCCAGCCCAAGTTACAGCGGAATGGTGACATAGGTGCTGACAAACCTGGTGTGTTTGAGGCAAATGCAGAGGAAAAGGGACTGGTGGTTTCGCCAGCAACCTATACGGACGGGACTAGGAGAGAGGCTTATGTGGTAGTCAGGCTGAACGAAGTGGCAAAGGTAGGTGCCGAGGAGGCCAAGCAGTTGTTTGACAAGGCTGCCCGTCATTTCAAGATGTTGAGCAATCGCATCCAGTTTAACACGCCTGATCCATATATCAATACGCTGGGTGGTGCCTTGGTATTGGCTGCTGATGGTGACTGGGACGGGCTGACCTGGTTGCACGGATGTGTGGGATGGAGAATGCCGCTGGCAGGGTGGCGTGCAGGCTATCTGGGCGACGTGCTGGGATGGCAGGAAAGGGCTCTGTCGCACTTCAATGCGTATGCCAACAGTCAGGTGACGGAGGTGTCGGCAGACTTGCCACATCCTACGCAGGATCCGAAACAACAGATGGCTCGTTCGGAGAAGAAGTGGCACACGCAGATGTATTCGAATGGCTATATATGTAGGAATCCGAACAGGAACGACCAGATGCACCACTACGACATGAACCTGAACTACGTGGACGAGTTGCTGTGGCATTTCCAGTATGATGCGGACAAGGCGTATATGCGGAAAATGTGGCCTGTGCTGAAACGCCATCTGGAATGGGAAAAACGTAACTTCGACCCAGATGGGGATCATCTGTATGATGCGTATTGCTGTATCTGGGCAAGTGATGCCTTGTATTATAGTGGTGGTGCTGTAACCCACTCGTCGGCCTATAACTATCGAGGCAATAAACTGGCTGCCAGGATAGCCCAACTGATAGGAGAGGATGGGACTCCGTATGAGCAGGAGGCTGAGGCTATCCTGAAGGCGATGAACCAGCGACTGTGGCTGGAGCGGAAGGGACATTGGGCTGAATATCAGGACTTGATGGGTGAGAAGCGGGTACATGAGAGTGCTGCGGTATGGAGCATCTATACCCCGATAGACTGTGGGGCCTGCACACCGGAACAGGCATATCGGGCTACGCAATACATCGACAACGAAATACCGCATCTTCAAGCTCCTGAAGGCTTAAAGATTATCTCTACGTCGAACTGGCTCCCTTATTCGTGGAGTATCAACAATGTAGCAGCTGCAGAAGTGATGCATACGGCTTTGGCCTATTATGAGGCAGGAAGAAGTGAGGAAGGATTCCGTCTGATGAAGGCAAATATCCTGGACCAGATGTACTACGGACAGTCGCCTGCCAACTTCGGACAGGTGAGCCACTATGATGCAGCGCGTGGCGAGTGTTACAGAGACTTCGGTGACTGTATCGGCATCTCGTCGAGAACGCTGTTGCAGGGACTTTTCGGCATTGTTCCACAGGCTCTCTACGGACAGTGCATCCTAAGACCAGGATTCCCACAGGATTGGGACAGCTGCAGCATTCACACACCCTATATTGACTACCAGTTTACGAGGAAAAACGGTACATTGCGCTTTGTGATAGACCAACGCTTTAAAGAGCCGCTACAGATGGTGCTGAGGCTGAACATAGGCGAAGGAAAGTATCGCGACATACAGGGTACGAAGGAGGCGCACCAGGTGATAGAAGTGAAGGAGTTGTATAAGCCCCAGCAGATAGACCAATACTTCAATGCGAAGGTGGCAGACATCTTTGAACAGGAATACCGTTCGCCGCGTCCACCCTATACCACCCTGCAGATGCCATTGCAGGGCATTGGCGAGTGGTGTCATCCGCACTATAAACCCGACGTCAACGACAGCGTGTTCCGTTCGATGATTCAAGATGGGCTGTTTACAGTGGCAGGCATTCCTTTCCGTACGCCAAAGGTGGGCAGGAACATTGTCTATACCTCGTTGTGGGACAACTATCCGGACAGTATCACCATTCCGCTGCGTGGACAGGCTTCGAGGGCATGGCTGCTGATGGCTGGCTCGACTAACCACATGCAGTGCCATATAGACAACGGACTGGTGATAGCGCAATATCGCGATGGAACAACAGACACCTTGCGGCTGGTGAATCCAGATAACTGGTGTCCTATCGAACAGGATTTCTTCATCGACGGCAAAGCGTTCCAGGCTCCTCAGCCCCGTCCTTACCGCGTGTCGTTTGGTACGGGCGTGGTGAGTCGTGACTTAGGACAGGCGTTAGGCATCAAGGGCGTTTACGGAAGGGAGATACCCGGAGGTGCCGGACAATTGCTCTGCCTGCCCCTTGATGGTAAGAAAAAATTGAAGGCACTGACCGTCAGAACACTCTCCAATGATGTCGTGATAGGACTGATGGGTATAACGCTGGAATAATTAATAATTCATAATGCATAATGCATAATTAAAAAATCGTACCTCTGACTGACGTCGAAGGTACTTTCGCTCGACAAAACAAATAAATCAAGTTTTATTTGGTTTTGTTCTCGCTTATTCGTACCTTTGTAGTCGATTATGCAGAAACTAGTTGAACTATATAAACAATGGAAGGGGGCTGAGCCTCAGGATGTGGTGCGTCTCACTGCTGGAGGCAGCAATCGCGAGTATTATCGCATGACGGACAGTCAGGGCGTGAGTGTAGTAGGCTGCGTAGGTACCAGCCGTGATGAGAACCATGCCTTTGTCTATCTCGCCCGGCATTTCACTAAAAAAAAGTTGCCAGTGCCTGAGGTGCTTGCGGTCAGCGACGATGAATTGCGCTATATCCAAACCGACTTGGGCTCCATTTCGCTGTTCGATGCCATTCGTGGTGGTCGCGAGGCTGGTGGTCGTTATACGGTCAAAGAGGTTGATCTGCTTCGTCGTACCATTCGCGAATTGCCAAACATCCAGCTGAATGGTGCTGATAATCTGGACTTCATCAATTGCTATCCACAGCCAGAGTTTGACACCAACTCCGTCTTGTTCGATCTCAACTACTTTAAATACTGTTTCCTGAAGGCTACCGAACTGGATTTCCATGAACTGAAACTGGAGGCTGATTTCCGCCTGTTGGCCCAGGACCTGACCTCAGAGAAGGACACGCAGGGGTTCCTCTATCGTGACTTCCAGGCACGTAATGTCATGCTGGACAGCAAAGGAAAGCCTTTCTTCATCGATTTCCAAGGAGGACGACGAGGACCGTACTATTACGACCTGGCTTCTTTCCTGTGGCAGGCTTCAGCTAAGTACCCGTATAAGGTACGCAGAGAACTGGTGTATGAATACTACCATGCACTGAAACATTATACGGAGGTGCCATCGCCCCACCATTTTGTGGACAGACTGAGCCTCTTCGTGCTCTTCCGCCTGTTGCAGGTACTGGGTGCCTATGGTTTCCGCGGCTATTTCGAGCGCAAACAGCACTTCATCGAGTCTATTCCTCCTGCCATCCGCAATCTGCGCGAGCTGTTGGACGAGCGTAACTTCCCCTATCCTTATCTGGTGGATGTGCTCTACAAGTTGACCAAGATGCCTCAGTTCCAGCAGATAGAAAGCACAGCGGTACGTGCTGATGGCTTTAAGACGACGAATCTGAACCCCTATAAGCCACACCCACAAGACGGACCGGCTACTTTCTCTAAGTATGATGCGCAGGGCCCGTTGGTGGTTCGTGTGTTCAGTTTCTCTTATACCAAAGGCATTCCTGAGGACGAGAGTGGCAATGGTGGTGGCTATGTGTTCGACTGCCGTTCAACGCATAATCCCGGTCGTTATGAGCCTTATAAGCAGTTGACTGGTCTGGATGAGCCTGTCATCCGATTCCTGGAAGATGATGGTGAAATCCTGACCTTCCTCGACTCCGTCTATAAACTGGCAGACAACCATGTGCGCCGTTACATCCAGCGTGGGTTCACCTCGCTCATGTTCTGCTTCGGTTGTACGGGTGGTCAGCATCGCTCCGTCTATTCTGCCCAACATCTGGCAGAGCATATCCATGAGAAATTTGGCATAGAGGTACGTATCTGCCATCGTGAACAGGGTATCAACCAAATACTGGAAGCAAAATGAGACAGGCAATGATACTGGCTGCTGGCCTTGGCACACGACTGAAACCGCTGACAGACACTATGCCCAAAGCGCTGGTGCCAGTTGGGGGAAAACCTCTGTTGGAATGGAACATTCGTAAGTTGCAGGCTCAGGGCTATGACAGGTTTGTAGTCAATATCCATCACTTTGCACAGCAAATCGTAGATTATGTCAAAGAGCAGGACTACGCGCCACTGGTTCGTTTCAGCGACGAAACCAGTGAACTGCTGGAAACGGGTGGGGGACTGAAGAAGGCACAAGACCTCTTTGTGGAAGAGACACCCATTCTCATCCATAACGTGGATATTCTGGATAATGTGAACTACGACTGGTTCGCCCGTCAGCATCAGCCCGATGAGGATGCGGTGTTGCTGGTGAGCCAGCGCAAGACCAAGCGCTACCTGCTGTTCGACAATGCCATGCACCTTATGGGGTGGAAAAACATCGAGACGGGCGAAATCAAGTCGCCCTATGAGTATGTGCGTCGCACAGGTCTCTCGCAGCATGGCGAACCCCTGAATATGTTCGCTTTCTCAGGCATCCATAGCTTCTCGCCCCGTCTGTTCCCGCTGATGGACCGGTTCCCCGACCGTTTCAGCATCATCGACTTCTACCTCTCCGTCTGTCATCGTTCCCACATCGTAGGATTGGTCAAGCCCGATCTCCACGTATTGGATGTAGGCAAGCTCGACTCATTGGAACAAGCTGAAATGTTTTTACGAACCCCCTAAGTTAGGGGGCAGGGGGTCTGAACAGGCGCAGAAATCCCCCTGTGATTATTAATATATAATAATGTGTCTGATAAACGCTTGTTCAGACCCCCATCCCCCTAACTTAGGGGGCCTGTATTATGCAACAGAAGATTATCATCTTGGATTTCGGTTCGCAGACCACTCAGCTTATAGGCCGTCGTGTGCGCGAACTCGACACCTTCTGCGAGATTCTTCCGTACAACAAATTTCCCAAGGACGACCCCTCTGTCATTGGTGTCATCCTCAGCGGATCGCCCTACAGCGTTCACGACCCTGAGGCTTTCAAGGTTGACTTGAGCCAGTTTGTGGGACGCCTGCCTGTGTTGGGCATTTGCTACGGAGCCCAGTTTATCTCGAATACCCTTGGCGGTAAGGTGGAAAAGGCTGACTCTCGTGAGTACGGACGTGCCCATCTGGAGACCATCAACCTAGACAATCCTCTTTTCAAGGGATTTGAAAAAGGTTCGCAGGTGTGGATGTCGCATGGTGACACCATCACGGCTATTCCCAGTGATTTTGAGGTTATTGGCAGCACGAAGGATGTCAAGAATGCCGCCTTCGCTTCCACCAAGCAGCCTGTATGGGCTGTGCAGTTCCATCCTGAAGTGTATCACACCTCACAAGGTACCCAATTGCTGAAGAACTTCGTGGTTGACATCTGTGGCTCACGTCAGGACTGGAGCGCCGCTTCGTTTGTCGATACGACGGTGAAGGAATTGAAGGAGCAGTTAGGCAACGATCGTGTCATCTTGGGACTTTCCGGTGGTGTCGATTCCAGTGTCGCTGCCGTATTGCTGAACAAGGCTATTGGTCAGCGCCTGACCTGTATTTTTGTTGACCACGGAATGCTGCGCAAGAACGAGTTCCAGCAGGTGATGGACGACTACAAGGTATTGGGCCTCAATGTGATAGGTGTGGATGCCTCTGCCAAGTTCTTTGGCGATCTGGCAGGTGTTACCGATCCGGAACAGAAACGTAAGATCATTGGACGCGACTTCGTAGAGGTGTTCAATGCTGAGGCTCGTAAGATTACCGATGCCAAATGGCTGGCACAGGGCACTATCTATCCTGACCGTATTGAGTCGTTGAACATTACGGGTAAGGTTATCAAGAGCCACCACAACGTAGGTGGACTGCCTGAGGAGATGCACCTGCAGCTTTGCGAGCCTTTGAAGTGGCTGTTCAAGGACGAGGTGCGCCGTGTAGGTCGCCAGATGGGTATGCCTGAACATCTCATCACCCGTCATCCCTTCCCGGGTCCAGGGCTTGCAGTGCGTATTCTGGGCGATATCACTCCTGAGAGGGTACGCATCCTGCAAGAGGCCGACGATATCTACATCCGCGGACTCCGCGAATATGTAGATACCGATGGCGAGATATTATATAATAAGGTATGGCAGGCTGGAGCTATCCTCTTAAGCACCGTTCGCTCAGTAGGTGTCATGGGCGATGAGCGTACCTATGAGCATCCCGTGGCTCTGCGTGCTGTCACCTCTACCGATGCCATGACGGCAGACTGGGCACATCTGCCCTACGATTTCCTGGCAAAGGTGTCTAATGAGATTATTAATAAGGTACGTGGTGTGAACCGCGTATGCTATGACATCTCGTCAAAGCCACCAGCAACCATTGAGTGGGAATGATAACAATAAAGCCTCGCCAATTGGCGGGGCTTATTTCATGACAGGAAGTCATCGTCTTATTTGATTTCTGACAGGGTTCTCTGGAACTGGTCCATCAGCCATTGCTTCTGCTCGGGAATGGTCATGTGCGAATTGTCGAGCAACAGGGCATCTTCAGCCTGACGCAAGGGAGAGACCTCACGATGGGAGTCGATGTAGTCGCGCTCCTGCACGTTCTTCAAAATGTCGTCGTAGTCAGCTTCCATACCCTTGCCTTTCAGCTCGTCGTAACGACGCTGGGCGCGTACCTCGGCAGAGGCTGTGACAAAAATTTTCAGCTCGGCATGAGGGAATACCACAGTGCCGATGTCACGACCATCCATAACGACACCGCCACCACGTCCCATCTCCTTCTGTTGGGCAACCATAGCCTCACGGACAAAGCCGAGTGTGGCAATAGGACTGACATGGCTGGAAACTTCCATGGTACGGATATCGCGCTCCACAAGTTCACCGTTGAGATAGGTGTCGGGACGACCTGCTTCGGGGTTGAATTGGAATGAGATATGAATCTCGCCCATACGGGCACGCAGACCAGCCTCGTCGATGCTGCCATCAGCAGCAAACAGTCCGTTGCGCAAGGCGAAAAGGGTGACGCAGCGATACATGGCACCCGTATCAACATAAACATAGCCCACCTCGCGGGCCAGGTCTTTGGCCATCGTGCTCTTTCCACACGAGGAATGGCCATCAATTGCAATTGTTATCTTCTTCATAGTGTATAAGTTGCGTTAATCAGTAATGACGAAGCGGATACATGGTACTTGGCATAGGCTACCTGCAGCTTGAAACGCTGTAGTTGCAGACCGCCACCCACGGAAAAACCAGCCCCATGATTGCTCTCGCTTTCTCCGTCAGACAGTTTCATCTCAGTGGAACGACGGAAATTATAGCCAGCACCTACCCAGATGGTTTCACCCAGCAAAAGGTCTGCACCAACGGCGAGATGCTTGTTGAACCCCTCGTCCCATCGGTTCAGACGGTTCAGGGTAACATGTAGTCGCAAGGGGGCATTGACGAAACGTTTGCTGACGCCCAACTGTAGGTCTATGGGAATTCGCTCGAACTCATTGTCGTAGGCTTTGATCTGTCCACCCAGGTTCTTGGCAACAGCCGACACTGACCATCCGTTGTCTTCGTGAATATAGTTCAGTCCGATGTCGAAAGCAACGGCAGCAGAACTGTAACTGCCAATGGTGGACGAGATGAAGCGGGCGGTGATACCTCCGCTGATGTCGTTGTTAAGCATGTAGGCAAAAGAACCAGCTATCGCAATATCCTTGGCACTGAAAGTACCTGTCTGGATATTGTCGGCTGTGGTCTCTTTCATGCTTCCGTAGTCCATATACTGTGCACTGACACCCCAGGTAGCACGGTCCTTGATACCTTTTATAAACGAGGCGGAAGCTGTCTTGGCTCCTTCCATGTAGGTCATGAAGTTGAGGTTGATGCTCTTGTCGCTGACCCCATTGATGAGGGCTGGGTTGTGGAAGATAAGCGTGGGGTCGTCGTCCGTCAAAGTGATGTTGTTTCCTCCCAACGCTGCCACATGGGCACTGACAGGAAGGCGCAGAAAACTATAGACTTCCTGGCTCTCCTGTGCCTGCATCATCGTGATGCACCACACCATGATTATGACAAAAAGCGTTCTTCTCATCTGAACAGTATAAATTTCTCAGCAAAGTTAACTAATAATTATGAATTATGAATTATAAATTATGAATTATTTCGTATCTTTGCACCATCAAAAACGGAATAATTCGCTTTTTATTGCGGAGAAATGGAACAAAAGAAGGCACCTAAAGCAGATATTGAGCAGCGTAGAACCACAGGATTCCTCCTGGGGCTTATCTTTGTGCTGGCCTTGTTCTATGTCGCTTTGGAGTGGAATTCCGCGACCAGTCAAGATGCCATCGACCCGCTGGACTTGAGCGAACTGATGCACGAAAGCGAACTGGTACCCATGTCGAATGAGGAGACTGTCAGCCAGTTGCAAGAGAAACAGCAGGTGGAGAAAGCGGAGCAGTTGCACATAGTCGATGATGAAGTGGAACTGCAGGAGCCCGATGAGGCCTTGGAAGGTGAGGGCAACGACGATGAGACCCTGTTGAATGAGTTGCAGAAAGAAGAGGACGACAAGGCACTGGCTGCTTTAGATGTGGACCCTAACAACCCGTTGAACTTTCATGTGGTGGAAGACCTCCCGCAGTATCCCGGTGGTGCTGTCGAGTTTATGAAATGGCTCACCAAGACGCTACGCTATCCCCAGAAGGCTCGTGACCAAAAGAAGCAGGGCAAGGTGGTTGCCGTGTTCTATGTAGAGAAAGACGGCAGCATTACGGGTTTGAAAGTCACCCAGTCGCTCTCGCCGGAATGTGACCGTGAAGCCCTGCGCGTGTTAGCCATGATGCCC
>Ga0310695_10015455_pt1 | contig 10169 bp, 7 predicted proteins | sample RumenRJG_04DNA_FD_203882 | JGI IMG/M metagenome (GOLD analysis project Ga0310695, IMG submission 203882) | Bovine rumen microbial communities from Lethbridge, Alberta, Canada - RJG_04 (v2) (version 2) | ecosystem: Host-associated > Mammals > Digestive system > Stomach > Rumen | place: Canada... | reverse complement strand
GGTGAAGCCGATGAACAGCGGCAGGTTCCTGACATCCTTCAGCGAGGTGATGCCCTGCCAGATGTCGTGGATGGTGGCTTTCACCTTACTATATATATTAAGGCTGCTGAACAGGATGTGCAACAAAATCAGGATGGCCACGATGCAGACTGCCACGACGAGATAGCCCGTCAGCGAGAACTTCTGCAGGATGGTGTCGACACTGGTGCCCGTCTGTTCAAAGAAAGTGCCGAAGATGCTCAGCTCGAACAACAGCGTCAGCCCGGCAACGCCTCCCATCAGCAGGGTGTCGATGGCACGCTCCGTCACCACCGTACCCAGGGCTTTGGAGAACGAGATGCCGTCGTAGCGTTTCAGGACGCCACAGCGGGTGAACTCTCCCAGACGGGGGATGATCAGGCTGACGGCATACGACAGGAAGATGGCATTGACACTTGTCGATGTCCTTGGATGCTCGTCGATGGGCTCCAGCGTCTGCTTCCATCGCCAACCTCGGAACATCTGTGCCAGGATGCCGAAGGGGAAGGATAGGAGCATCCACGTCCAGTCCATCTCGTCCGTCATCACATGCATGAAACGCCCGAAGTCCTCACCGCGATACATCCAATACAAGATGGCTCCTCCCAACAGAATCGGGAAGATGATCTTGGCGGCTTTGATGGCTATGGTGTTCGTTTCCATGGCGACAAAGGTACAAATAATTATTGACACACGTCAACGAAATGCCTGTTTTTCTGCCTTTTCGACCTGTAAAACTTGTCTGTGTGCGCAAACAATCGTATCTTTGCATCGTCAAAAGACACAGGATAACAAATTTAAAGAATTGAGAAAGGATTAGATTATGACACTATTATTTATGGTTACATTCGTCGTAGCGATCTGTGCAGCTGAGGCTGTCAAGATGAATAACGACAAGAACATCGCAGTTAAATAAGGATTTTAGGACTTAGAAAGCATAGACAGAGGCGGGTAGGATGTGAATCCAGTCCGTCTTTTTTTGTGTTTTATTTTTCTGTCTGATAAAAAAACACTATCTTTGCACCCATGAAACAAGTTCGTCCCAAGAAGAATCTGGGTCAGCACTTTCTCACTGACCTGAATATTGCCAAGGCCATTGCGGATACCGTCGATGCCTGTCCTGACATTCCTGTATTGGAGGTTGGACCCGGCATGGGTGTCATGACCCAGTACCTCGTAGAGAAGCCGAGACCATTTAAGGTGGTGGAGATCGATCGTGAGTCGGTGGCCTATCTTCATGAGCACTTTCCCCGTTTGGATAATAATATAATAGGTGCCGACTTCCTTCGGATGGACCTCCACGAGGTGTTCGACGGGCAGCCGTTCGTACTGACGGGCAACTATCCTTACGATATCTCCTCGCAGATTTTCTTCAAGATGCTCGACAACAAGGAGCTCATTCCCTGTTGTACGGGTATGATCCAGCATGAGGTGGCCTTGCGGATGGCCTCACAGCCGGGCAACAAACAGTATGGCATTCTGTCCGTACTGATCCAGGCATGGTACAATGTCGAATATCTCTTCACCGTCGAGCCAAATGTCTTCAACCCGCCTCCCAAAGTGCAGAGTGCTGTGATCCGTATGACGCGTAATGACGTTACCGACTTGGGTTGCGATGAACAGCTCTTCCGTCGGGTCGTCAAGACGGTCTTCAACCAGCGCCGGAAGATGCTGCGCGTCTCCCTACGACAGATTTTCAACGGGGATCATCCTGTCTCGCCCGAGTTCTTCGAGGATGAGATGATGACCCGCCGCCCTGAACAACTTTCCATCCAGGAATTTGTTGCGCTGACGAACAAAGTTGCTGCTCAAGTGTAATTTTTACCCTTAAAAAGCTGTTATCGGACACAATTTGGGTGTGTTCGCACACAACCTGCTTGATTTACATCAACAGAAAGGCTTTTTTTTAATAAAAACGCAACAATATTCATTGCTTGTTGCAAAAATCGTCGTACCTTTGCAGTGTCAAAAGGAAACAATGACATTTCTTCAATAGAAGACACAGACACAATACAGAGGTATTAGTCAAGGTAAAGATTGAATAAGGTTTTAGTTAGAGTTAATAGTTAGTTAGGTTTTTAGGTTTTATTAGTTAGATTGGCAATAGGACTTTCTAAGGCGTTAGAAAAGATTTGCTAGTAGGGATAACAGACGCAGTGGTGACACTCCGTTTTTCTCAGAAAAAAGGTTTTTAGTTATTCATAGATTGTTGGTGCCGCCCTCGAGTCGTTGATGACCCTTGAGCGGCTTTTTTTATTTCCTCCTGGGAGCGGTGCGCTTCTTGGGGGAAGTTTTTTTAGGGGCTGTCGCCTGCGGCAGATCCTTCGTCACCGTCGCCTTCAGGATACGGATATCCTCCAGCGGACGGTCGTTCTTGTCTGTCTCTACTCCCAGGATCTTCTCCACCACATCCATACCCTCGATCACCTCGCCGAATACCGTATACTGTCCGTCGAGATGGGGCGTACCGCCTACGGTCTTGTACACTTCGAGCATCTCTGGCGTCAGCACCACCTGTCCCTGAGTGGCGGAGTCGAGTTTCTCCTGGATCCTCGCCAGACGGGCATCGTCGAAGATCTTGCCCCAGACGATATAGAACTGACAGGCCGAGGAACGACGATTCGGATTCACCTTGTCGCTCTCACGGGCCATCGCCACCACACCACGACGATGGAAAATCTGCGGAAGACGGAATTCGGCCTCTGTGGTATAGTCGAAATCACCCGAGCCCAGCAGTTGGCCTGGTTTGGCGTGTTTGCTGTTGGTGTCGCCGCTCTGGATCATAAAGTCCTTGATGACACGATGGAAGAGCAACGAGTCGTAGACGCCCATCTTCGTAATCTTCAGGAAGTTGTCGCGTGTCTGTGGCGTCTCGTCGTAAAGGGTGATGCGGATGTTGCCTGCCGTCGTCTCGAAAAGCACTTCTGTGTTCTTTGTCTGTGCCAACAACGCCGATGGTATGAACAACACTACGAGGAATAGTCCCCAACCTAATCTCTTTGTTTTATTAATCATAACTATCAACTTTTAATTTTCAGTTTCTCACTCCAGCCGCCCTTGAAAAGCCTGACGAGGAACATGATGCCTCGGAAGACGAGTTCGATGGCCATCGCTGTCCAGACACCCTTTAAACCGAACCTCGGCGCAAGGGTGGCAGCGAGGGTCAGACGGATGAACCACATCGAACAGAGACTCATGGCGGCAGGGATCAACGTGTCGCCGGCACCGATGAAGACGCCGTTGCAGACGATGGCTGCGGCGAACATCGGCTCTGCCCAGGCTTCGATGCGCAACACCTCTGTACCTTGGGCGATCACCTCTTCCACAGGTGACATGATACCCATCAGCTCTGGGGCGAAGATCCATATAAGGATGCCCATAAAGGTCATCACGGCGATGCCCAGTCCTACTGACATACGGGCAAAGGTACGTGTCAGCACCTTCTGTCCGGCGCCGATGCCCTGTCCTACGAGGGTCGTGGCGGCTTCGGCAATGCCGTAACCTGGCATGTAACACAGACTTTCAACGGTGATAGCCAGCGAGTGGGTAGCGATGGCGATGGTTCCCAAAGGGGCCACAATAATGGTGCTCACCACCTGGGCCCCACCCATCAGCATGTGTTGCAGTCCCATCGGCGCACCGATCTTGAAGGCTGTGCTCACCACGTCGCTTTTAGGTCGGTAGAGGTGCAGCCGCTCTCTGGTTTCCTTTGTCTTCCTCCGCTTTCCAAACAGGGCGAGCATCTCCGAACGGAAGAGCAGGAAGTAGAACATCAGCGAGGCTGTGACCAGCATCGCCACACCCGTACCGATGGCAGCTCCCATCACCCCCAGACCGAGTATATATATAAATAGGTAGTTGAACACCACATCCATCACACACATGCCGATGTTCAGGATGCTGGGGATCTTCATGTTGCCAGAGCACTTCAGCATCGAGCCCGCCAGACCCTCCATCTGGAAAAAGATGCCACAGACGCAGAAGATGGCGAAGTAGAGTGTGGCATCGGGGGCGATATCTTCGCTGCCGCCCAGCCAGAAGGGCAGGGGATGCGCTATGATGAGGGCTATCGTCGTCATGATCAGCGCCCAGATCGAACTGCAGACCAGCGACTGGCGCATCACCCTTCGGGCTGCCTCGAAGTCGTTGGCGCCGATGAAGTGGGCCACCTGCACGGAGAATCCCATGTTCACCGCTGAGGCCAGTCCTCCCATCATCCACCCCGTCGTCTCCACCAGTCCGATGGCTGCTGAGGCCTTTGCGCCCAGATGTCCCACCATCGAGGCGTCGATGAAGAACATCACGGTGGCAGAGATCTGCGCCAGAATGCTGGGGATACTCAACTGTATGATGAGTGCCAGTTTCTCGCGAGAGGTCAACGTGCGCCCTTCCCTGATGTAGGAAAGCAGCTGTTCGCTGTTCTTAGCCTTCTTCATCGCTTGTCAGTTTTTTGCTGGAGAAATTTGCTGCAAAGATACAATATAGTAAGGAGAAAACCAAATTTTAAGGACGTTTTTCTCCCTTTCTGGATTTTGACACTTCCCGTAGTGCTTGGCAATTTATCAGGTTTTTAAACATTTTTATGTAGGCATATAGGGAAAAACTGAAATAATTTGTGTAATTTTGGACCGTTATCAGAATATCGATAAACCTATGATCAGATTTGTGTTGATTATTGCTACTTTAGCCTTATCAGCCACGATGTGCGCAGAAGGTGATTTGCCCATCATCGAGATGAAGGCTGATAGGACGATGATTTACCCTCAGCGAATGGAATTGACGGGCGAAGAGTCGTTGATGGATATCCTCCAGATGGTGCCCGACCTGATGATTGCTGGTTATGAGGATGTTATCTCCAATTATAACCTTCGCATCGACAACTGTCCGATGAATGGTGACACGAGGTTGATCTTGAGTCAGATGAAAGCCAAGGATATCGCCAAGATTCAGGTTTGCGACAATACGGGCGTGGCAAAGGGAACCATCGGAACCGGTAGGGTGCTGGATATCAACATGCAGATGCCAGATGCCTTGAATGGCTTCGTCGAGGGTCAAGGAGACTTTGGGAAGGATGTGGAAGGCATCGGCTCCGCAAATGTGTTATACGGTAGTAAAAGTACTGATCTCTATGCCAATGTCTCTTACCGTCATCACGAAGGTAACGTGGAGTATCTCACGCTTCACATGACGAACCGCTTTGACGACAGGAACAGACTGTTGACCTATTTCACGCAGCAGTATCTTGACTATCCCTCAGGGACATCGCGTAAGCTCATGGGCAGAGCGCGCTATTTCCACATCTTTAATGATATAGGAACAGAACTGCTTCTCGTGGGCGGTTATCAGTATGCCAGCGATCTGGTTTCTTCCAACAAACTGCCAATGTGTACCGTTGAGTTGAATACACCTTTCCTGACCAAACGGCTGTCCATGATGCTGGGTGTTGAGGGTGATTACCTGATGACCAGACAGGAGGATACGGACAGGAACTGGGATGTCTTCAACCATGATCTCTATCTGCAGCTCACCTATGCCTTACCTCAGTGGAGGTTTACGGTTGGTGGTCGTGTGATGTTCTATAACTACAAAATGAAGGATGTAGGGACCACCCAGAAGTATAACGACACCCGTTACAATACGAATGTCTGTGTCATCTATGTTCCTGATAACCGCAATCAGATCCAGTTGGGCTATTATCGCAAATACTATAATCCGGTCTATTCAGTTCTCTTTATGGATGCCGAGACCATATCTGATGAGGAATGGGCGATGACGAAGGGACAACTGGATGAACAGACCATCAACCAGATGAAACTGGCTTATGCCTATAGTAAGCAAAAGTTGACTGTGCAGACAGAAGCGAGTTATTATATCATTGAAGATGGTGAGAATTTCACGCAACTGGGTGCATCAGCTTATTGGAAGAAGGATTGGCTGAGTATTACTGGTGGCGCCAACCTCTATATTGCTGAGAGCGGAACCTATGCCGCATTCCGGTTGGCACCCCTAGCTGATCTTCCTCATGCATGGCAGATAGGCTTGCAGTTGGTGTGTTACACCAAGGAATCGCCAAGACGTGAGGTGACAGGTGAACCAGTGTATGGATGTCTGTCTGTGAACAAGCAATTTGGAAAGAGATGGAATCTGGGTGTGGATTGGCATGATATGTTTGATGCCGTCTGTAGTGATGTGGCAGTAAACAGACATGCCGCCAATATAAAGTTGCAGTATAGATTCTAACGAAAATAAGAGAGTGGGTATGACAAGTTTTGAACTAGACATGATACAAACGGCCGGCATTGGTGCCTTAGCCCTCCTCGTCGGTATGATTTTAACGCGAAAGGTCGCTTTTCTCCAGAAGTTCTGTGTGCCTTCGCCAGTAAGTGGTGGTATCATCTTTTCTTTGATCACTCTGATACTCTATGGTTGGTTCGATGTTGAGATATCGTTCAATGGCACATTGAAGGATGTCTTTATGCTGGCATTTTTTACCAGCGTTGGTTTCCAAAGTGACTTGAAAGTGTTAAAACAAGGTGGCAAATTTCTGGTAATCATGTTGGCCCTGTTGGTTGTCATTATTGCTATGCAGAACATCATGCCACTGGGCGTTACCAAGCTCATAGGTGTTGATCCTTTGATTGGTATGGCTGCTGGTAGTATATCCATGACTGGCGGACATGGTACGGCAGGTGGATTTGCGAGTGTTCTTGAGAGCATGGGACTGCAAGGTGCTGGAACAATAGGTATGGCAGCTGCCACCTTTGGCCTGATATCAGGTTCCATGATAGGCGGCCCATTGGCAGAGAGGATTATCCGAACGAAACTGACACATGAACAGATGCAACCACAAGATGACGAGATTGATCCTGCAATGGCTGGTATCGAGAGTGACGAGGCTTCGCCAACAGGTCGTACAAAGCGTATCAGCACGAACGAGCAGGAATTCCAACAATATGCGAAGGCTACATATTGCATTATCCTGGTCATGGGTGGTGGCACCTTGTTGAGTTGGTTGTTCGCAAAGACGGGCGTCACATTCCCAACCTATTTTGGAGCCTTGATCTTAGCTGCGATCCTTCGTAACACCATAGGATTCGTCAGTTACAAAGATGACGGTAAATGGGAGAAAGCAGAAAAGCTACTTGATATGGAGCGAATTATCAGTGTAGGCAACATCTGCCTGTCTCTGTTCCTTGGTATGGCTATGATATCCCTTAAACTTTGGGAGCTTCAGAGCCTGGCCCTTCCATTGATAACCATCCTGGTGTCTCAGGTACTGATGATGGCCTTGTTTGCATACATGGTGGCATTCCCCCTGTTAGGTCGCAATTATGATGCAGCCGTCCTGTGTGCAGGATTGTGTGGCTTCAGTCTTGGTGCAACTCCCAATGCGATGGCCAACATGAGTGCTGTATGCTATAAATACCGCTATACCGTCAAACCTTTCCTCATCGTTCCGATCATAGGCGCCATGTTCGCTGACCTGATCAATACAGGAATGATCACCCTCTTCTTGAATATTTTATAAGAAATAAAAGATGTGCTTTTAATAACCCATTTGCCTTCCTTGCGACCGCCTTCACGGGCCGAAGCCTTTTCCGACATACGGTCGTGCTTACTTTCTTGTCCAGGTTTGGGTTTCGTAGAACATAGCGAGGTATCCTCGGACTTTCAGATTGTTGCCGTCGAGCCAGATGGAACACTTGTAGGTCTTGCCGTTTTTAGGGTTGTAGATTTTTCCGCCTTCCCACTTATCGCCTTTCTTGGTGAGACCTGTCAGGATGTTGACACCAACCAGTTTGCGGCTCTGTAGCTTCTTGTCAGGATTGTGGACATCGAGTTGACCATCGCCTTTCTTCAGCCAGACGATCTTACCGTTCAGCTTGTCACCACTCTGGTAAATCTCCACCTGAGAATCACCACCTTCTGTTACCCACTTGCCGACGACGCTCTGAGCGTATCCGGCTACTGACATCATTGCCAGCACTAAGCAAATGATTGCTTTCTTCATCTTAATTGCAGTTCCTTTTTATAATCGTGGTGCAAATATACATATTTTTTTGTGAACACATGGTGTAATGCGATATTTTTTGTATCTTTGCAGCATAAAGAATAACTTTTTTGTAGTGCGGGAGATGAAAATTGTAATACTTGACGGATATAGTGCCATTGGACGGAGCAGCGAGGGCCATCATGCTTGCTTGAATGGCCGAGTCGTGACGGACGAAGACGAAGTCAATCCTGGCGATCTGTCGTGGGATGAACTGAAGACAATGGGCGAGGTGACGGTGTATGACCGTACCTGTCCGATTGAGACGGTGGCGAGAGCTGCTGAGGCTGACATCGTGCTGACTAATAAGGTGGTGATTGGCAAAGAGGAGATGGCCCAGCTTCCACATCTTAAATATATAGGTGTGTTGGCGACGGGTTATAATGTGGTGGACATCGAGGCAGCGCATGAGCGAGGCATTACGGTGACCAACGTGCCAGCCTATAGCACAGAGAGTGTGGCGCAGATGGTGTTTGCGCATCTGCTGACAGTGACGAACCGCACGGAGCATTATGCCATTGCCAATCGTGAGGGCAGATGGACGAATAACAAGGACTTTTGTTACTGGGATTTTCCACACATGGAACTCTCTGGCAAGACGTTTGGCATCGTCGGACTTGGAAATATTGGCATGCGGGTAGCTACCATCGCCAATGCTTTCGGTATGCAGGTCTGTGCTTATACCAGCAAGTCACAAGATCAGTTGCCAAGTTTTATAGAAAAGAAATCACAGGAAGCACTCTTCTCAGAAAGTGATGTCATCAGTTTGCATTGTCCCTTGACGCCTGATACGCATCTTCTCATCAATAGCGAGACGCTTCAGAAGATGAAACCGTCTGTCATTCTCATCAACACGGGTCGAGGACCCTTGGTTGACGATCAGGCTGTGGCTGAGGCACTTGCAGAAGGTAGGCTGGCTGCTTTCTGTGCTGATGTGTTGACAGAAGAACCACCAAAGGCCACCAATCCCCTGTTGTATCAGCCTAACGCTTTCATCACTCCCCATATCGCCTGGGCATCGATGGAGGCTCGCGCCCGACTGTTGCAGGTAGCCATTAATAACGTTCGCTCCTTCCTCAACGGCCATTCTCTGAATGTCGTGTAGTTTTGAATCTGTTTTGCATGACGACGGCGCAGGATGCATCGCCAGTAATCGACATGACAGTTCGGCCCATGTCTACGATACGGTCAACACCTGCCACGATGGCTACACATTCCACAGGAATCTGCGCAGAGGCAAACACCATCGCCATCAATGCCAATGAGCCGCCAGGAATGCCTGGAGTTCCGATGGAGGCCACCGTCGAGGCAAAAGCGATGGCAAAATATTGATGTAGTGTCAGGTCGATGCCACAACAGGCAGCCATGAAGACAGATGCTACACCCAGGTAGATAGCTACACCGTCCATGTTGATGGTGGCTCCTAACGAGAGTACGAAATTGCCAATATCCTTTCGGACACCTAGTTTCTCAGTACATTTCATGGTGTAAGGTAGGGTGGCTACCGACGAGTCACTGGAGAAGGCAAACAGCATGGCTGGCTGCAATTCCTTGAAGAATCTGATGGGCGATATGCCTCCCAGCAGATAGACCAGCGAGGCATAAACGCTGACCGCGTGGAGGAAGAAACAGCAATAGGCCAAGGCGACGAGGGCTGCATAAGAGCCTAATACGCTAGGACCATTGGTTACCACAACGGGAGTCAGCATGCAGAACACACCGTATGGTGCCAACGCCATAATATACGACAGCACTTTCGATACGACAGCATTGAAACTGAGCGTTACCTTTCGTACAGCCTCTCCTGCCTCACCTGCATGAACCATCGCCACACCAAAGAAGACTGCGATCACAATGACCTGTATCATCGTCATATTGCTCAGCGGGAGCATGATATTGTCAGGGAACATGTTGACAATCTGCCCCATGATGGTGATGTCAGGAATTTCTATTTCTGGTGCGCTACTGCTTGTCTCCACATGGATGAGGGGAAGAAAACCCTTTGCCAATGTGGATAGTACCAGTCCAAGCGTGACGGCTATAATCGTTGTAAACATGAAATAGAGTAAGGCCCGTAACCCCAGTTTGCCTACCTTCGACA
>Ga0310695_10015453_pt1 | contig 10170 bp, 4 predicted proteins | sample RumenRJG_04DNA_FD_203882 | JGI IMG/M metagenome (GOLD analysis project Ga0310695, IMG submission 203882) | Bovine rumen microbial communities from Lethbridge, Alberta, Canada - RJG_04 (v2) (version 2) | ecosystem: Host-associated > Mammals > Digestive system > Stomach > Rumen | place: Canada... | reverse complement strand
TGTTGAATGTCTCAATATACTTAAATCTTTTTCCATTTTCTTCCTTCTCAATATTAAATTTTAAACAATAATATTTGTTTATTTTTATAACAAAATATTATAACAAATTAAAAATAAAAAAAGAACATTAAAAGGTAATGTAAAACATATACCAATAATTGTCTATTCTCTTTTTACTTATATTACTATAATATATTAAATGTTGAATAAATTTTAAGACCAAGATTTTTTATATGGATTTTGATTATATGAACTTTTATTTGTTGTATTATATCTTCTATTTAATTCTTTAGCACTACTATTTCCTATTTTTGCAGCTTTATTTATATATTTTAAACCTAAATTATGATTGTTTGTATGAAGATACAAATATCCTAAAAAACATAATGCTAAATGATTCCCTTGCTTTGCTGCCAAAGAAAGATATCTTTCAGCTTTATGCTCATTACCATTATTTAAATAATAAGTTCCTAAAAAATATTGAGCCATACTACTATTCTCACATTTTAAAGATTCTTGTAAATAATTTACTAATACTTTTATTTTATTATCTATGTTTTTTGTATATATGTAAATACCATTCTCTCTTTGTCTCTGTATATATTCTATAAGATTTGCATATATATAGTTTTCAGAATAATAATCTTTATAATAAGAACCATATCCCAACAAGAAAGTTGCCATATCGTTATAATTAGCTGAAAGAGTTTTTAGCTTTTCTTTATATTTTATTTCTCCTGTTCTTAAATATTTTTTATGCAAGTCGATACTTTCATAATCATCTATTGCTTTTAAAAAACCTTGATCTTTGGACTTTAAATACCAATATGTCACTTTATCATCATCTTTTACTACATAATTATTATAGAAAAACATCTTACCTAATTCATATTGACTTATCATATCATTATTATCTTCTGCAGATTTAGTTAAATAATTTAAACCTTCTTTTATATCTTCCGTAACTCCATATCCGTTAAAACACATATCCGATAATAAACATTGAATATCCGATTCTTTTTTCATTTCTTCTGTTATTGAATTAACAATTTCTTCCAATAATAATTTATTTGTTTCAGTGTTTTTCTCAACTCCACAATATCCAAATAAATATATCTTTGCCATCTCATATTTAGCAAATATATTTCCTTGTTCACTCAATTTAGAAACGAAATTAAAAGCTTCCAAATTATCTTTTTGTATTAGTTTATCAATCATTTTAAATGAATAATATTGGTTGTAACTTGATATTTTTATAAAATAATTTAAGGCTTTATTTTCATCTTTTTCAACACCTTTTCCATAAAAATATATTTCACCCAAATCGTAAGAACAACTTATGTTACCGGTATCGGAATAACTTGAAAAAAGCTGTAGAGCATCTTTATCTGATGATAATACTAATTGTTTGACTTTAACCAATGAATTGATATCTCCTTCTCTTATTAATTCATCAAAAATACTGAAACCTTTATCTTTTTGATTCAAATTAATATATATATTACCTAAAATTCTTTTTAGCTCTTTATGTTTTTTTGCTAATTCTTCAATTGTTTTAAGAGCTTCAGCATTATCATTATATGCATAATTTACAATTAAATCTAAGGCTTTATCATTTCCGTATTCATATGACTGTTTAAAATATTTAAATGCTTTTTCTTCATTTTTATCTACATTAATACCATTCAAACACATATTTCCATATTCATAGAAAGCTAAATAATTTTTTTTATCTATTAACTCTTTAAAATATTTGAATGCTTGTTTGTCGTTATTAGCAACTCTCATAAATAACATATTAAACCCATTAACATTACCTTGCTTTGCCGATAGTACAAAATAGGAAAAACCCATTTCTTTATCTTCCGTTACCCCTTTACCATTAAAAAATAAATCCCCAAGAAAATAAGATGCTCTATTATCTCCATTATTTGATGCTATTTTCAACCACTTAAGTCCCTGCCCTATATTCTTTTCTACTCCTTTTGTAACCTTACCGACATACTTAACACCCAAATCATATTGAGCATCAATATATCCAAGTTCTGCAGCGATAACTAAACATTGTTCCTGCTCTGTATTTTTTTTCTGACTACTATATACTTTAGATAAGTAATAAGATGCCTCTGGATTTCCAACATCTGCTGATTTTTTATAATATTCTATTGCTTTCTGAATATTTTTTTCTACTCCATTACCCTCATAATAAATATTACCTAACAAACATTGTATATTTCTATCAAAATTTTCTTTCTCTAATGCAGAACTATAAACTTCTTCAAATAAGATTTTACTTTTTAATGAGTTTTTTTCTAAACCTATTCCATTTTTATATAATTCACCTAATTTATACTTTGCATAAATATTATTCTGATTAGCGGATTTAGTTATATAATCAACACCTTTTCTAATATTTTTTAGTATAAGTTTTCCTTCCAAATAAACAACACCTATTTTATATGATGCATCACTATCTCCTTTCATAGCTTTTTTCTCGATATCTTTTAAACTATTTGTATTACTACAACTAATTGTTATTATAATAGTAAATACATTGATCATTATAAATCTAATAAACATTTTAATTTTCATAATAATTTTGTCTCCTTGAAACTCTAAAATTACTATAAAGGAAATTTAGATAATCTTCGTTAGTATATCCAGGATCTAAAATGATTTCTCCGTTTTTATTTAATCCTATAGTAGAACATTGACCCGCCATTACAGATACTATATCTATCCATTCACTTACATCACATTGCCCAAAATTATTAGTTCCAGCAGCAACAACAGTTCCATCTGATTTTAACCCTACTGTATGACTACTTCCTGCAGAAATCGCAATTATATCTTCCCAATCACTTACATCACACTGCCTATATCCATTCTCTCCAACAGCAACTACCGTTCCATCTTTCTTTAATCCTACTGTATGCTCTTCTCCTGCAGAAATTGCAACTATATCTTCCCAATCTTCGACTTTACATCGCCCTCCTCGCCATTCACTACCATGCCCAACAGCAACTACTGTTCCATCTTTCTTTAATCCTACTGTATGCTCTTTTCCTGCAGAAATCGCAATTATATCTTTCCAATCTCTTACATCACATTGTCCCCAGCCATTATAACCAACAGCAACTACTGTTCCATCTGCTTTTAATCCTATAGTATGAAATCTACCAGCCGTAATTGATATTATATTTTCCCAATCACTTACATTGCATTGTCCATCACTATTAGAACCAATAGCAACAACAGTTCCATCTTTCTTTAATCCTACTGTATGTTTTTCTCCTGCTGAAATTGCAACTATATTTTTCCATTTACCTGTGTTACATTGTCCATAATCGTTAGCCCCAACAGCAACTACTGTTCCATCTGATTTTAATCCTATAGTATGACCATAAGAAACTATTATTGATTGTTCTATATTCCTCCAAGTTTCAATATTACATTGACCATAATCATTAGTTCCAGCAGCAACAACAGTTCCATCTGATTTTAACCCTACTGTATGACTACTTCCTGCTGAAATTGATATTATATCTTTCCAATCATTTACATCACATTGACCATAATAATTAGCACCAATAGCAACAACAGTTCCATCTGATTTTAACCCTACTGTATGACTACTTCCTGCAGAAATTGCAACTATATTTTTCCATTTACCTGTGTTACATTGTCCATAATCGTTAGCACCGATAGCAACAACAGTTCCATCTTTCTTTAATCCTACTGTATGTTTTTCTCCTGCTGAAATTGCAACTATATTTTTCCATTTACCTGTGTTACATTGTCCATAATAATTGTCTCCAACAGCAACTACAGTTCCATCCTTTTTCAAAGCTACTGTATGTGAACATCCAGCAAAGACTGCTACCATATCTTTTTTTGTACTTGCAACATTACATTGAAAAGAAGCATTATCTCCAACAGCAACTACTGTTCCATCTTTCTTTAATCCTACTGTATGTTTTTCTCCTGCAGAAATTGCAACTATATTTTTCCATTTATTTGTGTTACATTGTCCATAATAATTGTCTCCAACAGCAACTACAGTTCCATCTTTCTTTAATCCTACTATATGTTTTTCTCCTGCTGAAATTGATATTATATCTTTCCAATCATTTACATCACATTGACCATAATAACTAGCACCAACTGCAATTACTGTTCCACTTCTCTTTAATCCTACCGTATGATATCCACCGGCTGAAATTGATATTATTGTATTTTTTTCTATTGCTATTATTTTCTTTTCATATAATTCTAATTCATCTAATTTTAATAATTCATGATTTAAGTCATATTTTATTTCATTTAAATCTTCTATTATTTTTGTGTTTTTTTTAATATTCTTATCATTTATAAGAAGTTCTATTCTTTTTATTAATAAATTTTTTTCATTGTTTAATAATTCAATTTCATCTAATTCTTTTTTATATTTTTCATACTTTGTTATTTCATCAAACTTATTAATTTCTAAATTTGTTAGTTTTATTTTTGTTTCTACACCTGTTCCCAAATGTTTAATATTAAATGAAACTAATTTTTCTGTTACTTTTAATTCACTCCCTGTAATAACTTCTTTTTCTTTTTTTTGTATATTAGGTATAATTTTTATGTTTTTCTCTTTATAGATTTTTTTTGCTTCTTTTGTTGAAAACATTGATAGATCAATTGAATGGTTATATGCTTTGTTTTCTATATTAAATTGTATCGGAAAACTTTTTGTTTTTTTATTAAATTCACCATAAGAAATTATTTTTACGGAAGAATTTTTATTTTTTACATTTATTGTTGTTATTTTTATTTCTCCTAAATTCGGTTCTATTATAAAAGAATCTAAAGTATAATAAGTTGTTGTATCTGTTTTTGTTACCGTTGAATAATCCATATTAAACATTGGTTCTATTATAAATTGATTTGATGTTTGACACATCAATTTTGCTTTGTCTCTACCGATATCTGAAAAGTTATATTCCAACGGATATATTTTATTATCATATTCGACATTTAATATAAAAGATTGTTTATCTGCATTTATTTCATCTATTGATATTAACTTTGTATTCTTATCTTCACCATCGTAAAAATTTCCAGTTTGAAAAGTTTGTAATTTTTCTACAAAAGGTTTTATTGTTGTTAACATTGATTTTAAAGTGTCCGTTTTATCTTCAAATAGCTTTTTCTCTTTTATCTTTTCTATTTCGTTTACTTTATTGTTAATATTATCTGTATATTGTTGTTTCTCGGTAATATATTTTTTTAACCTTATATTGTATTCTTCTTGTGTTTCCCATGAATCTTTTACAGGTTCTTTTTTAGGGAATGCTGTTTCTTTTAGAATATCTATTTGTATGTTGTATGTATTTAGTAAATCTTCTCTATTTGTTTTTATTAATTTCTCAAACTTTTCAAAAAGATTCGCTGTCTCTTTCTTTATTTCTGTTGCTTCTTTTATTGCTTCTTGTGTTGACATTTTTTCTGTCGAACTACTCCAATTTATCATATTCTCTTTTGCTTTATTTTCCAACTCTTTTATCTTTGCTTGATTTTCAAGTTCTGCTTTTCTTATGTTATCTTTCTCTAATGCTATCTTTTGTTGCATCTTTAAATTTTCTTGCTCTATTTGTTTTTGTAAAGCATTTAACTCTTGCTGCCTTTTTATCTCTTTTTGCTTTTGTGCTTGTTCGGCTTTTGCATATTCTTCTTTTGCTTGTACTGCCATTTTATTTAATTCAATTTCTCTTTGTTTCTGTTGCTCTATTTGTTTTTGCAACTCTAAAGATAATTTTTGTTCGTACTCTTGTTTGGTTGCATTCTTTAATTTTTCTTCCAATTCAAATGTCTTCTTTCTTAGTGCTTCTGCTTCATCTTTATATTGCTTATCTTGCATTATCTTTTCTAAATATACTTTTACATTATCTGTATCTACCGATATATTCACTTTTACTTTTACATACTGTTGCTTATCTTTTGTAAAAGTTTCTTTCTCTTCTACTTTTACTTTTGATATTGACCCTGTAAAACTTGTAAATTCATCTCTTGTTATTTTATAGTTCTTTATATTGAGTTCGCTTGTTATAAACATTCCTGCTTCTTCGTTTGCTTGTCTGGTAAGTTTTTGTGTTAAATATGCTATTACCTGATCTTGTGATTGATTTGCAGGAACAACAGCAGTTTCTTCTTTTGTAAATGTTTTTATATCTGCAAAAGATACAGAAACAAAGAATAATATTAAAAGAAAGTTTAATATGAAATTTCTCATAAACTACTCCTTAAAAAAGATAATTGTAAATCTTTTCTGTAAGAGGATTTTCGGTAATAATATTGACATCACATATTTTATTTTGAATATTAGTTAATGTATCAATATTTGGATGTCCATAAGTATTTGTTGTACCTATAGATATAAAACAACTAAATATATTTGAATATAAGTCCGGATGATAATTGTTTCTTGAACAATGATGAGGAACTTGTATAGTTTTTATTGTTTTCCATAAATTCAAATTGTTATAAAATTTTTGTAAACTATCAAAATTTTTTTCTGCTTCATAATCTCCGGTATATAAACAATTTAAATTGTTTATGGAAGTATTTATTATACAACCATAAAAACAACATTTACAATATTTTCTATATTCGATATAACTATTCTTATAATTTAATCCTGAAAAAACAGGCATGGAATAAGAATTATGATCATTTTTAAAGAATTCAGTATATATATGTTTGCATTTACTAATACCCATACTTTCAACTATATCTTTTAATAATTCTAAATTTATATTATTAGCAATATTATCTATATTTTCTTTTTGTATTTCTTTTTTCTGTAATTTTTTTTGAAAATCTTTATTTTTATCATAAAAGTCTTTTACTTTTTTTATAAAAAATTTTATAAATTCATCAGTTTTTTCTTTAATATTTAAATTATATGGAATATACAAAAAATCGTTAGAATCTTTTGGAATTACATTACTGTAACTTACAGTAAATTTTTTTTCTACTTCATCAAAACTAACAATAATAAAATCTTTATTATTGTTTCTTTGTTCTTCTTTAACAATTGAAATATATTTTATTTTTGTTCTAATGTTATTATCTTTGTATGGATAAATTTCTTGTTCGTTTACTAATATGGATAATAAATTATTACTGCCATTATCAATGTTTTCTGTTGAATAATAGTTGTATATAAACGACTCCAATATTTGTCCATTATTTAATTGAGGAAGAACTAATAGTTGAACATCAGCATTTTTAATTAAATAATCTATTTCGTTTGTATGATCGTTATGAAAATGAGATATAAAAATAATATCTATTACCGGTTTTACTTTTTTATTTTGTTGCTTTTTCAAATTATCCAAATATGAATCAATTCTTTTTTTTAATATATTTTTATTAGTTATACTGCCACAATCATAAACAGCATTAAAATATTTTCCATTATAAGAAAGTTCTTCTGTATAAAATGCACCTTGTCCTATTGGATGAATTATTCTTTTTAATTCCATTAGTCTTAGTTTCCTTTATTTTTTAGGCAAAATAAAAACGGCTGTGTTGCTCTGTGAGATTAGAAAGACACAAAAACAAACAGTCGTGGTTCAATGCCCCGAAGGGCAAAAAACACCCGAAATAAAAGGTTAAGGTAATTAGGCTTAACCTTTTATTCCTATACGGTCTGTTTTTGGTTTCTAATCTCTTTTGCCTTAGCAAAAGTCTATCCTTTCGGATTCTAAAAACTTTCAATATTAAGTTGTAAGCTACAATTTTTAGTATAGCATATTTTTTTATTTCTACAAATAAAAAAACAGATATATTATTAAATAATATATCTGTATGAGTTGATATTTGTTGTTGTCTTTAAAAAGAACGAATAGTTTGAGATGAACTGAAGTATTTTAAAATTGCGGTGTACTTTTCGCGAAAGCGGTACATAAGATTTTAAAATACAAAAGTGTAGTCCAAACTATTCGTTCGTTATATAAATTTATTTATTAAATCTATTTAAATTTAGCCTTCAAATCGTCCAACTGTTTTCTCAATGCCTTCGGCAACCTGTCACCGAACTTAGCATAAAATTCCTCTATTAAAGGAATTTCTTTTTGCCATTCTTCTTTGGAAACTTTAAATAATTTGTCTAAAGTTTCTTTAGATATATCAAGACCGGATAAGTCCATATCTTCTACTTTAGGGAATAATCCTATTTCTTTTTCCTGAGCATCAACTTTACCTTCGATTCTATCTATCATCCATTTTAATACTCTTGAATTATCTCTGAATCCCGGCCACATATAGTTTCCGTTTTCATCTTTTCTGAACCAGTTAACCATAAATATTTTAGGTAATACTTTTGCTTTTTGTGCAAAGCTTAACCAATGACCGAAATAGTCGCCCATGTTATAACCGCAGAACGGTAACATAGACATAGGATCTCTTCTTACTGCACCCAATTTACCTGCAGCAGCAGCTGTTGTTTCAGAACCTATGATAGATGCATCAAATACACCGTTTTCCCAACTTGTACTTTCATATACCAAAGGAATTGTAGATTTTCTTCTGCCGCCGAAGATAATACCAGAAATAGGTACTCCTTGAGGATCATCAAATTCCTTTGCAAGTGTAGGACAATTATATGTTGAAACGGTAAATCTTGAATTTTTATGTGCTGCTACTTCACCTGAATTTTTATCAAATTTTTTACCGTGCCAATCAATTAAGTTATCGGGAGTTTCTGAATATCCTTCCCACCAAGGTGTATTATCGTCTGCATTAACTGCAGTGTTTGTATATAATGTAGGGAAGAATTTGTTATTCTTCAATGTTTCCACCATTATAGGATTTGTATTTTTACCTGTTCCCGGTGCTACACCGAAGAAACCCATTTCAGGGTTCATAGCATAAAGTCTTCCGTCCGGACCGACATTTATCCAAGCGATATCGTCGCCCAATGTCCAAACTTTATAACCTTTTAAAACAGGGTTCAACAATGCCAAATTTGTTTTTCCGCATGCTGACGGGAAAGAACCTAAGAAATAAGTTTTTTTACCTTTAGGATCTTCTACACCGATAATAATCATGTGTTCTGCAAGCCAACCTTCTTTATAACCTAAATAAGAACCTATTCTTAAAGAACAACATTTTTTACCGAGTAAAGCATTTCCGCCGTATCCCGAACCGAAACTCATAACCAAGTTTTCTTGAGGAAAATGCATAATATATCTTCTTTCGGGATTAACATCACCTATTGAGTGCATACCTTTAAAGAAATCCGTTGAATTGCCTATTTTATCTATTGCTACTTTTCCAGTTCTTGTCATAATTCTCATACTTAATGCAACATAAACGGAATCGGTAACTTCAACACAACATTTTGAATAAGGAGATTTCGGGTTACCCATAAGGAAAGGAATTACATACATTGTTCTTCCTTTCATACAACCTTTAAAAAGAGAATTTAATTTTGTTTTTGCTTCTGTAGGATCCATCCAATTGTTGTTAGGACCTGCATCTTCTTTGTTAGGTAAACAAATAAATGTTAATTGTTCTGTTCTTGCAACATCGTTAGGATTTGATCTGTGCCAATATGCACCGTAAAATTCTTTTTGATTTAATTTTTCCAAAACAGGATGACCGTCGATTTGTTCTTTTTCACCGATTTCGGCTAATCTTTTTCCCTCTTCTTCGGAACCATCCATCCAATACACTTTGTCAGGCTGCATTAATGCAATCTGTTCATCAACCCAATTTTGTAAAGGTGTCTTCATCTCTCTTTTCTCCTAATAATCCTTATAATGATTTGTAATTTCTGGTTGCGATTTCAAATTTGCTCCCTTATGTACCAATCGCTTACGCTTTATTTTTGTACACCGCGGTCGCAAAATTTTTCATCTCTCCTACGAACTTACAAATCTAAAGTTGTAAAAATCACTTTGTGATTTTTGTTATATTTAGATTTTCGCTTTGCGAAAATACAAATTGTACTTCCAATCTTCTATTCTTCTAACTTTCTAATCTTCTGCTTTTAAGCCCAAACTTCTTTTTCTTCGGTTACAGTTTCTTTTTTTACGGGATAAACTTCTTCCGTTAATTCACTCGGACTGAACCAAAGTTGTATTTCTCTTTTCGCATCTGTGGTGTCGGAAGAACAATGAA
>Ga0310695_10015452_pt1 | contig 10171 bp, 3 predicted proteins | sample RumenRJG_04DNA_FD_203882 | JGI IMG/M metagenome (GOLD analysis project Ga0310695, IMG submission 203882) | Bovine rumen microbial communities from Lethbridge, Alberta, Canada - RJG_04 (v2) (version 2) | ecosystem: Host-associated > Mammals > Digestive system > Stomach > Rumen | place: Canada... | reverse complement strand
GATAGAACCGGATATGCGTGCAGGCACCTTACATAAAGTCAATGGCAAGCCAATAATCAGGAAGGGTACTAGCATGATGATGGCGGCATGGGTAAGACAGGAAGTCAGGAAGAATACCCATCCCGTAAGGTCCATCAAAGAGGTAACCTGGCTGTCAATCACATAAGAGGCAAAAAGAAGTGCCAAAGTGAACGACGCCAAGACATATTGGCAAAATAAAACCCTTAGATGTTGCTTATTCATATACAATGGCACTTTGCTACTTTTTTATTCCACCTCCAGGATTTCACCTAAAAGGGTTGCACTGGTAGAGCCTGTGATACGTACCCGTACGGTCTCACCAATATGATGAGAGCCCTTGTTTACCACCACAGCCTTGTTCTGCTCGGTACGACCCATCAACTGTTCACGGCTACGCTTCGAGAAGCTTTCCAACAAGACATCAAACTCCTTACCCTCATCGCGCTTGTTGGCAATGGCAGACTGCTCTGTCTGTAATGCAATCAGTTCGTTCAACCGGCGAATCTTCTCTTCCTCAGGAACATCATCGGGAAGGTGCTTGGAGGCATAGGTGCCCGGACGCTCAGAGTATTTGAACATAAAGGCAGAGTCATAACCAACTTCGCGCATCAAGGAGAGTGAGAGTTGGTGGTCCTCTTCTGTCTCAGAATGATAGCCTACAAAGATATCCGTTGACAGGCCACAATCGGGAACTATACGACGAATGGCAGCCACACGGTCAAGATACCACTCGCGGGTGTACTTGCGATTCATCAACTTCAAAATGCGATCTGACCCACTCTGTACGGGCAGATGGATATGCTTACAAACATTAGGCACGTCAGCTATCACATGCAAAGTCTCGTCACTCATATCCTTCGGATGAGAAGTGGTGAAACGGACACGCATGGTGGGAACCTCTTCGGCTACACGACGCAAAAGGGTTGGGAAGTCAATATCCTCAAAATGATATGAGTTGACGTTCTGACCCAATAGGGTGACCTCCTTGAAGCCACGATCCCTTAAATCGCGAACCTCACGCAAGATGCTTTCTATATCACGACTGCGCTCACGGCCACGTGTGTAGGGAACAATGCAATAGTGACAGAAGTTGTTACATCCACGCATGATGCTGACAAAACCACCTATCTTTGCACCATGCAATCGCTGGGGAACCACATCCTTATAGGTCTCACTAGTGGACAACTCGATGTTGATAGCCTTATGACCTGTCTCTGCCTGTGCTATCAAGTCAGGAAGGGAGAGATAGGCATCAGGACCGGCAACCAAATCACAATGATGGTTTTGCAACAGGTCTTCCTTGACGCGTTCAGCCATACATCCCAGCACACCAATAATCATAGGATGCTTGCGACGCATCGCATCAAGAGCATCCAGGCGGTGGTATATTTTCTGTTCGGCATTGTCACGGACAGAACAAGTATTAAGAAAGACCGCATCAGCCTCATCAATGGCCTCCGTGGTTTCGTAGCCTGCCATCTGCATCACAGAGGCTACCACCTCGGAATCGGCCACATTCATTTGACAGCCGTAGGTCTCAATATACAGTTTCTTCATCTTTCGTTGAAAAAAGCACCGCCACAACAGCATGCGACGGTGCCTTTCTATTTAATGGGTTCATTTAAACTTATTTCTCCTCGAGAACAGCCTCTTCGGCAAAGTCAAGAACATTCTTCTTGTTAGCCTGCATGCGCTCGTACTCCTCCTTAGAGCCAACAATAATCTTGTCGAACTCACGAAGACCAGTACCAGCAGGAATCAGGTGACCTGCAATCACGTTCTCCTTCATACCCTCCAAGTGGTCTTCCTTACCGCGGATAGCAGCCTCGTTGAGCACCTTGGTAGTTTCCTGGAACGATGCAGCAGACATGAACGACTTAGTCTGAAGAGCTGCACGGGTGATACCCTGCAGAATCTGAGTAGAGGTGGCAGGTACAGCATCACGAACCTGAACGAGTTTCATATCACGACGCTTCAACATCGAGTTCTCGTCACGGAGCTTACGGGCTGTAACAATCTGTCCCTTCTGAAGGTTCTCAGAGTCGCCGGCATCAACCACAACTTTCTTACCCCAGATACGATCGTTCTCCTCAGCAAAGTCGAGCTTATCGATGATATCGGACTCGAGGAATGAGGTGTCACCGGGATCGTTGATCTGTACTTTACGCATCATCTGACGAACGATAATCTCAAAGTGCTTGTCGTTAATCTTCACACCCTGCAGACGATATACGTCCTGTACCTCGTTGACAATGTACTCCTGTACAGCCGTGGGACCCTTAATGGCCAAGATGTCAGCAGGAGTGATAACACCATCAGACAGAGGTGTTCCGGCACGTACAGCATCGTGCTCCTGAACCAGAATCTGCTTAGACAGTGAAACCAGATACTTACGCTGCTCGCCAGTCTTAGAAGTAACGATAATTTCACGGTTACCACGCTTTACCTTACCCATGGTTACCTCACCGTCGATTTCGGATACGATAGCAGGGTTAGATGGGTTACGAGCCTCGAAGAGCTCTGTTACACGAGGCAGACCACCAGTGATATCACCACCCTTGGCAGCAGCACGAGGAATCTTAACGAGGGTCTCACCAGTCTTGACGGTCTGGCCATCCTCAACAACCACGTGACCACCTACAGGGAAGTTGTAAGTACCAACAACATCACCGTTAGCATCAATGATGTCACAAGTTGGAACCCTTGACTTGTCTTTCGACTCAGTAACAATCTTCTCAGTCAAACCGGTAGTTTCATCAGTTTCTGCACGGAAGGTAACACCTTCAATGACATCGTGGAACTTCAACGTACCGGCATATTCTGTTACGATAACGGCATTAAATGGATCCCACTGGGCAACCTTGTCACCCTTCTTCACGGTATCACCGTTCTTGAAATAGAGTGAAGAACCGTAAGGAATGTTCACGGTTGAAAGAACAATCTTGGTGTTGACGTCGACGAAACGAAGTTCACCCAGACGGCTGACAACCATCTCGCACTCACGACCATCCTCGTCGAACGGAACGGTACGAACCTCTTCCAGCTCAATTTTAGAGTTGTTCTTAGCAACGATAGAAGCATTTGCTGCTGCGTTGGCAGCCACACCACCGGCGTGGAACGTACGCAGTGTCAGCTGAGTACCTGGCTCACCAATGGCCTGGGCGGCAATCACACCGACAGCCTCACCCTTCTGTACCATCTTACGGGTAGCAAGGTTACGTCCGTAACACTTCATGCAGACACCATGCTTCGACTCACAGGTGAGAACCGAACGAATCTCAACACTCTCAATAGGAGAGTCTTCTATAATCTGAGCAATTGGCTCGGTAATTTCCTCACCAGCTGCTACAATCAGTTCACCCGTAGAAGGATGGATGATATCATGTACTGAAACACGACCCAGGATACGCTCATAAAGCGTTGAAATGACCTCGTCGCCGTTCTTGAGCGCAGTGCAGACGAGTCCACGAAGCGTACCACAGTCTTCTTCGTTGATAATCACATCATGAGACACGTCAACAAGACGACGAGTCAGATAACCGGCATCGGCAGTCTTCATGGCCGTATCAGCCAAACCCTTACGGGCACCGTGAGTAGAGATAAAGTACTCGAGCACGGACATACCTTCCTTGAAGTTCGAAAGGATTGGGTTCTCAATAATCTGAGCACCCTCAGCACCGGCCTTCTGGGGCTTGGCCATCAGACCACGCATACCAGAGAGCTGACGAATCTGGTCCTTACTACCACGGGCACCAGAGTCAAGCATCATGAATACGGCATTGAATCCCTGATCGGCCTCGGTCATCTCCTTCATCAGGACGTTACCAAGGTCGTTGTTGATATGTGTCCAGGTATCGATAACCTGGTTGTAACGCTCATTATCGGTGATGAAGCCCATGTTATAGTTCTCCGTAATCTGACGAACTTCCTCATTACCCTTTTCAACGAGGTCTTTCTTGGCCTCAGGAATAATGATATCGTCAAGGTTGAACGAAAGACCGGCCTCATAAGCCATGCGGTAACCGAGGTTCTTGATACCATCGAGGAACTCACAAGCCTCAGCGAAACCTACGTTCTTGATTACATCGGCAATGATGTCACGCAAAGACTTCTTAGAGATAATCTTGTTGACATAGCCTACCTGATCGGGGATGATGCCATTAACGATGACACGACCCACAGAGGTCTCTACCATGTGCTTGCAGGGCTTGCCATCAACGATATCGTCAACCACGACCTTCACTTGAGCGTGCAGGTCACACTTGCCCTCGTTGTGGGCAATGATAGCCTCTTCTGGACCATAGAAGGTAAGACCCTCACCCTTGGCACCTGGGCGAATCTTAGAAATATAGTACAGACCGAGTACCATATCCTGTGAAGGAACAGTAATAGGTGCACCATTGGCAGGATTCAAAATATTGTGGCTCTGAAGCATCAGAATCTGAGCTTCAAGGATAGCCTCGTTAGACAGGGGAAGGTGAACAGCCATCTGGTCACCATCGAAGTCGGCGTTGAATGCGGTACAAGCCAGTGGGTGCAGCTGGATAGCCTTACCCTCAATCAGCTTAGGCTGGAAGGCCTGAATACCCAGACGGTGCAGTGTTGGTGCACGGTTGAGGAGCACAGGATGACCCTTCATCACATTCTCCAGAATATCCCAGATAACGGGCTCACGACGGTCGACAATCTTCTTAGCCGACTTCACCGTCTTCACAATACCACGCTCAATCAGCTTGCGGATAATGAATGGCTTATAGAGCTCGGCAGCCATCAGCTTAGGCAGACCGCACTCACCCATCTTCAACTCAGGACCTACAACGATAACCGAACGGGCTGAGTAGTCAACACGCTTACCGAGCAAGTTCTGACGGAAACGACCTTGCTTACCCTTCAGAGAGTCAGACAGTGACTTCAAAGGACGATTGGAATCGCTCTTGACAGCACTCGACTTACGACTGTTGTCGAACAGGGAGTCAACAGCCTCCTGAAGCATACGTTTCTCATTGCGGAGAATAACCTCAGGAGCCTTAATTTCCATCAGACGCTTCAGACGATTGTTACGAATGATGACACGACGATAGAGATCGTTCAGGTCAGACGTTGCGAAACGGCCACCATCCAGTGGAACAAGTGGGCGCAACTCAGGAGGAGTGACAGGGATAATCTTCATTATCATCCACTCAGGACGATTGATACCCTTCTCAACACTAGAGCGGAAAGACTCCACAACCTGAAGGCGCTTCAAAGCCTCATTCTTTCGCTGAACAGAAGAATCGCTGTTGGCGCGGTCACGCAATTCGTATGACAAAGAATCGAGGTCGAGGCGTACGAGCAAGTCGTAGATAGCCTCAGCACCCATCTTTGCAATGAACTTATTAGGATCGCTGTCATCCAGATAATCATTCTCGGGAGAAAGCTGATTCTCCACGATATCGTTATACTCTTCCTCAGACAGCAAGTCATACATATTAGAGCCAATGGCATCATTACCCTCGGCATCCTTCTTACCAGCCATTACACCTGGCTGGATAACAACATAACGCTCATAATAGATAATGGCATCGAGTTTCTTGGTAGGAAGACCAAGCAGATAGCCAATCTTATTAGGCAGGCTACGGAAGTACCAGATGTGTGCTACCGGCACAACAAGCTCGATGTGTCCTGTACGTTCACGACGAACCTTCTTCTCTGTAACCTCAACACCACAACGGTCGCAGACGATACCCTTGTAACGAATACGCTTGTACTTACCACAAGCACACTCATAGTCCTTGGTAGGACCGAAGATGCGCTCGCAGAACAAACCGTCACGCTCGGGCTTATAGGTACGATAGTTGATGGTCTCAGGCTTTGTGACCTCACCATACGAACTCTCAAGGACCTCTTCAGGTGAAGCCAATCCGATGGTAATCTTGGTGAAGTTACTCTTTATTTTTGAATCTTTCTTAAAAGCCATAATTTTCAATTTTCAGTTTTCAATAATCCATTATCTATTAGTCCATCTTGATGCTAAGACCAAGACCCTTCAACTCATGTAGCAACACATTGAGTGACTCAGGAATACCAGGAGTTGGCATAGGTTCACCCTTGACGATTGCCTCATAAGCCTTGGCACGACCTACAACATCGTCAGACTTGATAGTCAGGATTTCCTGCAATACATGGCTGGCACCGAATGCTTCAAGTGCCCAAACCTCCATTTCACCGAAACGCTGGCCACCGAACTGTGCTTTACCACCAAGAGGCTGCTGAGTGATGAGAGAGTACGGACCGATAGAACGGGCGTGCATCTTATCCTCAACCATGTGACCAAGCTTCAGGAAGTAGGTAATACCTACTGTTGCAGGCTGGTCGAACTTCTCACCCGTCTCACCATCATAAAGATGTGTAGAGCAGAGACGAGGCAGACCTGCCTTATCAGTCCACTCAGCAAGGTCGTCAAGCTTAGCACCATCGAAGATAGGAGTAGCAAACTTCACACCGAGACGCTTACCGGCAGCACCGAGGATAGCCTCGAAGATCTGACCAAGGTTCATACGAGAAGGCACACCCAGTGGGTTCAGTACCAAGTCAACAGGACGACCATCCTCCAAGAACGGCATATCCTCCTGACGTACCACCTTAGATACGATACCCTTGTTACCGTGACGTCCTGCAAGCTTATCGCCGACACCAATCTTACGTTTCTTGGCAACATAAACCTTGGCCATCTGCAGAATGCCAGAAGGCAGTTCATCACCAATAGTGATAGCAAACTTCTTGCGCTTCATCTCAGCATCAAGCAGCTTGAACTTCTTCATATAGTTGATAATCAGCTTGGCAATAAGCTCATTCTTGTGCTCATCGTTAGTCCAATGACTGATCTGGACATCACCATATTCCAGATTCTTCAAATTAGTTGCAGTGAACTTGCTGCCCTTAGAGATGATTTCAGCACCAGTGTAGTCTTTAACGCCCTGTGACGTCTTACCCTTTGTCAGGGTCATCAACTTCTCAACGAGAATATCTTTCAGGTCTGCAATCTTTGCCTCATGCTCCTCGTCAATCTTAGCCAACAGCACCTTATCCTGTTGCTTGGTCTGACGAGTCTTAACGGCACGGGTAAAGAGTTTCTTGTCAATAATAACACCCGTCAGCGAAGGATTAGCCTTCAGTGAAGAGTCTTTCACATCACCTGCCTTATCACCGAAGATGGCGCGAAGCAGTTTTTCCTCAGGTGAGGGATCACTCTCTCCCTTAGGTGAAATCTTACCAATCAGGATGTCACCTGGCTCTACACGAGCACCTACACGGATAACACCATTATCATCAAGATCCTTCGTTGCTTCCTCGCTAACGTTAGGAATGTCGGCAGTGAACTCCTCAGCACCACGCTTCGTCTCACGGACATCGAGAGAGTACTCATCCACATGAACAGAAGTCAACACGTCCTCTCGAACAATACGCTCGTTGAGCACAATAGCATCCTCGTAGTTGTAACCCTTCCAAGGCATGTAAGCTACCAACAGGTTGCGACCCAAGGCGAGCTCACCATTTTCCGTGGCATAACCTTCAGTCAGGATATCACCCTTCTTCACACGCTGACCCTTGTCACAAATAGGACGTAGGTCGATAGTCATGTTCTGGTTGGTACGACGGAACTTAGGAATACGGTACTCCTTCAGAGCTGGCTCAAAGCTAACAAACTCCTCATCGTCTGTACGGTCATAAAGCACACGTATTGTGGTGGCATCAACATAGTCAATAACACCATCACCCTCTGCTGTGATCATGGTACGAGAGTCCTCACATACCTGCTTCTCAATACCGGTACCTACGATAGGTGCCTCGTTATGAAGCAAGGGAACTGCCTGACGCATCATGTTCGATCCCATCAGTGCACGGTGAGCATCGTCGTGTTCCAGGAACGGAATCAGCGAAGCAGCAATAGAGGCAATCTGCTGGGGAGAAACATCCATCAAGTCAACCTGCGTAGGAGGCACAACGGGGAAGTCTGCATCCTGACGACATTTAACTACAGGACGAATGAAGGTACCATCATCGTTCAACGGGGCATTGCCCTGACCGATAACATGATCCTCCTCCTCTTCGGCAGTCAGATATACAATCTCGTCATTATTCAGATTGGCAACACCATTCTCAATCTTACGATATGGAGTCTCGATGAAGCCAAGTTCATTAATCTTAGCATAGACACACAATGAAGAAATCAGACCGATGTTAGGACCTTCAGGGCTCTCAATCGGGCAGAGGCGACCATAGTGTGTATAGTGTACGTCACGCACTTCGAAACCTGCACGCTCACGAGACAGACCGCCAGGACCCAGGGCAGAAAGACGACGCTTGTGAGTGACCTCAGCCAATGGGTTGGTCTGATCCATGAACTGTGACAGAGGATTCGTACCGAAGAACGAGTTGATAACACTGGAGATAGTCTTGGCATTAATCAGATCGGTTGGGGTAAACACCTCATTATCACGAACGTTCATGCGCTCACGAATGGTACGGCTCATACGGGCCAGACCAATAGAGAACTGATTGCTCAGTTGCTCTCCTACAGTACGTACACGACGGTTTGACAAGTGGTCAATATCGTCCACGGTAGCCTTTGAGTTAATCAGCTGAATCAGATACTTGATAATCTCAATGATATCCTCCTTGGTCAACACACGAACATCCATCTCTGTGTTCAGGCCCAGCTTCTTATTAATACGGTAACGACCTACATCACCCAAGTCATAGCGCTTGTCTGAGAAGAACAGGTTCTGAATAACCTCACGAGCACTAGCATCATCGGCAGGGTCGGCATTACGCAACTGACGATAGATGTAGAGAACGGCTTCTTTCTCTGAGTTCGAAGGGTCTTTCTGCAAGGTATTGAAAATAATAGAGTAGTCCTGTGCCACCGACTCATCCTTGTGAACAAGGATTGTAGAAGCACCGCTCTCCAGAATCTCAATCATATTCTCCTCTGTAATCTCTGTCTCACGTTCCATGATAACCTCATTACGCTCGATAGATACTACTTCACCGGTATCCTCATCAACAAAGTCTTCGTTCCAGCTCTTCAGAACACGAGCGGCAAGCTTACAACCAATTACCTTCTTCAAGGCTGCTTTATTAACCTTTACCTCCTCAGCCAAGTTGAAGATTTGCAGGATATCCTTATCCGTCTCATATCCAATGGCTCTCAGCAATGTGGTAACAGGGAGCTTCTTCTTACGGTCAATGTAAGCATACATGACGTTGTTGATGTCAGTAGCAAACTCAATCCATGAACCCTTAAAAGGAATAATACGTGCGGAATAGAGCAGTGTTCCATTGGCATGAACATTCTGTCCGAAGAACACACCAGGAGAACGGTGCAACTGAGATACAACAACACGCTCGGCACCATTAATTACAAACGTACCATTCGCAGTCATATATGGAATAGGGCCAAGGAAAACGTCCTGGATCACAGTACCAAAATCCTCATGATCAGGGTCTGTACAATAAAGTTTCAACTTTGCCTTCAAGGGTACGCTATAAGTCAGACCACGCTCCAAACACTCATCAATCGTGTAGCGGGGTGGGTCGATATAGTAATCCAAGAACTCAAGAACGAAATTGTTGCGTGTATCGGTGATAGGGAAGTTCTCAGCGAACACCTTATACAGACCGTCATTCTTGCGTTCCTCAGGTGGGGTATCCAACTGTAAGAAGTCTTTGAAAGACTTTAATTGCACATCGAGAAAATCCGGAAACGGCATCGGATTCTTGACGCTGCCAAAGTTTACTCTGTTATTTATTACTTTTGAAGCCATATATTATTGTTTTGATTTATAACCGGAAATTCCGGGGAATCCGGACATCCGGATTATAAAAGACAAGAAAATGGTCGGGAACCCTCTACTGGAGAGCTCCCAACCATATAATTGTTTGTTGTGACTGATTACTTCAGCTCAACTACGGCACCAGCCTCTTCGATAGCCTTCTTCAGGTTCTCAGCCTCGTCCTTAGACAGGCCTTCCTTCAGAGTAGAAGGAGCACCATCAACGAGATCCTTAGCTTCCTTCAGACCCAAACCGCAAGCTTCCTTAACGGCCTTTACAACCTGCAGCTTAGCAGCACCGGCCTCCTTCAGAACAACGTCGAAAGAAGACTTCTC
>Ga0310695_10015451_pt1 | contig 10171 bp, 2 predicted proteins | sample RumenRJG_04DNA_FD_203882 | JGI IMG/M metagenome (GOLD analysis project Ga0310695, IMG submission 203882) | Bovine rumen microbial communities from Lethbridge, Alberta, Canada - RJG_04 (v2) (version 2) | ecosystem: Host-associated > Mammals > Digestive system > Stomach > Rumen | place: Canada... | reverse complement strand
GTCGTGCCAGGTGAGCCGCATGGTCGTCGTCGTGTCGGAAACGGCCGAGAGTCCGATAGGCGCGCGCAGGAAGAACTGCCGGTCGTCCACGGTGATGGAGTTGATGTAGTTCTCGATGTTGTAGCGTCCGTTCGCCGCCTTGACGAGTGCGTCGTTCCTGCCGCTGTCCGTGCCGTTCGCGTCCTCCCACCAGTCGGGCATGCCGTCGTTGTCGCTATCTGTCGCCTTGGCCGTGCCGGTCCACCAGCTCCAGGACGTCGGCACGCCGGTCAGGAGCGAAGATTCGTAGGTGATCAAACCGCCCGAACGTCCGATGGATGTGACTTCTTCGATCATCAGGCAGTCCGCCTGGTCGCGGTACGGGAGCGACGCGCCGACCTTGCGGAGGTTATTGTCGAGGAGCGTGTTGCCGCCGTAGAGCGGCAGGTCGGGAAAGTCGACGCCGAGCGAAGTCTTGTCGGTCGTATAAGAGCCGCCGCCCGTCTGCGAGCCGTCGATGCAGGAGCCGTCGAGCTTGCCGTTGCGGTTCTTGTCCTGCCAGTTGTCGTTGCCGTAGAAGTGGAAATCGCTGTTGCCGCCGCCGAGCGCGTCGCTACTGGAGCTGACCGGGCCGTTGATGAAGAGATTGCCTTCGATCGTGCAGGAACTCGAACCGGACGAGTCGCCGCCCATGATGTAGCAGCCGTTCTTCCAGTTGTAGACGATGTTGTTCGCGTACTGGTTGATGCCCTTCACCTTGTTGTTGCGCGTCGAGTTGTCGACGTAGAGGTTGCGGTAGAGCGTGATGTAGTCGGCCTGCATGAGGCCTCCCGCCGAGTGCGTCATCAGGCCCTGCCCGAAGATGCAGTTCTGAAGCGTGATGTTCTGCGGCGGCGTGCCCTTGCCGTCGGGGTTGATTGAAAACGTCTCGTCGAGGCCCCACGAGAACGAGCAGTGGTCGAAAATCATGTTCGTGCCGTTGGCGATGCCGGCGCAGTCCTTGCCGGACGAGCCGCCGTGTCCCATGCGCCACCTCAAATAGCGGCAGATGATGTTGCTCGCGCCGGAGAACGAACAGCCGTCGCCATAAACCGTGATGCCTTCGCCGGGCGCCGTCTGGCCAGCGATATACAGGTTCGAGGAGAACGTGATGCGCGAGGTGATGTTGATCACGCCCGAGACGTCGAAGACGATGATGCGGTTCGGCTTCGAGACGGCGTCGCGCAGCGTGCCGGAACCGGAGTTCGCGAGGCTCGTGACGTGGTAGACGGACGGCGAGGACGAGGCGCGCGCGCCCTTCGCGAAACGTCCCCAGCCGTGCGCGCCCGGGAACGCCAGCCCCGCCTCGTCGTCGGACAGCTCGTCCTCTTCGGCGTTATCGTAATCGTTCCGGTCGCTGAAGCTGCCGATGTCGGCGCTGCCGTCGTAAAAGCCCCACCAGCCGTCACCGTAGTTGTAGAGTTCTTCCGCCGCGCCGTCCCCGACAAAACCGGGCGTTCCCTCGCAGTAGATGACTTTCTTCTTGGCCGAACTCTGGTCGTGCCAGCCGGCCGGCAGACGTATCGTCACGCTCTTGTCCGCCGCGCCCGTAATTTCAAGGATGTTGTGCGAGCTGGATGCGACGTATGTCGCGCCGTTCACGGCCGGTATCGTCAGTTTTCCGTCGCCCTGGTAAAGGACGCCGTCCACCGTCGCGAGCGTACCATTCTCCACCGTGCCAACGCCTGTGAAGCTCTTCACCGTCAGGTTCAGCCCGCCGAGATTCAGCGTCGCACCCGATGCAAGCGTCACGTCGTTGAATTCGCAAAGAGGCTCGTAGGCGAACTGCTGTTCGGAGAGACCCCACTTGGCCATCAGGTAGTCCTCAACGCCTATACGCTCGTCGTCATCCAGCTCGCGGCTGTACAGCACGACCTCACCCCAGGTCATGGAGGAGCTTCCATCTCCACAGTAGATGTCGTCAGGAGTGTATCTCGGCCAGCTTGCGGTGCATGTCAGCACAAAAGGAGTCGTAACGATCGGGCAACCGTTCTTAACGCCGTTCTGATAAAGCGAATCCGTCCCCTCCCAGGTGAACGTGTAGAGCTGCCAATAGTTGAATCCGCTGTGCCGTCGGGCTATACTCCACCTGCTGTCAGATGAACGGAACAATTTGCTATAGTCGGACGCGTAAGAACACTGCATAACACCGAAGGTCGTTTTCACGGTATGCTTCGCGTTTGCCTTCACACTGAACGTATCGCTGTGAACCGCCGCGCGTCCATTGATGGTGATGCCGTCCCAGATGAGGTCGCCGCCGGCATTCGTAAAGTTCGCGTCGAAATTGTCAGCGGCAAAATCGTGGTCGAGCGTGCAGCCGTCGAGATCGGCCGGCGTTCCGAGTTTCAGCGAGCCTTCGACATACACATAGTTGGATAGCCTCCTGTGGCCGAGCCAGACGCGTTCTTCGCCGCTCAACACCGAGAGGCTGCCGTCGTCATTGTAGAAGACGATTCCCGCATCGGACGAAACGCGCTTCGTGCCGTCGCCTGCGGTCGCTTTCGAGCCGGTGGGAATGATTACGCTGCCGCACCCTTCGGGAACGGTGATTGTTCCAGTGAAGCCGGACATGTCGCCCGTGATCGTGAGCGTGCCGGAGCCGGACTTGGAAAGCGGCCCGCTGCCCGTCACCGGCGCGTCGATTGTCACATCGAAACTCTGCGTGTCGATCGTGCCGCCGCCGTCCCAGACGGTTGTCGTCGGATAGCGTCCCTGGCTCCAGCTGTCGCCAATCAGCTGCGTCGCAGCGAGCGCGCGCAGCGTACCGCCGTTCAGGTGGATTTCGCTCGAACCGTTCGTCGTATAGCGCTGAATGTGCCACGCCTCAAGCGTGCCGCCGGATTCGAGCGTGATGCTCGTCGCCTTGCCGCTGCCGCTCACGCCCAAGACGACCCACTTCGCCCAGCACTCCGCCGACAGGCACTTGACGACACCGTTGTTCCGGACGGTCAGGTGTCCGGCGCCGTTGTTGCCGATGTCGAGATCCTGGCAGGACCACACGCGCGCGCCGTCCACGACCAAACTGCCGCCGGCCTGACCGGTACCGATGTTCAAGCCTTGGTCGTCGCTTCCCGCCGTGCCGACCGTGAGCCCGTTTCCGTCCGCGCCCGAGAATGTCACCGTTCCCTCGGCGTTGTTCTCGATCCAGAGGCCCGTCATGATGCTGTACGCGCCCGCAAACGAGACCGCCGCCTGCGCGCCGCTGAGCTGGTTCTTGTGGAAGACGTAGTTCGCCGCGCCGTCGAGCCGCGTATCCCAGTTGTCCGGATTCAGCCAGTCGGTCGCTGTCGCGCCGCCAGCCGTCCAGTGGTTGTCGAAATTGGCGTTGTAGAACTCGATCGTCCCGTCGGAGTTGGTGCGCGACTTGGTGTAAAGCCCCGGCTGGAATCCCGTAGCGGAAGCAGGAAGCGTCACCGTGCCGCTGCCGGTTGCAAGGGTGATGAGTCCGCCAAAGACGGGTTCCGCCGTAAACGTCAGCGTGCCGGAGCCGCGTTTCGTGAAGTCGCCATCGCCCGAAACGACGCAGTCGAGCGTCACGTCGAATCCTTGCGTATCGATCGCGCCGCCGTTTGCGCCCAGAACAAGCGAGGCGTCGGCCGCGATTAGAGAGCCGGACGCCAGAGCGACGAGCGTGCCGCCGTCGAGTGTGATCGTTCCCGAGCCGGTTACCGAGGCAATGGCGAGCGTTCCATCCGTCACCTTCAAGCTGCCGTTGTTGACAAGGGTTATGTTCGCGTCGCTGACAAGCTTGTCGCCGGTTGTGTCTTCCCATCCTTCAGGTATGACAATCGTGATGTTCTTTCCCGCGCCGTCCGTAATGACGAGTTTTTCGCCGCCGACAGACGCGTAGTAGGTCGCACCGTCAACCGCCGGAATCGTCAGATCGCCGTCACCCTGCGTATATGTGTTATCCGTCGTCCGCAGCGTGCCGTTCTGCACGGTACCGGGGCCGATGAAACTCTTGACCGTCACATCGAGTCCGCCCAGATCGAGCGTCGCCCCGGTTGCCATGGTCACGGCGACTTCCGGCAGCGACTTGCCCATGCCGAGAATGTTCCACTTGTTCGCGAGATACGTCTCGATCTGCTTGCGCTCGGCTGTGGTGGGATTGTATTTGTTGAAAGCCAACAACTCGCCTATCACGATGTTTCCACCACCACCGCCGACCATCAATTTCTTCAAATATCCGTTCCCGTCCCAACCGGAAATTTCAAGCAGCCGCTCACGGTCGGCATGAGGGGTTATATCACCATAGACGCCATCCTGCCAAAAACCGCTTTCATCTTGTGCGCTACTTCCCTCCTTTTTTGTCCAGTAATTGAAATTGCTGCCCGAGGCTCTTCGACCTATCCAGTAATTATTGCCGTGATTGTCGTCAAACGTGCAATTGCTCAAAATAGCCCCGCCATTTGCACTTAAAAGGCGCACAGCACCGAAAAGAGACTGAGGATAGAAAGTTTTTACACTCAATCCAAATGAACTTGTCAATGTACTGCTCCCCGTCTTGACCGCAGTCTTGTTGCCAAAGTAATCGCTTGTCACCGTCATCTGCGACAGACTATTGGTGAACTGATAGTCATTAACCTGAGATACCCAATTGGTGATGTGGTTGTCGGAGTCAAAAATCAATGACGAGGCTTCGGACGCATCTAGGCGGAACATCGGCGAAAGTCCGTCCAGCGACGAGACGAGCGCAAGCGTACCATTCGTCGCAAAATTCACAGTACCCGCAAAGTCGTTAAGTCCGTAGAGTGTTGTCATCCCGCCGCGCACGCGGAAGCCGCCCGCGCCCGAAATCTTGCCGTAAATTACGCCGTCGCCCGTATTGACGCCGCTCCGCGTCGTAATGTTGCCCGCGCCGTAGAGATGGCGGACGAATACGCTCGCCGCGTCCACCGTCAGTGAGAAATTGTCACCCGCCACCGAAGAGTAATCGTTCGGCGATACCGTCAGCGTATCCAGCTGTATTTTCCCCGTCACGATGAGCTGACCCCAGCCCTTCACCTTGAGGACGCCCGACGTCGTGTTATCTCCGCCGCCGCCTGTCACATTGCCGTCAATTGTCACCGTCTGGCCCGTCAGCTCGATCGTGCTTTCCGTCTCCCCGACCGTCAGCGTCACGCCGCTCGCGATAAAGGTGCCGTCCGCCGTCGGCTTCAGCGTCCCGCCGTCGATATTCACCGTCGCCGTCCCTGCGATTCTGTTGAAAGAAGCGGCTGACATGCTGCCGCCCGTGACATTGATCTCGGCTGTGCTGCCGTCCGTGACAGCCATGTTGACGATGCCGTCATTCGTCGCCGCGCCATCACGGTACCCAACGACGAGAGAGCCGCCGCTGACAGTGATTGTTCCTCTCGCGGTATGATTGGCCTGCGATTCGCCGATGGCAAGAATGCGATCGACTCTCAATGTGCCCGATTCCAGATTCAGCGTTCCCGACGGATCGCACGCCACCCATCCGCAGGCCGCCACATTGAATTGAGACGAGAAGTAATGCGTACCGCCCTGGATAGTCAACTCGCCAGGCAGCCACGATCCGACGAAGCCCCACCCGCTGGTCTGGCTCAAGCCGTACGAATCATTTTCAGCCGTAAAAACAACGGGGCCGCCGACGACACGGAGATCAACCGGGATGCTGTCGGCGCTGCGAAAGCAGATGCTGGCCGACTTGTCGATCACCCAGTCCGCGTCCGCAGTAACGGTCAGGAGGCTGTCGTATGTCGCGTACCCAGACGGGACGCTCCAATTCGCAAAGTCATTCCAATATTTGGTGGCCGTCGAACTCTGGCCCGACCATTTGATATCCGTCCATGCACCGAGCGGCAGCGTGGCCGCCGCGAGTGCGAGCATCAAAAGCGTTTTTTTCATCTTCAATCTCCTTGAAAGTGTCTGTTGGCGCGCTTCGCGTTACCGCCGCCAGGTGGTACGCGTAATCGTCTGAGGCCGCTTGCCCGAACCGCCGCCCGAACCATAGCCGCCGTAACCGCCGCTCGAACGGCTCCGACCGCCATAACTGCCGCCGCCGTACGAGCCGCCGTAGCTGCCGCCGCCGTACGAGCCGCCGTAGCTGCCGCCGCCATACGAGCCACCCGAACCGCCGCCATACGGGCCGTAGGCCGGCGGCGTAAAGACGCGGCGGATGTTCAAGAGCTCCGGCGCGATCTCCTTGACGAACATCGACGGCTCCACCGGAAACATGCCGCCGTCCGTCATCTTGCGCATCGACGGTGCGAACAGGTAAAGACGGTCCTTCGCCCGCGTGACGACGACATAAAAGAGCCGCCGTTCCTCGTCGAAGCGCCCTTCCTCCGTCGCCTTCGCGCTCGGGAACATCCCTTCGCTCAGCCACGGCACCATCACGACCGGCCACTCCATCCCCTTCGCCTGGTGCACCGTCGAGAGCGTCACGCGGTCGAGGTCGGGATCGTTGCGCCGCGCGTCGAGGTTGGTCAGCAGCGCCACGTCGGCGAGGAACCCTTCGAGGCCGTTCTCCGCGCCCGCGATCTGCGCGGCCAGCTCCTTGATGTCGTCGAGGCGGTCCTCCGCCTCCTGCTCCTCCCACGCCTCGCGCAGATGGTCCTCGTAGAAGAAGTCGCAGAAATCCTCCACGAGCGCGCCGACCGCGCCCTCCTGCAGATGGTCGTCCGCCGCCTCCATCGCCTTCGCGAGCGCGGGCCACAGCGGCTTCGCCTTCTTGCCGAGCAGCCCGCCGAGCGCGTCACGGTCCTCGCGCCGCCGCGGGTCGAACGTGCGGCCGAGCTTCTCCCAGAACTTGCGCGCGCTCGTCTCGCCGACGCCCGGCAGCAGGCTGACGAAGCGCAGGAACGACAGCTCGTCGCGCGGATTGACGAGGAGCCGCAGATACGCGAGCACGTCCTTGGTGTGGACCTGCTCGAACACGCCCACGCCCGACGTGATGCGGAACGGCACCTTCATGCGCGCGAGCGTCATCTGCACGTCGATGGACTGGAAATGGCTGCGGTAGAGGATCGCGATGTCGCTGTAGCGGTAGCCGAGCTCGCGCGCCTCGCGCACGAGCCTCAGGATCTCGCCCGCCTGCGCCTTGCCGTCGGCCACCTTGTAGAGCCAGGGCTTGTCGCCGTTCGAGCCGCGCGTGGGCCGAAGGCGCTTCTCGAACTGGTTGGGCGCGTCCTTCATCACGGTGTTCGCGACGTCCAGCACGCCTGGCACCGAGCGGTAGTTGCGCTCCAGCTTGATCGTGCGGCACCCGTTCCAGCGGTCCGGGAACTCCATGATGTTCTCGATCTGCGCGCCGCGCCACGTGTAGATGCACTGGAAGTCGTCGCCCACCGCCATGATGTTGCGGTGCTTCGCCGCGAGGATGTCGGTGAACTCCGCCTGAAGCCCGTTCGTGTCCTGGTATTCGTCGACGAGCACGTGGAGGAAGTGGTCCTGGAGGATGTCGCGCACCCGGTCCTGCGTCTTGAGGAGCGTCAGCGCATTGACGAGCAGATCGTCGAAATCCATCGCGTTCAGCTCCTTCTTCCGCGCCGCGTACCGGTCGGCGACAGTCGCGATCTCCTCGGGCGTGAAGCCCGCCGCGCGCGTCTGCCACCGCGCGGCGACGAGCCCGATCGCCTTCTGCTCGTTCACCGACTCGGAGATCATCTTGGCGACGATCTCCTTCTTCGGAAAATCCTTCGGGTCGGCGACGGACGACTTGATGATCTCGCCGATCAGCTTCTTCTGGTCGTCCTCGTCGATGATGTTGAAGCCGGGCGTGTAGCCGAGCAGCGTGCCGTAGCGCCGCAGGAGCCGCGCGCAGATCGAATGGAACGTTCCCGACCAGATCGCCGCGACGGCGGGCCCGACGACCTGCTGCGCGCGCTCGAGCATTTCGCGCGCCGCGCGGTTGGTGAAGGTCAGCAGCAGAATTCGCTCGGCCGGCACGCCCTGCTCGATCAGGTACGCGACGCGGTGGACGAGCGTGCGCGTCTTGCCCGTTCCGGCCGCCGCCAGCACCAGCAGCGGACCGTCCGCCGCCGTCGCCGCCGCGCACTGCTCAGGGTTCAGCAATCTGGAAAAATCCGTAGCCATACTCTCCATTTGTGTGTAGTTTATCACAATCCCTCGCGCGCGCGCAAGAGGCGACGGTCGAGGCCGACAAAACCGGCACCCGCTTCAGCGTCCCTCACGCGCGCGCACGCGCAATCCCTTACACGCGCGCACAAGAAGCGACCGGGGCGCGGCGTCCGCCCGCCTCCCACTACCTGGCTCAAACTACCTAGCTCCCACTGCCCGCTCCCGGCCGACAGCCATACGAAGCGGGCAAAAAACAGTTTAAGATTTTTCCGCATAGAAATCTCATTTATGGTATAATGTTCCCCGATGGCGGCAAAGACCTACAGACACTCGGCCTACTGGTACGCGTACCACAACGGCTGGACCTACAGCGAGGCGCAGACCTACACCGGGGCGTACCTCGACCAGCACACCTACCGTCCGCGCCTGCGGGAGCGGCCCGGCGGTGCATTCCGCGGCAGGGACGGGTTCGGGTGGCGCGCGGCGGACTGGGAGCCCGACTCGACGTTCAACCCGCTTCTCCTGTGCGTCTGCGCAATGGTGGACATCGGCGTCGCGATGCGCGACGAGGTCTCGAAGTTCACCGATCCCGTGAAGCGCGACCGGATGAAACGCGAGCTGATGCGCGACCTCCGCATGCTCCGGCGCCCCTTCTACTACGCGCGCGAGACCGCGCGCCGCCGGGAACTCGCCGCCGCGCGGCGCAAGCTGACGCGCCGGACGACAACCGCTCCCCTGCCGACACCGGAGAAGATTCTCGCCGCGTGGAACGCCCGAAAGGAATCGCGCGAGGCGATGATCCGCCTCGGCGGGCTGCTCCAGGATCTCGAATGCTACGTGGACAACTGCCTCAGGTTCGGCGAATCCGGCGAAGTCGTCGGACGCAACGGCGGAATCAAGGGCTGGCTCTTCGACAAACTGCCGGAGCTGCTGCCGAAGTACAAGACTCTCATGCGCTACAAGGCGATGGCGATAAGGCTCAGGCAGGCGACGGGCACACGCGACCCCAAGCCGACGTCCGCCCTTCTCGAGGAGACGCCGCGCCATGAGGCCGTCGCGGAAATCCTCGCAGAGCCAGAACCCGTATTTTCCCGCGTCTTCGCGATGCTTGAACACCGGCTCTCGCCCGATACCGTGTTCCTGGATGCGGCAGACCGCCATTCGTGCGGCAAGGAGCGCGAGGGCAAGGACATGATGTCGCGCTCCGTGCGCACGGGCGGGAAGCGGCCACGAGGAAAAGAGCCCGGCGCGTCTCCAAGGCGACGACGGCGTCCAAGATAGCGCCCTTCACGAAATTCACCGTCCGAAAATCTAGACTGCCGGAATCCGACGCTATAACGCCTGAATCCGACGCGCATGTCGGATTTGGCTAAATCTCGGTTGATACCTCAGCCCGGGAAGACTTTCGACTGTGCGCCGACTGGGATTTGTCGAAACACCCCGACACCCAGCGGCAGTTCCAGGCAATTGAAAGACCCAAGGCGGAAAGCGAGGGTCTCTCGCAAGATTTTTCCGCATTGAAATCTCATTTCGGCATGCCAACCTTCCTCAGACCTTGTCCACCTCTAATCGTCCCTACTCCTACTCCGCCTCTATAGGCCCGTCGCTCACCCAGACCTTGTAGAAGCCCTGCGCGCCCGTCTGCTTCGGCACGGCAAGCGCGTTGCCCGCCTTCGCCGGTTCGGCTGCGTCCGGCCGCTTCAACGCCTCTATGGTCGCCGCCGAATCCGCCGCATAGTAAAGCCCCGGCACAACCTCGACGTTCAGCGTCACCGTCTTGCCGTCCTCGTTTTCCTGGTAGGGCGCGTTGTCCTCAACGCGCCGCCGCTCATACGGTTCCCGCAACACCACCGACGCCGTTGTTCCCTCGACCGCGACCTTGAACCCTGCCGTCACGTCAACGCCGCCGACGACAATCTTTACGTCCTCCGCCGTCGTTCCCGCCGCGACCGTCGCCGTCCGCGTCTTCCCGTCCGCCGCCGTCGAAAACGCAATGGATTCACCGCCCGCCATGATGCTAAAGCCCGCGCCCGGCTCACCCGGTGTCCACGAAACGACGTCAAGCCACGCGCAGTCCTCGCCGGCACGATCCCGTTTGTCTTTCTCATAG